>ERZ1292623.486-Hain-H51-01um-R1-486-length-43087-cov-36_pt1 | contig 43087 bp, 54 predicted proteins | sample MGYA00564398_ERZ1292623 | MGnify/ENA primary metagenome ERZ1292623 (study PRJEB36523, sample SAMEA6512633) | groundwater metagenome | collected 2019-01-07 | study: AquaDiva: Metagenomics assemblies of 32 groundwater samples
TTCAAATCCCACAAAATAAAATAGTGGTCCCGACGGGATTCCTGAAGCTTCGCGAGAAGCGAGGGGACAGAGATTCGAAGAATTCTCTGGATGTTCAAATCCCACAAAATAAAATAGTGGTCCCGACGGGATTTGAACCCGCGACACCTGGATTAAAAGTCCAGTGCTCTACCAGACTGAGCTACGGAACCATACTCAGCTCAGAATAAAAGTCGTTATTTAAAAGTTTAGTTTTACAGTTTTAGAATAATGATAAACCAATAAGTGCATTCTTTCCAAGGTGAGTGGCCCATTCTCTTGCATTATTCGTAGCACACCATTCTTTATCAAAATCTCCAACAACTTCGTTTCTTAATATGAGATATTCGACCATCCTGTGGAAAAAATGTGCCTTGTATATTTTCTGCAAAACAACATATCTCTCGCTATTTCTTGAGCGATGAACAGAAGTAGCCATTATTTGTGCGGGCTTTCCTCTCTCGCATTCGTGAAATAAGATTACTCCCCCAGCTCCGTTATTTGTAACATAGAATCTGTTTCCAAAGCCTTCTGCAATAAGATGTTCTCCATCAGCAAGTGCTCTCATAAAAATTAACAATTTAATTAGCTTATAAACATTATTACATTAAAAAGTTAGAAAGCTTCTTTGGCTTTTTCTATAATAGAATCTCTGTCAACAAATCCAACGCTCTGGTCAACAACTTCTCCATCTTTCAAAAACAAAAGAGCCGGAATACTCATCACCCTGAATCTGCTCGCCAGTTCGTTTTCAGAATCAACATCAACTTTTCCAAAATGCACTTTTCCCTGCAATTCTTCAGAGGCCGCATCAAACTCAGGTTTTATCATTTTGCATGGTCCGCACCATCCAGCCCAGAAATCAATCACCCAATTGCCTTTTACAGTTTTAGAATCAAAATTTCCCTCATTTAATTCAATAATATTTTCTGCCATAATAGAGTTTTGAAAATTCTACTTATAAATATTTCTATACTTTTCTTTTTATCGAAGATAAAATGTGATTAAAATAATGTATTCATTTTGTAATAGATAAACTAATTGGTAAATAGTCATCTATTAATACTTCTATACCCTATAATAAAATGGACAAAACACAGCTTATTGAATTGCTTAAAAAAGAAAAATACAAAGAAGAAATAGTTCAAGCATTTGCAAATGTAAAAAGGGAAGATTTCCTCCCAGATCATCTGAAGCCGTACGCATATGAAAATATGGCTCTTCCAATAGGAGAAGGTTCTGCAGTCTCACAACCAACAATAATTGCACTTATCCTAGAACTTTTGGATGTTCAACCTAATTTAAGGGTGCTTGAAATTGGCTCTGGATCCGGATACGTTTTAGCATTATTATCTGAATTGACTAGTTCAGACATTTATGGAATAGAAATAAAAGCAAATATGGCTGCAGAGTCAAAAGGAAGATTAGCTGGCAAGCCACATGTACACATAATAAATAAATCAGGATATAATGGTCTTCCAGGCAAGGCACCTTTCGATCGCATTTTAGTTTCTGCGGCCTGCACAAAAATTCCAAAACATCTTTTATCGCAATTAAACGATCATGGAATTTTAGTTGCCCCAGTAAAAAGCGACCTAATTAAAATAACGAGGTCCGGAGAAAAATACAATGAGGAAGCTTATAGGGATAAAGTTCAATTCGTTTCAATGGTCGAAGAAGACTAATCTTTCACTTTATCTAATTAGCGCCATAATAAATATCTAATATTATTAACTCAATTCCTCGTTGTATTTTAACAGAAATTTATTCCCCACATCCACTTCTAAAACTTGAATTGCAATCTGTGCATCTCTTTGAGCAATTCCCTGTATCTTTTAATGTTCCAACTGCTCCGCATATTGGGCAGATTAAATTCTTATTCGCTTCGTTGCTTGCAGGATTCAATTGTACCTCTTCTTTCTTGAATTCTGTTATTGATTTCTGCTCTTCCTTTGCAGGCTCAAGTTGTTGAACAACAAATTCTTTCTTTCCTGCACCTTGTCCAAAATGATTTATCATGAACTGTGCCACATAATCCACTATTGAGGTAGCAGTTCTTATAGGCATCGCATTTTTATCCAGCTCTCCGCCGTTTGTATTTTTCACAAATCCAGCAGGTTCAAATCTATGATGTCTGAATTTATTGAATAGAACCTCAATTGGAGTTCCGTATTGCAGATTCATAGATACTGCAGTAGCCCACGCATCTACTAATCCATTGACTGTTGATCCAACTTTATGCATTGTTAAAAATATCTCTCCAGGTTTTCCATCATCATATAAACCAATGGTCAAATAACCTTCATGACTGTTAATATCAAATTTATGTGTTATTGCTTTTCTTGTTTGGGGCATTTTTATCCTTTCATTCCCCGCAACCACTTTGACTTGCTGTACCTGTTCTTTCTTTACCATTTCCCCATCGGTCTTCTTAGTATTTAATGGCTGACTTCTCTTACTATTCTCCCTGTAAATTGCAACAGCTTTCAATCCTTTTTCCCATGCATAAATATAAGCATCCATTATATTCTCCACACTTGAATCTTCAGGCATATTCACTGTTTTGCTTATTGCTCCCGAAATGAATGGTTGTGTGACCGCCATCATATCAATATGCGCAGTCCAATTAATAGCTCTTTTTCCCTTTGCAGGTCTAAAAGCACAGTCAAAAATAGCCAAATGTTTATCGTCTAATTGTGGTGCGCCTTCAATAGTGTCATTTTTATCAACATAATTTATTATTTCATTTATTTCATGCTCGCTATATCCAAGATTCTTTAGTGCTAATCCTACAGACCTATTAACTATCTTCAACATCCCTCCTCCGCCCAATACTTTATACTTAACAAGAGCAATATCTGGTTCAATTCCAGTTGTGTCACAATCCATCATGAAAGCAATTGTTCCAGTCGGAGCAAGGACAGTTGTCTGCGCATTCCTAAATCCAAACTTCTCTCCAAGCTCAAGTGCATCGCTCCAAGAATCCCATGCAATATTAACCAAATCTCTCAAATGGATTGGAACAGATTCAACTTTAATATCCTTAACATGTTCTCTGTGCATTTTTATAACTTCAATCATTGAATTTTTATTCTCTGCATATCCTGGAAATGGGCCAACAAGTGCAGCAAGCTCAGCGCTCGTCTTATATGCTTCTCCACACATTATGGCCGTTATTGCCGCTGCTACCGCCCTCCCCTCTTCAGAATCATAAAGCAATCCAAGACTCATCAACAAAGCCCCAAGATTTGCATATCCCAATCCAAGAGTTCTGAAAATATGAGATCTTAAAGCAACTTTCTCAGTAGGGTAGCTCGCTCCGTCCACTATCAGATCCATCGCAATAATGAAGGATCTAACAACTGCCTTGAACTTTTCATAATCGAATCTCCCATCTTCTGTTCTAAATTTCATTAAATTAATAGAAGCAAGATTACATGCAGTATCATCTAAAAATACATATTCTGAACAATTATGAATAGTTATTCCATTAGCCACAAAAGTATGTGTAATTGGTTCAGTTAAATCATAAACAATTTCCTCTCCAATATATTCTAAAGATTCAACTGCATCAAGAGGATAATCTTTATAGGTTTCAACCTCTTCATTCATTTTCTTAAGCCTCTCACTCTTATAAGATTCAGGCATAAATCCTATTAATTTTTCAAATTTTACTCTTCCATCTTTAGATATTCTTAATGAGTGTACTTCTTTTACATCATATTCTTTCATTCCTCCTTTTCCATCAGGAAGCATTGCGACAGATTTTCCAGCCCTCCTATTTCTATACAACTTACTTTTTATTCCAAATCCAAGAAGCATAATTTGAACATCTTTCACCAATTGAAGACTTGTAGAATCAAGAGAAACATATTGCGATTTTTCACCATAATTAGCCACAGTTCCATCTGCTGTAAATAAGCCCTGTAAAACGTATTTCTGTGCACCCAAAGGCAAAGCAAAAATCTGCTCACTTATGTACTTTTCATGAGAATAAAGTCCAAGATTAATCATTTGTGAGAACATACTAATTAAAGAAGTATTTGTCACTTCGTATTTCGCAGAAGTTTGTGTTATCTGCACACTCGCAGGAGTATTCTTATGAGTAATTCTTTCATAATTCTCTGCAACATATCCTGCAAATTTATCTAATATATTCTTCTCATCAGTCTTATGCATGGTTAATTGTATCCCTCTGCCTTCCTCACTATTTCTTGAGCCATCTCCAAGATAAACTCCAAGCATTTGATAAAATGTCTTTTCTTTTTCATCAACCCTCTTTATTTCCGCAACTTGGTGTGGAGGAATAAGAACCCTATCCTCCTTGCTCAATTCACAAGCAGGAATAAAACCTCTATTAATTGTGAATACTTTATGATCCGCAGTTAATTTTATTTCATAACCTGAATTAGTAGTTAATTTATAGACAGGTTTATTTCCAGTAACAAATGAACCAAATATATTAGACTCATTAATCAGACCAGTATTTGTAATGATTGCACTTTTTTTATCCAACATTTTATCAATTCTTAACCATTTTCCATCTTTAGTCAAAACTTTTGTATCTCCTGTAACGCATGGGTTAGTTGCATTTATTCTTCCAGAATTTTTGCATGTGTGATATTTCTGTATTATCGAATCACTCTGTATTCCTGGATCTCCACATATCCATGTTCCTTCGGCAATCTTGTACAAAATATCTCTAGCCTTATAATTATCCATAACTTTTCCATCAGTAACTGCTTTAGTCTGCCACTCTCCATTTTCTCTCGCTTTCTGCATGAATTCATCTGTAACTCTTACACTCATATTACAATTTTGGAAAAATACAGAGCCATATGCCTCCCCATTCATCCCCCCAGGGTAACCTTGTTCAATCAATGCCCAAGCTTTCTTCTCTTCTTTTTGTTTGGCCTCTATGAAATCCATAATATCTGGATGGTCAACGTTAAGTATTTCCATTTTAGCAGCTCTCCTAGTCTTCCCCCCAGATTTAATGATATTCGCATAAGCATCATACCCTTTCATAAAACTCAACGGTCCAGAAGCTTTCCCTCCTCCAGTAATTCTCTCCCTGCTACTTCTCAAGGGAGATCTATTAGTTCCAGTCCCAGATCCTGCCTTAAACAAGGTGGCCTCTGCAACCTGTACTTCCATTATCGATTCCATATTATCTTGTATACTCAATATAAAACAAGCAGAACACTGAGGCCTGTCCATCTGCTTATTAGACCTAATTACTTTCTTATTTGCTTCGTCCCAAACATAAGTAGATACTCCCCCAGCATCTTTATTGTATTCTTGTATTCCAACGTTAAACCAGACAGGAGAATTAAATATGCACAATTGGTTTAAACATATGGCTGCAATTTCTTCCTCAAGTATCTTTGCTCTCACCTCATCGAAGTATCCTTGTTTAACTGCTTGTCTACTGAAGTATCTGCTTACTCTTCCTATTATTTTCTCTATACTATTTTCCCTTTCTCCTTTGTCCTGATTTCCCCAGAAATACTTGCTTGCCACTACCTTTAGTGCAAGAGAGCTCCAAAATTCTGGCTTTCTTACATCCTTCTGAGTAAAGACAGGCTTCCCCCTATCATCGCTTACATTAACATCTTCAGATACCCACTTTATAGGATTTCCATAAATATCGTACTGAAATGGGCTTTTCCCTTCAAAAGTAAATGATCTTTGCATCTGAAACTTTCCAGACTCTAGCTGTTGTATTCTCTCAGGCGTCATTTTCCAACCAACTCCTTTATTTCTTTCTTAAAATCAGAGATATCTGTGAAATCTCTGTAAACCGAAGCGAATCTTATGTATGCAACCTTGTCTATCTTCTTTAATTCCTTAGAAACAAGCTCTCCAATATAATCTGACTTAACCTCTTTTCCTTTTCTTCTTAGTTTTTCTTCCACATTTATTACCATTTTATCTATTTTATCCGAACTTATGGGTCTTTTTTCGCAGGCTTTTTCCATTCCCTTCCTCATCTTCATCCTATCAAATTCCTCTCGCGCCCCATCTTTCTTCACAACTCTTAAGCGAACTTCTTCAGTACCTTCAAGAGTATTAAATCTCTTCTCACACTTAAGGCATTCCCTCCTACGTTTGGTTATGCCTTCAATGTCTCTCTTGTCAATCACCTTAGTCTCTTCGTGTTGACAGTAGGGGCACCTCATATTTTTAACCACAAGATGTTGTGTTTCTCTTATTTTTCAACACAATAACTTGTATTTAATCTTTATCTCATGATTTGTCTATTTAAACATTTCTATACTTTTCTTTTTACCGTCGGTAAGTAAAAATATTTTTTTTGTTCTAATTTTCCAGTAATACTATGAATTTTTTGATGTAGATAACCGTATATTGGATTTTACAGTTAGATTTTAGAGAATTTTTAAAAATTCTCTATACATTTATAAAGAAAAAGCAACATCAAACTAAGTGAATACCAAATTTAAGCGTCATCAAAATGTAAAAATCTTAAGAGCACCAGACCCAGAATATGTAGAATATCATAATGAAGATGATCCAAAGTTCAAAGAAATTTCAATAGTTTCAGGAATGCATGGAAAAATAAACATTTTATTGCCAAATGGCCAATATCATGTAGAAATATTTGACAAGAAAGACAATATACTTGCATACGCCCCATTTAATGAAGAAGATTTAGAGGCAGAGTAATATATTACTTGCCCAAATTTTGGCTCTTAATCTCTAGAGTTCTATTCATTCTCTTAGCTAGTTTAGTCGCATGTTTATGTAGTTTTCTTCTGCTTCTTGATCTTCTTTTCGCCTTTCTCATCTTCTCTTTTGTAAAATTGTATATTTAAATCTTCTTGCAACCCTCTTATTCTCTTCTTCTGACCAGCCTTGCAAATGCTTCCTCAAGCAATCCAGAATAGTCATGTTTATCGCTTGACCTTATCTCTTTGTTTTTTGGATAAATACGTGGAGTTCCAAATTCATCTACGCTCTTAAAATACTGTCTAACTCTTTCTGGTTCTCCATCTATCTTTCCAGAACCATTTTCAGCTTCGATATATGTTCTTATGGGAGTTCTTTCAAAATCAAGCAGAGCCAACTCAAGCCTTTTTCCACTTTTACCCTGGGATGCTTCAACTCTCAAGAAATGTTTTCCTGAACAATTAAAAGTCTCAGAACCGTACAATGTATCTCCTGAAAGAGATTTATTAATTATCGCTTGATAAACTTCTTCAGCCATCTCTTTTTTAGGGGCAAACCCTTTTGCGGAACGAAAGTAAATACGCCAGCAATTATGGCAGTCAAGCCCAGCAAACTAATCAAACCCTTAACTCGCCTTATAGAATCCATAAATCTTTACTTTATTTTATCTATAAAAGCTTTTATGTTCTTTACAACATAATTTATTTCCTTCTTCCCAATTCTTTCATCCAGCACAAACCTCATACTTCCTTTAATTAGTTTTTTATCAACATCCAGAGCTTTTAAAATCCTATTTTCTTTTCTTTCTTTTGTCAAACAAGCAGACCTTGCAGAGCACATTATTCCCTTGCCAGATAGATAAACAACTAGTTTATCTGAATCAATTCCAGAGAAAGCCATATTAATATTGTTATATATGCGTTTTTCTTTATCTCCTATTATTTTTCCTCCGATTTTCTCCAATTCAGCTATAAAATAATCTCTATTTTTTCTTATTTTTTCTTTATCAACTTCTTTTATCAATTCCAGAGCTTTTCCCATACCAACAATTCCTGAAACATTTTCCGTCCCAGGTCTTATTCCTTTTTCCTGTTCCCCCCCATATATTATCTTTCCAATTTTTGTTCCTTCTTTAATAAATAAAATTCCAATTCCCTTGATGCAGTTAATTTTATGCCCACTTGCACTTAACATATCAATCCATAATTCATTAACTTTAATTTTTTCTTTCCCAAAAATCTGCACAGAATCTGTATGAAACACTGCTCCAACTTTTCTACATATTTTTCCAATTCTTCCAATGTCTTGTATAACTCCAATTTCATTATGTGCGTGAATGACGCTTACCAAATCTCCCTTTTTAGCATTTTTTTCAATAAACTCTAAATCTATCAATCCATTATAATTAACTGGAATTTCAACGACTCTTACTCCCTCTTTTTCAAGTGCTTTAGCAGTTTCATAAACAGAACTATGCTCTATTTTGCTTATTAGTAATTTTTTGCCTTTATTAGACTTAAAATATCCGATCAAAGCAATGTTATTGCTTTCACTAGCACCAGATGTAAATATAATTTCATACATTTTACATCCTAATTCAAGAGAAATCTTCTTTCTTACTTCCTCAATTTTCTTTTTCGCCCTTTCTCCAAGCTCATGAGGGCTTCCAGCATTTCCATACTCCTCAAGCATATACTTCTTCATCTCTTCAACAACTTCCTCCTTAACAGGAGTTGTAGCAGCGTTGTCAAGATATATGATTTTCATATTTTGTTTATACAAAACTAAGTTTTAAAACTATCCCATTATTTTTCTTTTGAGGTAATCTGAGAAAAATATTGTATACTTTTTCTGTAATTTCTTAAGCTTCCAATCATTTCCAGAGATTTCTCTCCTGCAATTTGGACTTCCACAATTACATTTCATTTTATACTCTGAAGATTCACACATTGCATAATCAAACGTTATCTCTTCACCAGGTTTAATATCTCTCATCGCAACAATTTTTAATTTATCTTTTATTCCGCAATTTGGATCGCAACTATGGTTTATGAAATCTGCATCTTCAAGCTCTTTTTTATTTGTAGCAGCGAAGAACAAACCATCATCTACCTGAATCATATAATCTTCACCCTTTTCATAAAACTTATCTGCATCTTTTGTTTTCAAATATTTTCCAGGACCTGTTGAAAAATCAACAACTATTTCTCCACTTTTTATCTTTTCAAAAGCAAATAGCCCTTTTCCATTTTTGCTTTTTGTTATTTTTACCTTGGGTGAAACGTAAGATTTCATTTAACTAATAACATAATATGGTTAATTAATGTTATGCTCAAGAGTTTATTTAACCAATTATTAAACTTCTTCGATTCATAGCTTCAAGATATTCACTATATTTCTTCAATGAGTGCCTTGTTAAAGGAGTAAGGCCACACATCATAGGATACCTAAAATGTCGAGCATCCTGCAACTCATCATACGCCCTTAATGGTTCAGGCAGTTTTCCTCTGACAATATATATTGAAGCTCTGCAATCCCATCTGCAGAGAAATTCAATTCCAAAAATCTTTTTCAAGCGCAATTCTTCCCATAGTTCTCTTCTAAGACATTCTTCGTCAGACTCATCTCCTCGAGGATGTCCCCCAGAAAGGCTCCATTTCTTGCTCTTCTTTCTTTTCACAAGTAAGGCTCTGCCATCAGCATTATGTATCAATGCCTTGATTGTATAATCCATCAATTTAGAGAAAAATAAAACTTTTTAATTTTATGTATATTTAGATTAACTTTATAAGTAGTATATTTGCTAGATTAATATGAAATTAGTTGTTAGAAAATTGTGGTATAGGGGAGATTTAGAAGCCACAATGCAGGCACTTTTCAAAATCCCACAATTAAGGAAAAGATTTGATGAAGGATATTTTTATGAAGGAGAAATGAGGCCGAGAGGTTTGAAAATTTGTCCAGGTTATTGGAAAGCTTATCCCATTCTAGAATTGATTCCAAAATCACAAGAAGCAGTTCATCTTGTTTTGACTTCTCTGGATTTAAGAGGAGAGCATGGTAGAATCAGTGGAACTGGAATGGATAAAAAGGCACTAGCATCCAATGATGCATTCATAGGAGGTTCAAAAAGAGAAATATTTAACCCAGCAGACCCCCAATTTAATGGAATGGTCTTTGGAGAAATAGGACACGCTTTAGGAACGCAGCACCATCCTTACAACTGGTTAGATCCATGCGAAATGTCGCATAATTATCATCCAAGTGCAGATTGGCAAAGTTTAGAAGAAATAAGATTCTGCGATGCCTGTCAAAAAGTATTTTCAAGACAAAATATAATCTAAGAAATATTTAATTCTAACAATTTACAATATTTTTCTCCAATATTTTGAAATACTTTTAATCTATTGTTTTCAAATTTTTTATAATCTGTCTTATGTAACTCCTTAAAGTTAAATTTCTTAGTAAATAGTGTCTGGGAGTTAATATTTGTGGCTTCAGTCACAATTTTACTAAAACTTTTAGACTTTGCCAGTTTAATTGAATTAGCAACTAATTTTTGTGCTATACCCTGCCCCCTAGATTCTCTTAAAACACCCAACATAAACATATGGAAAAAAATATTCCTTTCTTTTGCTCTACACTTTAAGTATAATTTATCTAGTTTTTCAAGAATATTGAAGATAGGCTCCATTTTTGTAGTAACATTTTCTATTCCGCTTGGAGGATTAGTAATTAGATCTTCATTTAAACAGAATCCCACAACCCTATTAGATCCATCCTTGCAAATATAGGATAATTTTTCTTCTATCATCTTCTCGCAAATTATTTTTGCAAAATATTCAAATTCCTTCGCTGTTATGCCTAGATTCTTGGTCATCGGTTCATCATACAAAAAAGTTTCAACTACACATTTAACTGCAGATGTTAAATCATCTTCTGTTAACAATGTATAAGTTAGATTCTGCATAATATTCAAGAACAAAAAGCATTATTAAACCTTTTTGGTGAAGAATCAGGTTCAGCACTCGCTCAATAATCTCAATTCATTAATTCCCTTCAAGCCATAGTGCATCTGCCCGCCTATCTTCCAAGCCGGAATACTTTGCAATCCTCTGCACGCCTCTTGATTCTTAGTGCAATCAATATAATTAATTAGATCGAAATAACTGTCAAATAAATCCTTCTGTCTTATACAATCCTCGCAAAATTCAGCACCATAAAATACTGCACCCTTTCCAGAAAGACATTGTGCAAGAACATACTCCTCTTCTTCTAAAACTCCATACCCTGTAGTTTTAGAAATCCAGTTTGCAGCAGAAATCATCGCAATGGCAAGAACAACAATGACAAATATACCAAGAAGAACATTGTTTCTTCTTTTTCTAGCAGAATCCGGATTCACTAACGGCTGTTCCTCATCCATATCATCTCTTTCCATAAACTTACCACAAGTATTTTGTTTATATATTTATGCTGTTATTTTTATTCGCACATTTGCAAAAGACAACATTTATAAAATCTTTTCATCTTATTGAAAGATGCAAAAAGGAGCATTAATTTTCTCATCTATTGTATTATCTTTAGTTTTGTTTCTTTCTTTAGTTGTAGCCGCAGGGACAAGCACAGGAAGGGAGAGGGCAATGCAAGGAGATAATGATTCTTTAACAGATGAAGGACTGCGAGTTCAAGAAAGGGGCGTTCCAGTCTCAAATTCAACGTGTGATTCTTTTTCGGCAAGGCGTGAAAGAATCCATTGTAGACTTACTGAAAATACATTTGAAGGAAATGCTTCTATAGAAGAATCTTGTAGGAACGCATTCAATGTGAGAGCTTGTGAAAGGTTATACGTTACAGCAGATCGATGCTATGCCCTAGAAGGCAGAAATAAAGACCAATGCTTTAAGAGAGTGGCAGGATTCCAAAAAGCACAACTCGCACAGGAAGCAAAAACCAACGCTACATCAGTAAGAAATTATATGGTATTGGTATTATATAATATGCAGTCAAGGGTAGAAAAGGCAAGTGAAGATGGTTTAATAACTACAAGCCAGGCTGCTACACTAATTGATCAAATAGTATCGACTAAGGAAGGCATCCTAACAGGAAAATCCAAAGCAGAAATAAGGGCAGAGGTATCCTCACTAAAAGAGCAATGGAGAGGAATAATGAAGGACATAAGAACAGCAAGCAGAAATGCGGGAAATATAACACAGGAAAATGAAACAGTTAATGAATAAACAAGCAATGAGCAAAAACACTTGGATAACAACCATAATTGTGCTAATTGTACTGATTGTAGCGATAATAATGGTCATATCTAATTCAGATGATTCAGCTGTAGAAGAAAAATCCTCCTTTGATGATGAGCCAATCTCGGAGTTCTCTAATTTGCAGGATTCAGGCGATGACTTCTCAGTTTTAGAAGATTCATTGAATAACTTTGAATAGTTTTATAAACCTCTTATCCTAATTTAAAATATGATACTTGTATGGGTTTTAAGCGCAATTGTTGTATTGATCTTGTTAACCCTTATTATCTATTATAACAGATTTATAGTTCTTGAAAACCGCATCGACAATTCTCTAGCCCAGATAGATGTTCAGTTAAAGAAGAGAGCAGAGCTTGTTCCAAACCTTATTAATACTGTTAAAGGATATGCAAAGCACGAGAAATCAATTATGTCTGATGTTACAGAAGCGAGAAAACATCTATTATCTGCAAAGACTATTGAAGGAAAGATGAAAGCGGGCCAAGAGCTACAGAATGCGTTAAAGAGTATTTTTGCAATAGCTGAAAATTATCCCCAATTAAAAGCAAATGAAAACTTCCTCCATTTACAGCAGGAATTATCAGCAATAGAAGACAAAATTGCATATGCTAGACAATCATACAATGACTCAATTTTATCATACAATAATTCAGTAGAACAATTTCCAGGAGTCATGTTCGCAAATCTTTACAGTAAACATGAAAAGCCAATGTTGAAAATTCCAGAAGAATTGAAGGCAGTTCCCAAAGTTGAATTCTAATCTTTCACCAACTTTTTATACCCTTTCTTCTATACTTATCTATGAAAGAAAAGTTAAACTTCCACGATCAAATTCAGAAGAATAAGATTAAATCAATTTTCTTAATATTCATCATTTTCATTTTTTTTCTTGCTCTAGGATATATAATTGCAATTCTTTACGACCCTTCCCTTATCTTTTTCATAATGTCTATATCTATTATTTTTTCTCTTTGTTATACATTATTCTCATATTATAATTCAGATAAGATTGCATTAGCCTCTGTTAACGCAAAGCCAGCAAATTCTTCTGAATATCGTTTGTTGCACAATGCAGTAGAAAATATGGCAATTGCTTCCAGTCTTCCTAAGCCAAGAGTATATGTAATGGAATCAGACCAAATTAATGCGTTCGCTTCAGGTAGATCTCCAGAACATGCCGTAATTTGTGTAACAACAGGATTGTTAAGAAAATTAAACAAACACGAAATGGAAGGAGTTATTGCTCATGAAATGGCTCACATTGCAAACTTTGATATTAGATTTATGACTCTAACAGCAGTCATGGTTGGAATGATATCTATCTTGGCAGAAATATTCCTTAGAAGTTTATGGTTTTCAAATATGGATAACAGAGACAGCAGAGGAAATGCAATTCTTCTAATTGTAGGAATTGCTCTCGCAATTCTCGCACCAATTGTTGCACAGCTCGTCTCCCTCGCAATAAGCAGAAAGAGAGAATTTGCAGCAGATGCAACAGGAATCAAATTCACTCGTTATCCTGCAGGTCTTGCGTCCGCATTAAAAGCAATAAAATCGGAACACATTTCAGATAAAGACAAGCATCACTACGCAAAAGCTATGGCTCCATTATTCATTTCAAATCCTTTCTCAGCAAAATCTATCTCGGGATTATTTCAAACACATCCACCAATAGATGAGCGTATAAAAAGATTAGAAGCGATGTAATTAATTTTCTTCCTCTTCTTTATCGGCTTCAAATAGATAATCTACAAGTCTTCTTAATGGAGCAGGCATAATGGGTTCTGGAATTTGGGAGAACGGGAATTTCATATTAACCAAACGATCTATTTTATCAGCATGTTCCTGCTCAACTTCAAAATCATCAGTCTCAATTGTCCCATAATTTTCTTCCGTTTTTTCTTTAAATTCATCTACTAGTTCTTCTCTGTATTCTCTCCTTTTTTCAGCCACTGCAGGGTCAATCGCTGGAGGGTTTGTTTGATAATCTACCAATCTTGTTAAATAACTTTCAATTGTCGGAGCCAAGCTAGCTAACTCTCTAGCGATACCTAATCTTTCACTGCTTCTAAGCTCATCAGTTGTCTTTTTTCTTTGAAAAGCAATTTCATCAAGTTGTAATCTGCGCTGATGTGCTCTCTCAGTTTCAGCATGTTCAAGTTTGACAAGTTCTACCTTATCTTTACCAGTCAATATAAATTCTTTCCCATTTCGATTTGCAGTTGCTCTGCCTATAAAATATCCTGCCACTAAACCAATTCCAACACTAAGACTCCCAATTACATAACTGACTTGTGGTAAATATTCTCCAACATTATCTAAACTCATGAAAGAAGCCAAGATTATCACTATTTAAGTTTAATTGTTCTTATTTTAATGTGCTCCCTACAGACATATGTCACCCCCTAAATCCACTTGGTAAAATCAAAATAAACTTGAGCAGGAGTTTTCTTTTCTAAGCTTGCATGTGGTCTAAAATGGTTATATCTCATTCTAAAAAGTTCTGCATCTTTGTTGCAGAACAAAAACTCTCTATCGAGAGTTTGAAAGAACCTTTCTATCTTTCCAGAGGTAGTTGGAGAATGAATAGCAGTTCTAATATGTTTAATTCCTCGACGATTTAATGCTCTATCAAACTTAGAATGCTTACTTTTTAATCCAAATATATTTCCATTATCAGTTAATATTTCTCTTGGCTTCCCATGAATCTTAAACAACGTGTCAAGTATTTGAATTATAGAATTTGTTGACACTCTGTTAAGAGCAAATAAACCAATACAATATCTTGAACAATCATCAATTACTGCAAAACAATATTTACCTTCTATTTTCTGGTCAGATGTGTCTATTTGCCATAATGAATTTGGATGTTTTCTTTGCCAACGAATATATTTTATTCTTTTCTTTCTGTTTGGATTAGGATTTGTAAGATTATTTTCTTTGAGAATTTTGTTAACTGATGTATGTCCTACCTCAACAAAATCTGAAATCTTATTTTCTCCCCATCCAGTTTTATTTCTGATTGAAATAATTTTTTCTTTCACTTTTGGAGTGATTTTATAATAAATTGTCCTCGGTCTTTTTGATTTGTCACACAAATCCCAATTATCGTTATTTAGTTTAAAATTCCATCTTTGAAGTGTTCTTTTACAAACTTCATAACCAAATAGAGTAAAAATAATCTTTCTACACTGATTATTCGTATGTCCTTTATGTTTTAGCTTGAAAAATTCTTTTCTTACTTCTTCTTTTCTCATCAGTTCTGCAGAAAATCAACGCAGAACTAATTTTCGGTAGCCCCATGACATATGTCTCTGGGCTACACACTTAAAGAAAAACACGAACAAATATATAGAGATTATTTAGCTAAATCTATAAAATAATCTCTCTAAGCCCAAAGAGCAATTATTCCGCCCATGAAAACTAGGGAAACAAGCCAGTATCCTGCGTTAATTATGAAAAGCCACATCGACTTCTTTTCCCACAGCAATGAGCCAACAAGCAAAGGCAGAATGAATCCAGCCCACATTCCGAATCCTGTTGCAGCGCCTCCTGTAAAATCAACATCCTGTGCCCAGCCGATAACGTGCGACAAAACATAAGCCATTACCAAAGTGAAAATAAAATTGATGATATACAACTTAACCATTCCCTTTTGTTTATTTTTCTTCATACCTTTTTCGCTCATTCCACTTAATCTGGCCCAAATATTTCCAAAAAGTCCAGGACTATACCATACTGCTCCTAATACAAAAGAAACTATAGACGCAATTAATATTGCTACAAAATTAATATCTACTGGCGGTGCCATTTTCCCTCTTTATATCAATGTTTATGACTTGGCATTTATATAGGTTTCTATTTCCCACATCTTTCAATACTTTTCTTCAAGCTTTCACTGCTCTTTAAACCATTTTCAAGCATCTTATAATCTCCATTTTCGCATATAAGCACAATAGGGTTTGAAAGATAATTCACTATCTGTATGTCAAACTCTTCAACCAAGTCTCTTGTAAGAAAAATTGGAGAAATAACATAATACCAATTGTATCCATTTCTTTCAAGATGGTCTTCAACGCTCAATTTATTCTCATTAGGATCAGAATTTATCGATATAGTAATGAATTTATCCCCAATTTCATTATACAATTTTCTTATTTCGTCCTGTTGTTTATTGCACGATGGGCACCATACAGAAAAACTTTCCAGTACAACTGTTCTGTTCTCAAACTGTCCAATTGTGATATTTAATCCTGTTCTTACATCCTGCAGACTTATATTTGCCCAGCTCTTTCCCCCAATATTTCCCCTATGTTCTCCCTTCTGTCCTATAATAGAAATATTACCAGCATAAACAACATAAGCCACAATAGCAATTACAATAATGACAGCAACACTCCTCGCCCCCTTATTATCCATAAAATGCACAATCAAAAACAATTTATAAATCTTCGGGAAAGATTTATTCTAATACAACAAAACTTCCATTCCTTACAGTCTTCATAAAAAACTTATATTCAACGTCTCCATTTTCATCAAAACTTAATGACCCGAATACAGATTCATAATCCTTCAAATTAGTTAAGTAATCTTTAATGCATTCATTATCTTTTCCACATTCTATAAATGCCAGTGCTGTCAATTTGAAGCCTTCATACCCTTCCGCAGAATAAGCATCTGGCTTAGCATTATATTTTGCTTCAAATTTCTTTGTGAATTTTTTTGCTTCTCCGCTTTCGGATTCAGCATTAAAGGGATAAGTATAAATTAATTCATTGGCTAGCTCACCAGCATTCCTCATCAAAACAGGATCTTCAGCAGATCTCATGCTTATAAAATCAGGATTAATTCCAAGTTCATGAGCCTGTTTTAAGATATCTGCATATTTTGTAGCAATTCTTCCAGAGAGAGCCCATTTCCATAATTTCTCTGCCCTATATCAGTTTGTAAATGTTCCTTAAGCGATTTTCCATACGCAGGCATCAAAAAATATTCTTGACTTCCCTCAAAGACAGATTGTGTAGGAACCACTCTACTAGTTGCATTAAATCTTCTCTCTTTAGCTCTTACCTCTTCCAAATTTAAACCTCTTGCTTTCATCTGTCCTTCAGCAATTTCCCCAGGATTGATCTCCTTAATTGCGAGCTCTTCCCCAGTTTGTCCGTCTATAACCTTAAACACTTTCCCCCCAGCATCCTTCTCCGAGCTTTCCCACTACCTCATACCTTCCAGCTATAACTCTTCCCCTATTATCCATAATATTCTCTCTATAAAACCATATATAAATCTTTTCTTTATAGTTCCTAAGAAGTAGTTACAAAATATGTTATTCCATTATGCTATTTTTTCAATCAACCAAAATATATTTAAACTGCACTTCACTTAATACACCATGCAAAAAGAGACTGGAAACTGGCATATGTATTCTTGCACTAATTTCCTAGTCTCACCTGTGTTTATTAAATGCGGATTCCGCAAGTAAACTCGGACAACTAAACCCTTCTTGCGCAATCCCATGACACTTCTAATTAATAATAAAGCTCTTGAATGTTCATCAAATAAGTTATTTGGAAAATTATTGCCCAAACAACTTTTAGATCAAATAAATAAGTTCAGAGAGAGAAACAAAATAGTAGATAATGTCTGCTGTGAGCACTGTCTCAAAGCACATGCAATACATAAGGCACAGGAGATGAATCTCTCACAGCAGTTAACTAGGTCTATACTAGAGAACTTGGAGGGAAATTTAGGCCACAATGGTTACTATATGGATAAGGAGGAGCTTGTAAAGATATGACTTGCCTAATTTGCAGTAAATGTCTTTAAAGAAGAAGAAGGAAGATGTTTACTAGCATCCAATATCTCAATTCCCAATACTTTACCATCCTTATCAAGGTCTATACTAACAGATTCATTTAGAGACACCGTTTCAACCACTTCTCCATCTGCAATGTCTTTGAAGTAAATGTAAGCAGCATCAGCTTCCTTGTCAAATTCCGTTTTCATGCTTACATAACACTAATAACCTTTTTATATCTATCTTTAGAAGAATATATTACTTTAATTTTGCGATTATTATGTTTCTTTATTGCTTCAGTTTTATCTCCTTTTTGAACAGTATAATCAGGCATCTCAATTGTTTCCTCTATTTGTCTAAAACTTATCACCCTTTGAGCCATCCTCTTTCTTGCATGATTCGTTAATACTATAGCCACTTTAATTTTAATTTAATCAAAGTTATAAATTTTACCTAAAATTTTTCTCTACAAACTTATCTCTGAACTCAGCGTACTTCGAATTGTCCTTTATTTGAGCTATTCTCCATCCTTCTTTTGCTTTTTCTACTTTTACTCTAGCCCTTGTAGATGCATGCACTCTATCGGATAATAGGATTTCCCCATTTGCACTACCTGCAAGGTTCTTTGCTGTTTGGATAGTAGTCCCAGCCGGGCTGAACCTAAATCTACCCTCACTTATTTCAACTATCAAATCGCCCTCATTTATTCCAACCCCATAATCTAGTCTCTGTTTATGTTTCTTATTATGTTCATCCAAAATCCTTTTAATCTTTGTAGCCAATGTAACAGCGTCCTGGGCATTATCTTCTTTCTTTGTCATAATTGGAGCAAATATAGCAGTTATAGAATCTGCTGTCTGATTGGTTGTTGCTTTCATGCTTCTCGCCTCTTCAAGAATCCTCGACCTTATTGAAGCTAGCAAATTATCTTTTGTATCAGAATTAGAATTCTTTATTCTTACAGATACAATGCTCGTCTTCTGCTTTTCACCATGCACTATGCCTTGTTCATTCTTTCCATAAGAAAAAGAGCTTCTTGGAATTGTTATGCTACCCCCATCTTTTATTCTATTATAATAAAAGTAAATGGCTACAATGGCAGCCAGTAGAACAATAATCCAGATTATGGTTTTGCCGAAAAATGAATTATTTCCATCATTATCTTTTACAGCTATACTTCTTCCAGTCAAAAATGTCTTTCCAAGATTAATCGAACTGTTGGATTGCACAACGCTTATCTCATATTCTCCATCTGGCGCAGCCATTCTAAATTTCTTTTCTCCTCCAACATCGATGAAAACATCCCTTATCTCTTGAACATTTCCTATAGATATAGCCACTGGTTTGTTATAGGGTACATTTCCTGTATTTCTTATTATTAATGCATTTTCAACCATTTCAAAACTCGCATTTTCATTTTCACTTAAAAGAAAAGATTTCGCACCCGCTATCTCTCCTGCCTGAGCCTCAATTATCCAAGAACCTGGAGTGGAATTTTCTAAGGTAGTGAAATTTTGATTTTCACCAGTCATAGAGATCCTATCTAATTCTACTGTTCTATCTGCCCTTGTTATTTTAACCTGCACTTCACTAGCCATTTCTTTTCCGCCCTGATCATATCCTATAACTTTATATCCAATCATCTGTCCAGGTTGTAATGAAACTTGCGTAAGAGCAACTTCAATCTTTTTTAGTATTTGCTTGACTTTTATATCTGTTTCACTATTTCCTTCATTGATTATTCTATCAGATAAATCTTTTTCATAAGCCCTTATAATCAGTCCATAATTACCTGATTTTGCATCCTCAGGAAGAGTAGCATTAAAAACAAATTCTCCAGAAGAAACAGGAGTTACATAATTTAATTCTAGTCCAGCTATTTTCAATTCGGCGATTCCATCTAGCTTTTTTCCATTCTTTTTTATTGCAGTTCCAAAAATCTCAATTTTTTGCCCCGGATCCACTATGCTTTTTTGTAAGTTTGTTACAACAGAGACTTCACTTGTTATTTCAAATTGTCTGCCATTAATATTTTCTCCAGCATACTCTGCTTTTATGAAGCAATTTCCTTTAAGACTTCCTATAACTGTCTTGTCAAGAAAAGTCTTTATTTCAACAACCGCCCTCCCACCAGCAATCAAATTTAATGGATTTCTATATATCTCTGCTTCCTGTGAATCACATACTAAATTAGCTTTCAGAAAATCATTACTTGCTCTCGTTTCACTGACGGTGATGGATATATTAAACTCATCCCCCAAATTATAAAGGTTTTTTGGCTGGTCTAAAGAGAGTTCAGCAGAAACAAAAGGTAGAACAACTAAAATTAATAGTAATAAAATACCTGCTTTTTTCATCTCTACGCAAGTGATTTTTCATATATAAATCTTATTGCATTCATGTAATGCCTCTCTTTGTTAAACTTTGGGAAACACGATCTCCTTTCTGATAAGACCTCTTTGAGTTAATTTATTTAATCCCTCTGCGAGGAAGTTTGCTCCAAATTGGTGTGCAAACATGGGTTCCCATTTTCATCACACCCAAGATAAACTACAACATGTGTATATCCCCCATTACCCAGATTAGCTCTTGCTTTTTCATTATATTTACTTCTAGGATAATACATTCCAATTATCATTCCAGGTTTTATTTTTCTTTTTTTCGCAAGTTTTTCCAACCTTTCTTCATTTAATCTCAAAGGCCCATATTTTTTCTTAGCTCCAATGCATCTGCATCTTCATAGTGCATTCCAAAAAAATCATGAGCCACTAACCTTGCGTATCTCGAACAATGTCCTGCAGGGACTTTTTCAATGCTATATCTTGGCGCCTCCATAATGTTTTTAAAAAAAATACTTTTAAACTATATTATTATGTCACCACTAACAAGACATAACAAATAGAAAGATTTAAAAAGACAAGTTTTGTGATTTGGATATGAAAGATTACACAATTTTGGAAGGAGCAAAAAGATTTGGTGCAAACCTTGCACTAGGAGGATTGGCGTTGTTAGTTGGAGCATTATCAAATGGATGCACAAGGCAAGCAGACCAATATAAGGCAGGAGATATTTCTCTAACATATGAAGCAAGAGTTGAAGAAGAACCAGAGCTAAAAGTTTTTCGTGAAATTATAGATGGAATGGAAGCAGATATGAGAAAAGGATATACCAATTCTACTTTAATACTCTCTAAAGATGTGAAATTGGATATAAAAAGAAGATTAGCAGAAAACCCAAATCTCGGTCCAAGAGCATTTGAGATGTATCAGCATCAACTAACTAGATTAAAAGATTTGAATAAGTGATTCTTTGATCTCCTTTAAACCTGAAACTTTAAATAATACTCTTATGTAACTGCATCATGCGAATTATTACATTGCACTGCGATTACATCAAATTCAAGCCTTTAAAGAAAGCACTCAAAGATGCAGAGGATTTAGTAGATAAAGAAGAAAAGACCGTAAAAGATTGTCTTGTTGTTTTAACAGCAGTTGAGAAAGGAGACTCGGATAAACAGGTTGGGGAATTAGTTAATTCTGTAGAAAAGACAGCAAACGAAGTGAAAGCAAAAAACCTAGTTCTTTATCCTTATGCACATCTCTCCTCAAATCTTGCAAATCCAACAACAGCAAGAGAATATCTTGTTGAAGCAGAGCATACCCTAGCAAAAAAAGGTTTTAACGTGCAAAGAGCACCATTCGGATATTATAAAGAATTTGAATTAAAATGTAAGGGACATCCTTTATCCGAATTAAGTAAAGAATTCGGACCAGCCCATGCAGGAAAAGACAAAGAAAAAGTTAAAGTTGAAGTCAAGGAAAAAGCTGGAAAAGAAGAAGTAATGATTGATCCTTCTAAATTAATGAATAAAATTTCTCCCACAAAATTAGATGCGAGCAAATTGAAAGATAATGACCACAGAATACTTGGACAGAAACTAAACCTTTTCATGTTTAATGAGTCTTCTCCTGGAATGCCTTACTGGCTTCCAAATGGATTGATAGTATATAATGAATTGCTTAATTTTTGGAGAGAAGAGCACAAAAAGGCAGGATATCAAGAAACAATGACTCCTTTGATAAATAAAAAAGAATTGTATGATGTTTCTGGACATTGGCATCACTACAAAGAGAATATGTTCATCGCAGATATGGAAGAAGATGGAATATACTGTGTTAAACCAATGAACTGTCCAAATGCTATGCTTATATTCAAATCTCAGACAAGAAGTTACAAAGATTTACCTTTAAGATTATCCGACGCCGACAGATTACACAGATATGAATTGTCTGGGGTTCTAAATGGATTATTAAGGGTCCGCTCATTCCAGCAGGATGATTCTCACAATTTCATAAGTGAAGATATGATTGGGAGCGAATATCAAGAAATATTTAAAATCTGTGAAAAATTTTATGCAATATTTAATTTAGAATATTCTTTCAGATTAGGAACTCGTCCAAGTAAATTTTTAGGAGATATAAAAACATGGGACAAAGCAGAGAAGACTTTAAAAGAAATATTAAAAAAATCTGGAAAGAAATTTATAATTGAAGAAGGAGATGGCGCGTTCTACGGACCAAAAATAGATATTCTAATGAAAGATTCTCTTGGAAGAGAATGGCAAATGGGAACCATTCAATTAGATTTTCAACTTCCCCAAAGATTTGGATTAAAATATATGGATAAAGATGGAACGGAAAAAACTCCAGTTGTTATTCATAGAGTAATATATGGTTCTTTAGAAAGATTCATAGGCATTTTATTAGAACACACAAATGGGGCACTGCCACTCTGGCTATCCCCAGTTCAAGTAAGAATAATTAACTTCACGGACAAAAATGTAAAAGCAAGTGAGAAAATAGTTGCAGAATTAAAGGAAGCAATACCAAATCTTCGTGTCGATTCAGACTTTAGAAATACAACCGTAAATGATAAAATACGCGATTCTGAAATGATGAAAATACCTTATGCAATAGTTATAGGAGATAAAGAAGAGGAAAATAAATCATTAGCCGTAAGAAAAAGAGGAGAGAAGAAACCAGTGTTCGGAGTTAAAATAAAAGATTTCATAAAAGAATTGGAAGATAAAATAAAGCAAAGACAATAGAAAAGTTTATATATTATAATACATTATAATAAAAATGACGATAGTAAAGGCAAGGGTTAGAAATATAGGGACTTCACTCGGAGTTATTATCCCTAGTGAAATAATAAAGGAAGAGAATATAGAAGAAGGAGAAGATATAGAAATTTCAATATTAAAGAGGCAGGAAAGACTAAAAGCTTTAAGTGAATTATTTGGAATTGGGAAAGGAGCAAAGCATAAATTTGGGAGAGATAAGACCGACAGAATAGAAAGATATGAAAATAATCCTTGATACAAGCGCACTGATAGACTTTTTTGAAGGAGGGACACGGGGAGAGAAAGTATGGAGTTTATTAAAGGATGCTGAATCTTATGTATCCATAGTTACTCTTTCTGAAATAGTGAATTGGTGCTTAAGAAATGATAAAAATGTTGATTATATTATTAATAGGGTGAAAAAATCTTGCAAAGTTATGCCCCTTAGTGAAGAAATTTCAGTAGATGCAGGAAAAATATATACTGAGGTGAGAAAAATTAAATCTAAGTTCGGGATGATAGATTCATTAATTTACACTTCAGCAAGACTCAATAACTTAATACTCATAACTACCGACAAAGATTTTTTAGGATTAAAAGATGTGGAAATTATCGATTAACTCTAAAAAACAATAATCTTTATAAACTATTCAACAAATGCTTTTTCATGTCAAATGAACCTGTTACTCCAGTTAATAGAACAGCAAGCCCGCGTCCAAGTTGCCCATTTTATGGATTTCATAATTTTAGAGGAATGTTTACAGACTCAAAGGGAAATCAATGTGCAATTAAAAAAGAGGGATACAGGCCCTGCATAATGGATATTGCAGGCGACGCTCCTTGTTGGAAAGAGTGCATATTTTATGATGCCTCTCTTTTAGAAGAACTAGGAGATTCAGCAATTTTTCCAGATGAATTAATGCCTAAAGGAGCAGAATCTTGGTCAGGAATAAGATTTAAAGATTGGGCAGAACATATTTTAGAAGGGAAAGCATTGCCTATTGAGGTATAAAATAAAAAACTAATGTCCGGTTCTCTCAGCCAAATAATCTCTAACTCTCTTTTCTCTTTCTCCCAAAAACCAAGAATCAGGAACTACTCCTCTTAAATCTACACTTAAAATTCCAAAAGGCCCATAACCATCAACTCTCTCAATTGCAAGCCATCCTTCAGGTCTTTCTTTAACCATAAAATCTATTTTTGTTCCCCAAGGTATAACCTTTCCATCATTCAACTTTAATTTCTCGTGAAGTTTCAATATTGCTCTTTCATAGGCCCTAACCGTATTTGTAAGCCCTGCCTGTCCTATGGCTCCTCGTTCAAATCTTAAAGCGCCTATCCGTGCATATTCAACATTTATAGCGCCATTTGCATCGGCTTTTCCTACCGGTCTGACCTGTACTAAATCTCTTTTGCCATTACTTCCTCTAGCCCTATCAATAAGATCATATAATAAAGGATTTCCTATACTTCCTTGCTCAAAATGTCCAGACCATATACGTTCTTCAGATTTTCTAATATTTTCATTTAAACTATGCATAAAAAACGCCAGGTCAATAAAGTGAAGTTCCATGTATATAACCATAAAATTGCGTTTTTAAATAGTTCTATCCTGCAAAATATGGGATATAAAAACTTATAAACTGCATTCCTATAATTCAATAGAGGTAAAAAGAAGATGAAAATAGCACCATATGTAGAAAAGCTTGGCAAGTCGCAGGCATTTAAGCAATTCATGAATGAAAATTCTGATGCATACGTCGCGGCAGGCTTTTTTATTTTGGATTTAGAAGGCAACCACAATGTCCATCAGATTGATTATTACATTCCAAAAAAGAAAAAGATAGCTGCCTTTACATTAGATAAAGAAGTTACTCTTCAAGTTCTAGATTTGTTAAATTCGAAGACTCCAGAAAAACTTGATATAAAAACAAAGATAGACTTGGAAGCAATTAAAGGAATAGTGGAGGATGAAATGAAAAATAGAAACCTAACAGATGACATAAAAAAAATAATAGCTATAATTCAGAACATTGATGGAAAAAGATTATGGAATGTTAACTGCGTTTTATCAGGTATGGGGATTTTGAAAGCCCATGTAGACGATTCTTCTCAATCTGTCTTGATGATGGATAAATCTTCTATATTGGATATGGTAAAAAAAGTTAATTTGAAAGATATGAAATCCCAAGCTCCTGTAAAAAGTGAAATTGCCCATAAACCAACAAGGCAGGAATTAAAAGACGAACTAGAAAAGTTGAACAAGCTTGAAGAGGCAATAGAGAAAGAAAAATCGGAAGTTAAAAAGAAAATAGAGAAAAATTAATTTTATGGTTAACATAATAACAAATAGTTCAACAATATCTATAACCTTATCTTAAAATATCCTTAGCTAATAATTCTTCTCACTTTAATCAATATAATTAAGGAGTTCTAAAGTCATACACTTGCTTTATTTCAGCATCATTCAACGCATCACTATAAACTCTAACATCATCTAGTAGCCCTTTGTAATAATTGGTCGTAGTACTTCCGCCGGCAGTAGAGTGGGCTGCAATAGAAACTGCGCTTCCAGAAGGCGTTGTATACGTATTACTAGTAATTCCCGCAGTCAATGTTTTAACGTTATTGCCGTCAATATGCCATGTAAATTCTTTCCCTGCATTTCTTACACAGGCAATATGATGCCAGCTATTGTCCGCAAGATTTATATTAGTTTGAGTAGCGGGGGTGAAAACAAACCCATCTTCCAAAGAACCACATGCGAGCAAAACCTTTCCTCCGCTAGCCCCAACAACACCAATAGAATAGTGGCGAGCAGGAATTCCAGAAGGTTGCATAATAAATATTCTACTTTCAATATTTTGTGGGAGAATATTGTTTGTCTTTATCCACGCGCTTAATGTAAAGTTCTTTCTTGCAAAAGGAGCAGTATTGCTTACAGATATAAAGCCTGTCGTGCCATCAAAGTTTCCTGCATTTCCCTCTTTTCCGCCATTAACGGAGATGGTCGCTCCAGGTAAAGGTAATCCATTTGCACCACCGATAGTATCAATCGCAGGATTCGCAGACCAGCTCGCCTCATTCATCTTCCACCAAGCAACCAAGTCAGCAGTATAATCTATTTCCACCACAGGAGGATTCACCACAGAACCTCCTAAATCAACTGAACCGCTTAAAAGACCACACTTTAATGCAGGACTGGAGCATGCCTGTTTCTGTCCATCTTTCAAAACATAATTGCTTGTTATAACCACTTCATCAGCAGTTTTTTTAGTATTTATTTTTTGATTCCCAGAACCTTCAGAGGCAACATTTGAAGTATTCGCATTCACAATACCTCCATCGTTTAATTTTACTCCAAATTGAAGATTATCGATAGAAGTAACACTTGAATCATCCACGGTCATCCTATACGCAACATTATAATCTGTTCCATTACCTTTACAAGTTATAGGTTCAACAGTACTTGTCAAACAAACCTGTCCTCTTTGTATTCCAGTCCCAGCACTCTTTAATGTAGGATTAATAAAAGCCCAAATTGCAACAACAGCAGCAACGACGAGAAATATAATCAAAACAGTAGCGACAACATCCGAAAGAGCTTTCTTCCCAATAGCTCTTTTGGAGACAAGGGAAATTCTTTCTCTTGTATCCGACAAACCTTTCCTATTCCCTCTTTTCATATCTAATTAAGGAATATTCTATTTATAAATTATACTAAATGAAAGATTAGTTAATGTCGCAAGGCAAGGGCACTGAGTTGCATGTCTGCTTCTGTCCATCAGGCAACAGGAATTCTGCAGCAATAGTAACTTGCTTAGCATTCTTAACTGCAACAGGAACTTGGGTAGAATTGCTCGCACCATTCTTTATCGCCTTATCTCCATTACCACTGGCAACAGTTCCATCCTCTAACTCTACAGTTATCTGTACACCCTGAATACTTGAAACTGAATTAGCATCATAATTGGCTCTGTAGCCGATAGTATAGTTCAAGCGAGACAACGCAGGAACATTATTTCCAACATAAGTTGTATTCCCGCTATACTTACAAGTTATAGGTTCAACAGTACTAGTCAAACAAACCTGTCCTCTTTGTATTCCAGTACCAGCAGATTTCAAAGTAGGATTAATAAAAGCCCAAATTGCAACAACAGCAGCAACGACGAGAAATATAATCAAAACAGTAGCGACAACATCCGAAAGAGCTTTCTTCCCAATAGCTCTTTTGGAGACAAGGGAAACTCTTTCTCTTGTATCCGACAATCCTTTCTTATTCACCCTTTTCATATCCCATTGAGAATTTATTTATTTATAAATGTTTCCCTGAATTTTTAATTTACTGGTCTGTGCGTAGTAGAATTATTTATGCGCAAACCAAAATTCATACACTTCCTCTTTCTTTTTTCCTTTCTTTTCTGTATTCTTTCCATCAAATCTGCAGAAACCGAATCTTTCAAATTGTATAAAATCATCTTCTTTCAGCTTCTTTATTCCTATATCTGCATATCCTTCTTTCCAAGCCCCATTAGGCATCAATATTTTTGCCTTCACATATTCACTAACCCACTGTATCTTTGAAATTGTCTTCTTATTATCAATTGAAGTGTAAATAATCTTCTTTCCATTTCCCCCAAGCTTAATATTATACAAATGCAACAATCTTACTTCCTTATTCTTATGTGCTTTGAAATCATGTTCTGAAATAAAAATCTCCCCAACTTTCATACTTCTCTTTTCTTTTTTATCTGGATGAATAGGAATTTCAACCTCATCATACTCTGGCTTATTCAGTAATTTTATCTCAACTGGTTTTTCTACAAAGAAATATCTATCGGATTCTTCATCAACAAGTTTTCTGTTTACAGCATACAACGCCTCTATAGGAATTGTTATATCCTGCCTATTAAGTCCTATCTCTTCCACAAATTCCCTAATTGCTTCTGCTCTTATCCCTCTTCTCTTTAAGCTTTGTATGCTCCAGGTTCTTGGATCATCCCAGCCGGAAAATTCTCCGCTTTTCACTTCCTTCTGCGCCTTGCTCTTGCTTAACTTTACACCTTCCAATTCTATATGTATAAGTCCAGTATGAATAACTTCAGGATTTTTCCAACCGAATATGTTCCAAATAAATTTCTCCATTTCAGTTTCCATCATCAAATCATTTCCCCTTATTATGTGCGTTACTCCCAGTTCATGATCATCGACTGCCCAGCTCATTTCAAGTGTCGGCCACACTCTATGTTTTTTTCCAATTCTTGCATGCTCCCTATCAGAAATTTTAAACAATACTCTATCTCTAAAAGCAGGATTCTTATGATTCATTCCAGTTTTTATTCTCAAAACCATTTTTCCTTCTTCTGCTTTAAACATGTCTTTCCATAACTGCTTATTCAATTCTTTTGTCTGTTTTCTATGCACACATTCTTTTTCAGAATCTTTCAATTTTTTGAAGCCAGCTTGAGAGCAAGAACATACATATGCTTTATCTTTTTCAATTAATTCTTCTGCATACTTATAATATAAACTCAATCTGTCTGACTTGTAAATAACATCATTATACTTTATATTTAACCACTGCAAACCAGATTCTATCAATTCATAAGATTCTTTCACAATCGGTTTTTCTTCACTCCCTATTGTGTCATCCATCACAAGCAATGTTTTTGCGTTGTATTTTTCAGCATACAATGCATTAAGCAAATAAGTTTTCGCATTTCCAAGATGTAATGCACCAGAAGGAAAAGGCGCAAGTCTAAAGACCATCTTATCGCTGATGCCAGGTAATACAGCGAGATCTTTCTCAACCTCTGCTCTTACAATTAAATATTCTTGATACTTTTCAAGTTCTTTTTCTCTCCAAGAATGAGATTTAGAATTAACTTCCTTTACAATTTTTATCACTTCAGGCATAACTTTCCCTATTTCAGATTTTTCAAGTCCGTGCTGAAAAAGTTTAGTCAGCACTTTTCCCTCATGTGCCTGCCCAAATTCCTCGGCGTTTTTCAACGCATATGCCCATATCTCCTTTTCAAACTTGCTCATTGTCTAGCTAATAACCAGCGTTATTTAAATCTGCCTTCTTCTGCCATCATACTTGCCAAGAAATATTCCCCAAGCATTGTCAATAGAAATATAAACAGGTTTTCCTCCAGCAAGTCTTGTTCTTGCTTGAGGAGTTAAATCAATCATTATATGCGTAGAATCTCTAGCGCTTCTTGTGCCTTCAGGAAATAATGATGTTTTTCCATATTCTCCTCCTCTTCTCACTCCTAAACTCAAAGAGAGCTCCCGAGGAATCCTACCTATCTCGCTATCAACTAAAACATTAATTCTCACTTCTTCTCTTCTCAATCCCTTTATCTCTGCACCGCTTAACTCAACGCTATCAAGTCCTCCTGCAGAATCATAATTTACTCTAACCATAAAAACTCTTCAAAATCTTATATATAAAAAGATGATTATCCTCTAGCGTATCAATTCTTTCCTAATTCAAGTCCATTAAGCCTTTCAATTAATCTTTCAATCTTAAATTCCAAATCTTCTATTTTCAGTTTTAATGAATTCACGTCAGAAGAATCGTTACCATACGCTGTTATTCCCTGACTTGTGGGCATATTTGGCGAGTTGTTTTGAGCAGAATCAAAAAAAGAAGCGAGAGGATTAGAGCTAGATGCATTGCTAGGCAAATTTGAATTAGCCTCTGTAAAAACTCTGTCTGCCTGTTGTCTTGTTAAATCAAGAAAATCATTTTCCTTTTTAGGTTGTGGCTTCAAAAGCCCCCTTTTTTGCAATAGACTATAATCAATATAATCTCCTCTTTTGCTAAATATCCCCATATTTAACAAAGGAATAGGATTTATTTAAATCTGCTTATTTGATACATTAACTAGGGGATAATTATATTTTTATACTGAATAGACAGCAAAGATAATGATAAATTTAAGGATAGATGGGATTAATAATGCGGGGCAGGGGGCAAGATTCTCTGGACAAATTCATTTGGTAGAACAAACAGGGCAGTTTGTAGGAGACTTAACATATGGCGGAAAAATAGAAAGAAAAGTTATAGGGTCATTATTCGAAGAATGGAAAAAACCATAGAAATGGTTTTTTGATTATTCTCCTGAAGGGGAGAGACCAAATGTAAACCTTCTTTATACTTTAGAGATTGAAAGAGGAGAGAAGTATGCTGGAGAATATAAAGGAGCATGGAATTTATTAAATGGTTTAGAATTATCAGATATTGAATGTGCGGCATCACAAGGAAGTTTGGTTCATTTGATGGATGTTGCAATCGCACATAGACTTTTAGTAAGTGAGGCAAGAGCCACTTTAGTCAGAGCATAATTCTCTTTCAATAGTTTTAAATAAACCCTTAGCCATTATTAGAATATAATAACAAAGAGGTAAAAATGAGATGGCTGTAGATATAAAAAATTTAATCGCTGCAGTAAGCCCTGAAATATACTGTAATTCTGAAGTAAAATCGGAAGTAAAAGATATTGTAAAAGAATCGGGATTTCTAAAAGCGGCAGAAAAAGCAAAATTAATTGACCCAAGTTATATGGATTTCATAAATATCACTTATAATAATGCAATGAGTAAAAAAGGCCTAAAGGCGCCGTTAGAACAACATACATTAATATATGATTCATTTGGAGACGGTCTTGAAGCAATATATTTCTGGCTTCTTGATTTTGCGGGTAATATGTATAAGAAAGTTGACAAAGTAATTGACAATTTTGTTTCCTCTCCTGGTTCTTCCCACTTTTCAGAGATGGGAATGCGCCTCACAAAAATGCAGGAAGAGGGAATGAAAATGCTTGGAGCAGCAAATCAGGTTTTGAAGTCTATCCTAAATATAATATACGATCTTAAAGAGTTCAAGATGCGCCTTGCTGTTTATGACAAACTAAAATCTGAAAAGAAAGAGGAAAGAGAATCAGCTATGCTATCATTAAAACAAATTTGGCTCGACACAGTCGACTTCAAGAAAGGCAACTCATCAATCAAAGCATTGGCATTATCTCAGCAGGGAGGTTTCGTAACTTTAATTGATGCATTCATGGCAGTTGAAAATGAAAAGTTAGAATATAAGGGTGAGAAAGTTGATTTGAATGAAAGAGTTTTAAGATTGCTTCAGCAGAGAATTGGAGAATTTCTTATTTGGATAAAAGAATCTGAAAGAGAATTAAAAAAAAGATATGAAGTTGAAAGAAAATATTTGAAAAGTCAGGTCAGCACAGTCAAATTATACGCAAGATGGGCGAAACCTTATCTCAAGGCTACAAGAGATTTAGAACAAAGAGCAAATTCAACGGCAGCTTTAGTAACTGCTTTTAATACAAGTTTATTTGAAACAATCTTATTATGTGAAAAAGAATACTCTCCTAAAGATGATGTCGCTACAGGCAACCTGCCAAAATTATTTGAAGACGTTCCGGCAAGAAAATATTCTCAAGTCTTAATCATTGAACTTAAATTCAGGTCAGCTCCGGAAAGAGCTCAGCAGTCTGGTTATGGCTTTAGAGGTCGGACAGAAGTCAAATTTACTGGCCTCTGTTTAAATGAAGAAGAGCTTGCAGTTCTTAGAAGAGAAATAGAAAAAGATGATATAGGAGACGTTCTAGAAATGGTCTCTGGTGCAACAACCGAAAGTCTGGATTTATTAAAAGAAGATTTAGATGAATTTTTGAAAGAGGAAGAAAAGAAAGAAGCAATGGAGAAAGCAAAAATTTCCTCGTCAGATGATAGCAATCCCTTTTCAGCCCTATTTTCATTTTTCAAAGAAGAGAAAAAAGAAAAAAAGAATCTAAAAGACCTAAAGGTTATAGATTCAGATACAGATATAGAAAAAGTAATTCGTTCACAATGCATTATAGCTGCAAGAAAATCTTGTTATACTGTCTACGATATTTACAAGAAACAGCATGGAATGCCCAGTCTTGTAGGATATGCTTAGAGTTGTAAATTTTATATATCTCCTTCTCTTGTATAGAACATGGTAAAAACCAATAGAAAATCTATGGGAAGAAAAGTAAAGACAAAGATTAAGGAAGTAAGTAAGAACATTAAAATAAAGGAAATAAAGAAAGAAGAAAATTTAGCAAAGATAATTACTGAAAAAACCTTTCAATTTGATCCAGATTCCGCAGAAATTTTTCCACAATCAGCAACAAAAAATCTTGTAACTCTAATTAAAGAATCTGCTCCAGAAACTTTAGACAGGATACAATTTGAAGAAAAACCAGAAAGAGAAGGCAATGAAGATAACAAAGACAAAAGAGAAGTTGTATATGATGCAAATAAAAGAAAATCTTTTTCTTATGACGCCCCAGACACAGAAGTAAATGTACTAAAATATAACATTCCAACTTATGAAGGAAATTTAGGAAACAAATATGATACAGGAATTCGTGGAGGAGAAGGATTCGATTCTTCAAGAAACCGAGAGATGGACGAATCTGGAATATCGAAAACTTATGACTCTGGCGTGCGAGATGAGGATTTGAATAAAAAAGATAAGAAAAAAGCTAGAAATATATTTTAGCTCTTGGATACATTTATATAAATCCTTTATTACTTATAAATAATCAAAAAAACGATTTAGCACTCGTTTTTAGGATGTTCAAGATGCAACCTCGTCTTAAAATCTCAGGAATGAAATTCCTGATGACCATCAAAAATCCATAAAAGATTTTTGAGGGACGAGGTTTTCCGTCAAGCATCTTGACATAATTAAAGAGGACAAAAGAGAAATGGGAGGATATCAAACATTTAATGATGATAAGTATGGGCTTTCTTCTAATTACGGAAATCCCATAAGCAATTATATCCCCACAAGTCAAATTTCTTTAGCATTAGATGCAAGAACTGCGAATCAATTGAAGCAGATATCAGAAAAGATGAGCTCTGGAGCTAAAGCAGCAGAGATTCAGCTTGCACTTCCTGATGTTGCAGACTCTATTCCAGATTCACATTTAGAAGAAATAAATAGATTGAGAAAATTAGTTGGTGCAGAATTGACGTTACACGGAGTGTTAGTCGATCCAACAGGAGTAAACGATCAAGGAAGATGGGACCCAACAAAGAGAGAACAGGCAGAAAGGCATATGTGGCAGTCCGTTGATAGGGCCCATAAAGTAAATCCAGAAGGAAATGTTGTAGTTACCTTCCACACAAGTAATGGTTTGCCAGAACCAGAAACTTATGAATGGGATGCTAAAGAAAAGAAAGAAAAGCTGATGAGACTTGCAGTCATAGACGAACGTTCAGGAGAAATTTCTGCACTTGCTGCGCCGAGAAAAAACATTCTTGAAAAACCAGAAGAAAAATATCCAGATGCAAACGAAGAATTAAGCAGAATAAACAGAGAGTTATGGACACGTTCCCTATCAGAAGTCAATCAAGGTTTAACAAGGGCCAAAGAAATATTAAGAAAAGAAGTTTTTTCAGACTTGGAAGCGTCAGAAGGAAGATTGGTAAGAAGAAAAATGACAGAAGAAGATAAGTCAGACCTAATGAAACTCTATAAATTATCCGCAGATGATTCGGATAAATTCAAAAAAACTCTTTCAGATATGCCAAAAGGAGTTGCAGAAGATTTGAAAGAAAGAATGGAAGAGATAGGCCAAGTAGATATTTTCATAAGAAACGCATACACGCAATTCAAAGAAAGCTATTCTCAGGCATATGAAGTTGCAGATAGAGAGAAAAGAGATAATGATAAGAAATTATTAGAAACAATAGGTGAAGATATAAGAAAATCTTTAGACCCAGAAAAGGGGTATCTAAAAGACAAGGAAAATTTAGTCAAGTTCGCAGATGTTTTGAGCGATGGTGTTGAAAAAATGAATAATATGAAAGAGATAAAATTATACAGGCCTTTGAAAGAATTTGCAATTGATCAGGCGTCAACTACTTTTGCTAATCTTGCAACCAAAGCGTATGAAAAATACAAATCTACTGCACCTATAATTGCAATAGAAAATCCTCCTGCAGGGATGGGAATATCCCGTGCAGGAGACATGGTAAAAATTATTGAAGCGGCTAGGAGCAAGTTTTCGGACCAGATGGTTAAAGAAGGAAAGATGTCAGAACATCAAGCAAAACAGGAAGCTGAGAAATTAATCGGAGCAACCTGGGATGTAGGTCATATAAACATGATAAGAAAGTATGGCTATGGGGATAAAGAGTTGTTGAAAGAAACAGAAAAAATTGCTCCATATGTAAAGAACATACACCTGTCAGATAATTTCGGTATGATGCATACAGAACTGCCTATGGGGATGGGAAATGTTCCAATGAAAGGCCATATAGAAAAACTGAAAGAAGCCCACGGAGAAGCGTTAAAGAAGATAAAACAAGTTATTGAAACAGGAAATTGGTACCAGCATTTTCAAACTTCTCCATTCGCAGAAACTCTCTCCGCATTTGGTTCACCAATTTACTCTAAATCATTCGCTCCTTATTGGAATCAAGCGAAAGATGCAGGCGTTTCACAAGGATATTTTTCAGGATATGGAATGAATCCAGATATTCATCATTCAATATACGGTGCGGGCTTCTCAAACCTTCCTGTTGAACTTGGGGGCCAAGTACCTAGTTCAAGAAATCGCTTTTCAGGCGCACCGATGGAATGATAATGAAAGGTTTAAATAACTAATCCAATATATACATTAAACTATACAATGAAAAAAAAGAGTGTGAAAAAGAAAGAGGAAAGTCATGTTCATCAGCATGCGGAGCACGAACATCATCCAGGTTCTGAACATCACGTCCACCATACCCCTTCAGAACATCATCACTTACAGCATCAAGCAGAACACCATGTGCATCACCATCCCCAAGAACACCGCCAGCATCACGCACATCACGTAGAACATAATGTAGGAGAAAATGCAAAATCCCATCTTCCAACTTTTAAAACAGAAAGGGAAATAGCTCTAGACTTTGCTACTCTAGTTCATAGAAAATTTGACAATATAATCAAAGCATCTATTCTGTTCGGTTCTCAAGCAAAGGATACAGCCAGCGCAGGTTCAGATATCGATATAGTATTAATCATTGATGACGCTGCGCTTAACTGGGACATGGAAATGATTGCTTGGTACAGAGAAGAACTTGGAAAAATAATTGCTTCAACAAAATACGGCAGAGAACTGCATATTAATTCTATAAAATTGACGACTTGGTGGCAAGATTTAATGTATGGGGATCCAGTCGTAATAAATATAATAAGATATGGTGAACCTTTGCTTGACATTGGAGGATTTTTCAATCCCTTAAAAGTTTTGCTTGAACAAGGCAGAATAAAATCAACTCACGAAGCAGTTTACCATGCTCTTCAAAGGTCTCCTTCCCATCTCCTAAGAAGCAAAGCAGCAGTATTAAATGCAATTGAAGGAGTCTACTGGTCAATGATTGACGCGGCCCAGGCAGCTTTAATGGTAATTGGAAAATTGCCTCCGAGCCCAGAACATGTTCCAGCAATGCTTGCAGAATCATTTGCAGGAAAAGGTCTGTTGAAAAGCAGTTATGTAAAAGCCCTAAAGGACATTTATTATATTCACAAAGGAATAACACACGGAAGAATAAAAGAAGTTAAGGGTGATCAGATAGATGAGTGGCAGAAAACTGCTGAAAACTTTTTGGATGAGATGGCTTCAATCGTAAACAAGGTAGTTGATAGTCAGAAAAAAGATTAAATATCTCTATCAAGTTCCTTGACATAAAATAATTTAGTGAAAAAATAATTATATCAGATAAATTTAATCTTGTCGCAGGAGATAACTATATTTTACCAGGTTCTTCAATTAAGCGCCATATTCAGTCTTATATCCCGGATTTGTTTTAGGCCTATACTTATTTGGATATTGTATGTCTGTCTTTACAGCATGTGAAACTTTCTTGAAGAACTTAAAAACTTCATATGGATTCTCAACATGACTTAAAGTATAAGGTTTCTGAACCTGCCTCATTCTTACGTATGTAAATGTCCCAGCAGTTGAAAGCAATATGCTTCCTGAATGTCTTCCAAAGAGTATATCCAAAAGACCAACCCTTACTTCTGCATTGGTTATCTGATCAAAATCAATCATTTCAAAATCTCTCCCAATCAGTCCTTTTTGTACGAGGACTCTCTTGTTAGTTACGGCATAATAAGTGTGTTTCCAAACAAGGGCTTTGTAAATAGGAATTCCAAAAACAAATGCTACACCAATCCAAAAATGTGGAAGAAGAATAAACCAATAATTACCGGATGCAACTCCAGCAAAAACAAATATTCCACCCACTACAAGAAATATTAATCCAAAAATAACTCCTGCGAATCCGCTTAGGAAAAAAGGCCAAAACTTAGGCTTTCCTTCCCATAAAACTTTTTCATGTTCATCTAAAACCTTATCTAACTCTCTCATATCTCAATATATTTAGATTGTTTATAAATTTACTCTTCCTGTTTCTTTACTCTTCCCTTTTCAACAGCATATATTGCCCCAATAGCATTCTGTCTTGTTTCTGTATCTCCCTCTAATGCTTTCTTTGTAGCTTCTCTTGCTATCTTGTATAAGTCTTTTCCAGAAGCTACTGCTACATCATACTTAGCTTTAACTTTTTCAAGTTGTTTTTCAAGTTGAGGTTTAGCATAATCTCTTAACTTTGCAAAATCAACTGCTCCATCTCCAATGTCATGAAGCATTCTTGATCTTACAGCCTCGAGAACATAGGGTTCATTATAGCCCTTAGCTTTCATGTTTGCAACTGCAACATCAGCAGCTCCCTCTCTTCCAAGTTCAATAATCTTTTTCGCTTCTTTTTCGCTTCTTACTTCTCCACCAGCAGTGTAATGACTGACTAATTCCTTCATCTGCATATATTCACTATGTAAATCTAAGAAATCTGCATCGCTCTCTCTAGCATTCTTTGAAATAGGACTTTTAACAGCAAGTAATTGTTCAAGTTTTCCTTCAGGAATCTCAGAAACAAAAGCATCTAAATTGGGAGCATAAGAGTGTTGTTTTGCTAATGCAGTCATCTGACTTGTTGCAACATGTATACTTTGTTCATTTATAGGCGTAGCATCAACGCTTGCAGGTTTATTAGGGTCTCCATCGTTATAAGTACCATAAAGAATTCCTTTTAATCCATCTTCCAACCTCTTTCTTTCAGAATCTCTATCTTCAGCACCAATTCTTTTAGGGAGTGTTTCAACTTCCTCTCTTGTTTCTAATGCTTTTACAAATATTTCGTAATGATTTGCCATACATTTCCTATAAAATCATACTATTTAAACTTTTCTATTGTAGTAATTAATAGGTAGTAACAAACAAGTATTTAATCAGAAATCTGTTGGAAAACTATTCTAGATTTGCAAGGCAATTTTGCTCTTATTTTGTTTAATGTATCTCTAGCAATTCTAGCAATTCTATCATTTGGGCAAGATACCATAAATATTGTTTGCCCTGGATTGACTCTTGCAGCTCTCCCTATTACAATTCCATAAGAGTGAGTCATACCAGAACTAAGTCTATCAGCTCCAGCTCCTGCAGCAGTCTTATTTTCTCTTAGAAAATGATGTGGAAATACCTTAATACCTAGATAATACTGTCCCAGAGCAGATGTATCCATTACTTTAGTGATATACATTCTCGCCGCCTCTAATGCATTATCTCTTATTTGAACAGCTTCTTCAGCAACGCATTCAACAACATATTTGTGATTTCCAAGATTGAAATCTTTTTGATTTCCTATATGAAACTTAACAACCTTATTCTGCGGAACTGTCTTGATATATGCTTTGCTTTTTCTCTTTGAAATTCTTGTAAAAGCTCTTGCCCTCTTCTTTGAATACGAAGATGCTTTTCTTAATGCCATTTTATTTTACCTCGACCTCATTAGTAATTGCTTGTCCAGGTAATCCTGATTCAAATATTGCCCTTACAATTCCCTTATTTCCATGAGCATCGCTTATCTTTCCTTTTATTACTTTCCCAGCAGGACTTTTCCACGAAACTTCCTTTCCAGACATTTTTTTAGCCTCTTCTCTGCTGTCCAAACCAAGGTCAAGCAAGTAATGTCTTTCATGTATTCTATGTCTTCCTCTTCTGAATTGTACAATTATTCCTTTCATATTATTCTCTAATAAGGTGGGTTTTTAAACGTTTTGCGAACCAATTTAAAGATTTCTGAATTTACGCATTCTTCTATTAAATGAAAAAGAAGATTCTAATCCAAGCATTGCTCTAGCTTCTTGATAACTTTCTCCAGGAAGAATTAATGTTGCATCCGTAATAGCGGGCTCACAATCTTTAAGTTCTACAAGCTTATCAATTCTATATCTGTTCAAGGCTCTAATAAAAAATGGTTCCTCTTCAGGCGTTCCAAGCAAATTTCTTTTTGTCCAAAACATTCTTGAATCTGAGTCAGATTCAATTGTTTCTCTTAGCTTTCCAACAAAAAAATCGCTCCCAGTAGCAAATCCTTCTATAAGATAGGGTAATAGACTTAATGTCCCCTTAGGATATTCGAAAGTCTTCCATTCTTCTCCAACAGCCACAAAGATAGTTGCACCTAATGATCGCATAGAGTTTGCACGAACATCTAAATTTCTAAAATAAGTTTTCGGAACTTTTATCATAAAGATTTCTTAAATTTGTACTATTTAACTCTTTCTATTATGTTACTACTTAATAGTTATCTTAAAATTATTTATTTATTATGTCAAGATGCTTGACAGAAAACCTCGTCCCTCAAAAATCTTTTATGGATTTTTGATGGTCATCAGGAATTTCATTCCTGAGATTTTAAGATGAGGTTGCATCTTGAACATCCTAACCTCAAGATGTCAAGACTTTTCAAGTCTTGAGCACATTCAAGAATCAGAGATTCTTGATGATATTCAATTCTTGATGGCATTCAAGGACTTACGTCCTTGATGACACGAGTGCTTGTCACAAACCATGTCCTTTAGGACATGGTAGCACATCGTGTTTTTGATATTAATAAGTATTATTATACTAGAAGCTTAAAATTCAACTTCAAAATCTCCAAGTTCTTTCTTCAAAACATTAAATATTTCTCCTGAAAGCTTTGTCTTAAGTTTGCCCTTATTTTCTTCTAATGCCTTTTCTAATTCTTTTTTATCACTTTTTACAAACTTTTCATTTCCTATTTTTCTTATTTCATTGCCTTCAATTATGAAATTATCTTTTCCAAGAAGCACCAGTTCTGCTTTTCTATTTCCTGCGTAATTAATAAGCATCATTCCTTTCTCTCCTTTTATCAAATCAGTTCGTTGCCCATATTCTACTAATACATCCATAAATTCAAACGCATCCTTCTTTACTCTATCAACTTCCTTCTGTGTAAGCTTTCCAGATTTAATTTTTCCCTTAGCTTTTACAAGTTCATTCAATATATTCAAGAACCTTGGGAGTATTTTTCCTTTTTTAACCATCTTGCTCTCAAAATCTTTGACCAATTCTGTCTGGTTCTTATTTCCAAAAAATGTTTTAAGAAGTTTGAATACTCCATCATAAATAGACTCGGCATCCTTTTCCTGCATTTTCTTTTCAAGGTTTTTTCTCAACTTTTTCAATTTATTATTATATTCTTTACTCTCTTTCATAAATTGATCAACTTCCTTTCCAGGATACCCTTTCAATTTTCCGTATTCATATTGCTTGAACAAGTGCACCGCTTTTTCCAAAATTTTCAAATCTTTCTCACTCATGACCTTATCTCTTTCAACAAGTATCTTTTTTACATCCTGCACTATTGTCTTTGGTACAGGAGGCTCAGCTCCAGCAAGCATCATCAGTGCTTGTGTAGGTGTTACGATACTATAATAAATATCCACCATTGCATCAAGCAATCTTCTCTTAACAAATTCTTCTGTCTGCTCTCCCTGTTTCATATATAAATCGATTGCTTCTGAACTAGGCTTTATCTTTCCCATTTTAAGAAGCAATTTCCAAGGAATAAAAGTTCCCCTGTCCCATAAAGGAATCCCATCTCTTATGAATGTAAATGCAACTGGTTCGGCATCTTTTACTCTCTGCCAGAAATCAGTTAATAACCAGACCTGAACATTCAATATATTCTTTACACCTGCAAGAGCAGTTGCTTCTCTTATATAATCATAAATCATTCCCCTCAATCTTTCACTCAGTTCAACTCTGCTCATTCTTTTTACATCTGTATCATCAATTATTACAAAAACATCTACATCGGAATCTTTCCCTGCCGTGCCCCTTACAAGGCTTCCTCCGATAACGTAGCTTGCAACATACTTGTCAAACTTTCTTAACACTAGTGTTTTATGTATACTTGCAACCCTTAGTGCTCCAAGAAAACCTTTATCATACAACGGAAATCCCTGCGCAACAGCATCCACCAAATCAAATTTTGAATCTAAACCATAATTCCACAAATCTACCGGAGTTTTAAGGTGCACCCAAATATTTTCTTTTGTCTCCTTAACCATTTTCACAACCTCTGCTTTTATTTTAGGAATGTTCTTATACTGTTCTTCAGGAATCACCATCATCATATGTATTGGTTTACTCTCAATTATCTCAAGAGGCAATGCTTCGTCTTCTTCAATTATTGGATAAGCAGGTACAGGAAGTAAAACTAGAGCCATAGTAAAACTATATTTTTTGGCAAGGTTTTTCTTAAAAGTTTCAAGCTTATCTCTTAAGGCATTAAAATCAATTTGCAGAGCAGGCGCCTTCACAACAGGCGGATTTGGCATATTCATAATGCTTTTAGGAATATTTGGTATTGCAGGCATCATACTTCCATTCTTAGAAACATAGTTCACTTTGTCTTTCTCTTCCTTCTTATTGTTCTTGTTTTTTTCGTTCACTTTCATATTTGGTTTCTCACTTATTTAAAGGTTTACAATAACTCTCTTTTGTAAAGTTCTCTAGGGTTTATTTCTATTTTCATTTTCTTTAAAAATTTAATTAATTTATAAACCTTTCTTTTTGTCACCACTTTAGAATAACTCAAATAAAGAGAATCTATCAATCAATTTTATATATCTTTCCCTCTTCAAAACAGCATGAATAGGCAAAAAAGAGAGAGATATCTTCCAGAATTTGTTTATGGGGCAATTGATGGTTCTGTAACTACTTTTGCAGTTGTTGCAGGTTCAATAGGTGCCTCTCTTTCTCCCGCAATAATTTTAATTCTAGGATTTGCAAATCTTTTTGCCGATGGCTTTTCAATGGCAATCTCCAACTATTTATCAACAAAATCGCAGAATGAAATCTATTCAATGCATAAGCATAAGCATGAGCATAAAAAGAATCCTAAAAGAACAGCACTCGCAACATTTATTTCATTTCTCCTCATAGGACTTATACCGCTTGCTTCATTCGTTTTAGCATTATTCATTCCAAACCTTGTTCCATATCAGTTCAAAATTTCAATTGTCCTTACTGCGGTAGCTTTTCTCATAGTTGGATTCATTAAAGGAAAAATAGTAAAAATACGCCCTGTAAAATCTTCCCTTGAAACTTTAGTAATTGGAGGCATAGCCGCATTGCTTGCTTTCCTGGTTGGATATCTTCTTAGAGGCCTAGTAGTATAATTATACTTAAATACCCTTTATTTTTAAACCTCTCATGAGTTTGAGAGTAAATCTTGCAAACCATTTTGCGATAGGTTTTCATGAAGAATGGAGAAGAAGGCAAGGACTTCTTGGAAAAAATTTACTTAAATTATTCTATAAAGATTGTCTCAGACAGGGAGTAGATATAGTGGGAGTAGCTTCTGAAGAAGCAAAGCCCATCATAAGGGGCTCTGTAGATGATAGATTTGGTTGGCTTATTAGACATTGTGTACCAGAACTTACAAGAGATGGAGAATATAGTTTTCTGGAGATAGACGGAAATACATTCGGCTTATTTAAACGAGGAGAAGGTGCAGTCACCTTCGTAAATGCTCAGACAATTCAGGCAAAATATCCAGATGTAAGAGGCACAACAATGAAAGTTCTTGTTTTCGGAGGATATTATTTTGAAAATGGTCTGCCTTTGAAAGAAACTCTAAAGCGCATCGCACTTGACAGATGTCTTGTAATCGCAGAGAATCAATTTAGTGAAGGGATTCACTCTCTTGAAGCTAGAGCAATAAGAGAACTAGTCAGCCTCTATGATGCTATGGTTGTTCACGATGCACAACAAGGTAAAAAAACAAATGAATACGCAAAATCTCTTTCTCAGGAAATTTCTCTTCCAGGAGTTGCAATAGGAAATCAACATAGCCCAAGCAGATGCAAGGCAGGAATAATTGTTCCAGAGAGATCTGCAATAAGAAATAGCACATCGGATTTGGTAATTTCTCTAAGAGATATACTAGGAAAAAAAGCACATGACATAGATTCATCATATGAAAATCCATTCACAAAACTTCGTTGGGGGTTTTCAATTCAAATTGGGCACTAGAGGAAATAGACACCATAGTTACAGATAATTCGGTCAATTATTCTTTTGCTTCCAGAATTATCTGTCACGGGAATTCTGTCCCAATAAATAGAATTCACGATACACTTAAATATTCAAACCATCTTTAGCAATTAAGAGGTTAAAAATGCCATTCGCAGCAACACATATTCTTTTTCCATTAGTTTTAACGGTGCTAATCAGGGATTTTTACTTGAGAAAGAAAGATAAAAAATTATTTCCCCTACATTATGTTTTAATTGCAGGTCTAGCAGGAACATTGCCTGATTGGGACATAGGATTTTTTTGGATTCTTCAATTATCTGGTATAGATGTAGGATTCTGGGACATTCATAAAACATATCTGCATTCTATATTTGTCCCAATAATCTTTTTTATACTATTTTTTGTATTAAAACCTGTAAAATCCCCAACTCTGGGCAAGCATAAACTTAAACTAAATATAATCGCATTAATGATTGCTCTCGGCGCATTTTCTCACATATTCTTAGATTTGATCTTGGGAGAGCCTTTCTCCGCATTTTATCCTTTTCACACTTTCACATATGCTTTAGCATTGGTGAATTATTTTCCAGAGGCTGTGCAAGGTCTTCTCTACCCAACTCTAGATGCAGTTCTATTAATTTTTTATCTCATTTACCTTGAAATTAAACACAAAATCTCCGATTTTATCTAACTTAACACGCAAAGGTTCGGTTAAGGTTGATTA
>ERZ1292623.487-Hain-H51-01um-R1-487-length-43073-cov-9_pt1 | contig 43073 bp, 66 predicted proteins | sample MGYA00564398_ERZ1292623 | MGnify/ENA primary metagenome ERZ1292623 (study PRJEB36523, sample SAMEA6512633) | groundwater metagenome | collected 2019-01-07 | study: AquaDiva: Metagenomics assemblies of 32 groundwater samples
TTTTTTAGGCCTTCTACTGAAGTTACCCTTGGAACTACCGCTCCTGATTTAACATTGCAAATCGGCCCAACATCAACTGTTGCTTTAGATTTTGAAAATGTTTTTATGGAAGGAACTGGATTTTCAGCTGCGGCAACCACCACAGAAACTGGAACAACAGCTCCAACGAATCGAATAACTGGAACAATACTTTATTCAATCTGAGGTAAATTATGGGTGGATATTCAACTTCTAGTTCTGCGGTTACAGTAACAGCTGATACAGAGTTTTCTGCTGCTGCTGCTCTTGCTGATAATACAGCAAACCCAACTACAACGCTAGTTGGGGCGATGGTAATGGCCTATGATGGGACGACCTGGGACAGGGTCCGAGGGACTGCTGAAGGCGGTTTAAACGTTCAAGGTCCGCAGGCTCATGATGCTGCTTTAGTAACTACCACTCAGCCTTTGATTGCAGGTGGCAGGGCGGCAGATCCAACGTCGTTACCAACGGCTGTTGCTGCTGGCGATGCAAGTTATGTAGGGACAAGCTTACAGCAAGAAGTTTTAGTTTATCTTTCAAGATTAATTTCTGGCGAAGACCAAACAAATAATTCTCTTATAACTGTAGCTAAACCAATTGCTACTTCTACTTATGCCTTTACACAATATCAGAATCTTGGGGCGGCGGTTAGTGCTGCGATTAAAACTTCTTCAGGAAATGTTTTCTCTATTTCGTGTCACAATGAAAATGCATCAGATCGTTATTTTCAATTACATGATAGCATTTCTGCGCCAGCGGCAGCGGCAGTTCCAAAACATTCATTTTTAGTTTCAACAAACAATCAAATAATTATTGGAGTTGATTTTTTTGGGCAGCAAGGGCTGCATTTTTCGACTGGCATTGCTTTTGGTTTTTCTACAACAAAAGACACTTATACAGCCGGAGCGGCTGGAGACCATTCAAGTTTTGTAAATTATGTTTGATTTTTAATTTATGTCGAGGACAGTAATAACAGCAGCAAGAACGGCATTGGGAAGGCGCAGGTTGGCTTTTAGGCCATTCACTTCAGCAATTCGTGGTGATGGCACTGCTGGAATGGTTGATCTTCCTGATTTGAGCATTTGTGAGAATGCGGCGTATAGTATTGCCTTTTGGGCAAATTGTTATTCTAAGACAACAATATCAAATTTTTATGTAGCGGTTTGCGAAGGGAATATCGCGGTAGGACAGCAGAATTTTCAAATATATTTTGATGATTCTTTTTCTGGACAAGGCAGGCGTCGAGTTCGGTGGCGAATGCAGGACACAGTAAACACAATAGTAAATGCGGCTCCTACTGACACTGGGAAGATTCAACAAGGCTGGCAGCATGTAGTTTGTGTTAAAGAATCTTCTACTTCGCATAAAATTTATATAAATGGAACTTTAGAAAGCACTACAACAGGCACAGTGTCTTTTACTAATGTTTCTGTGACGAGACTTCTTTCATCAAATAATGGTGGAGCAGGCACGCAGTTTGGCAAACTAGATATGAACGAAGTTTTATTTTATAATGTGGCGTTGGATCTTACTCAAGTACAAGATTTGTATTTTGACGATAAAATCCCAACAACTGGTTTAGTGGCAAAATATATGTGTACTGATGGTAGCGGAACGACAGTTACTGAATCTGTAAGCGGTCAGAATGGGACTTTTACTAGCCCATCCTGGACAACGGGGACTAATTTTCAGGTAAGACCGATATTGGGAGTTGTGAGAACAGTTGCAACATAGGTATTTTTATGTCTACAATTTTAGGTGCACCAAATTTTAGAAATATAAAGTTAGATGTAACGGAAGTTACAACAAACTATCAGGTTCTTGCGACTGACTTCATGATTGCCGTTCTTGATACAACAGCACCTCGAACGATTACGCTGCCATTGGCAAGCGAAATTCCTATTGGTAGGCAATTTATTATTAAGGACGAAACAGGCGGAGCTAATGTTAATGCTATTACGGTAAACGCAACGGCTCCTGATAATATCGATGGCGGTCCAGGCAGGTTAATAAACGCCAGCAGAGGCGCAATTGTAGTTGTTACAAGGCCTGGCGGTTATGCTATGATTTAATAAAGTAGTTTTAACGATAGGCGTTAAGACTAAAGACAGAATAAAGGGGAGAAACATAATATGAGTTATAACGTATCAGAAACTAGTTTTAAAGTAGGGGCCAATGCGCCTTACGTTGTTACAGGAACGGATGTTGCTTTAGCAGACGGCGGCACTGGATCGTCAACAGCGGCTGGTGCTCGTACTAACCTTGGTTTGGTCATCGGCACTGATGTCCAGGCTTTTGATGCCGAGCTTGCGGCCATTGCTGGTTTGGTCTCTGCTGCTGATAAGGTGCCTTATTTCACTGGCTCTGGAACAGCGGCAGTAGCTGATTTTTCGGTGGCTGGGCGTGCTTTGGTTGATGATGCTGATGCCGCGGCACAACGAACCACATTGGGCTTGGGCACAATTGCTACGCAGGCGTCTGCTTCGGTGTCAATCACTGGCGGCACGATGTCTGGTGTGACGATTACGTCTCTTCCGGCTCCTGTTAGTGCAAATGATGCGGCTCGTAAGGCTGATGTTGATGCAGCGAAACAAGGTCTTGATGCAAAAGATTCTGTCCGTCTTGCTACGGCTGCGGCTTTGCCAGCTTATACACGTACTGGAGATGTCATTACAGCAACTGCTGTTGGTGTACTGACAGTTGATGGTGTGGCTACTGTTATTAACAATCGCATTCTTGTTAAAGATGGTGCGGCTGGGTCTGATAATGGTCTTTATTTTGTATCGACCGAAGGAACGGCTGGGGTTGCTTATGTTCTGACTCGTACGGCTGATGCAGATACTTCTGCAAAAGTTACAACTGGTCTGTACGTTTTTGCAAGTGAAGGTACAGTCAATGCTGATGCTTCATTTGTTTTGACAACTAACGATGCCATTACGCTTAACACGACGGCTCTGACATTTTCTCAGTTCTCTGGCGCAGGTCAGATCACTGCTGGAAATGGTCTTACCAAAACCGGCAATACTTTGGATGTTGGTGCTGGCAATGGTATTTCAGTTGCGGCTGATAGTGTCGCGGTGGCTCTGGATGGAGCAACTCTGACTGTTGGTGGCCCTGGTCTGAAAGTAAGCACAGGTGGCGTGAATACCAATGAGTTAGCTAACAACGCTGTTGATTCGGCGAAATTGGCTAATGCGGCTGTGTCTGCTGGCAAGATTGCTGTTGGTGGTGTGAGTGCATCCAATCAGTTTGCTGCAAGCGTAGTGGATAGTGCGGCTATTGCGGCTCAAGCTGTAACGCTTGCTAAATTGGCACGGCCTGCCTCTACCAATGTTATTATTGGTCAGGGTGCTGGCGCGGATGCAATTGCTGCTGCTTTGAGCGGTGATGTTACGATGGACGCGGCTGGTGCGGTAACGATTGCGAATAATGCAATTACTAGCGCAAAAATAAATGCTGGTGCTGTTACCGCTGGCAAGTATGGTGCTGGATCTATTGCTACGGGAGATATTGCGAACAACGCGGTGACTCCTGCTAAAGCTGATTTAGCTCAAGCTTGGAATCATACTGGATTAGTTTCTGCTAAAGGCGGTTTTGAAGTTAAAGTCACGGTGTCTGCCACAAATTACACCGCTTTAACAGGTGATACGGTTATCGGTATCACAGATACTACAGCAGCCCGCACTGTCACTCTGTATGCCATTTCTGGCAATACAGGCAAAGTCCTTATTATCAAGGACATGTCAGGTGCTGCGGCAACTAACAACATAACCATTGATGGTAATGCGGCGGAAACAATTGATGGAGCTGCGACTAAGGTCATCAATACAAACTACGGTTCTATGACCTTGGTTTGCGATGTTTCGGGTTGGGTTGTTGTTTGATGATTGGTTGATTGTTTAAGTTAAGGATTGGGAGCGGGGGTTTAAAGCCCTGCTCCCACTACTTCTATGGCTTATAATACAGTTAATGGCTTGGCTCTTAAGGATAACGACATAATTCTTTATAGCCAGTTAAAAGGTTCTCATTTTAAAGCCATAGTTAAAAATATAGACGCAAAGGTTACTGGGTCTACTTTAATTTTCACTACTGATGGCGGATCAAAAAGATTTCATCCATCAAGTGTTCGAGTTTTAGTTTCTGCTGCCAATACAGTGACTCTGGTTCCAATTGTATCTGTTGGAACAAATGCAACGACTTATAATGATCTTTTAGCAGCAACAACATTAACGGGTATGACTGGTGTTAATAACATGCAAAATTATTTATTAACCCTTCTTATTAACTCGGTTGCAGTTTCAACAGGAATTTTTGTGAATGTTTCTACGGCAGCTACGGCAACTACGTGTAATATTGATGTGGCTATTTTTGGCGATTATGAATGATGTGATTTTTAATTTTTATGGCTATTGAGCAGGTAAAAACCTTTGGAGATATTATTGATGCTGTTATTACTCGTGGAAAACTTAAAGAGGATACAGCAACAAGGTCTTTAGTCAAAGAAAGAGTCAATACTGCAATGCTGCTTATTGCGTATGCAAAACCATATCGTTGGTGTGCTGCCACCAAGAAGATGGTAATTAAAAAACGCTACACCACGGGCACGGCCCTTTTCACAAATAACTCTTCCACAGTAACCGGAACAAGTACGGTATGGGATCTTACACAATCACATACATCTCATGAAGGTTGGAAAATTTACCACGTTGGAGATAATACGATTTATGATGTTGCACGAGTTAATAGCGCAACTGAATTAAACATTGAACCTTATTACGTTGGCGATACGACAGAAACTTCAGATTATGTAATGTTTAGAAGTGACTACGGGCTTCCTCCTGATTGCCAGGATGTTAGACGAATTATAATTCCTAATTGGAGATTCCCAATACGGCCTGTTGGTCCTAATAAGCTTGATGATTATATGGCTCTGGCGCCAACTAGAAATGGCTTGCCGCGATGTTATACGGTGAATGGATTGGAATATTATTCTCAAAAAACTTGGAGTCAGTTTTTATTGAAGACAGATTTTTTTGAAGATGATCCTGATGTTGTTGAGCCAAGACAAAAAAAGCTGACTCTTTACCCGTGTAACTTTACAGATAATGATGTTGTGGCGACGGTTCGATATACCAGGACAATCCCTCAGATTGGTGATGAGGATGAAGAACCCATTATTCCAGTAGAGAATCGTTATGTTATTGTACTTAAAGCATTGGTTGAGAATTTTTTAATAGAAAGAGATTTTGTTACTAAAAGAGAATGGCAGGGAGAACTTAATAAATTATTAAAACAAATGGAAGGCGACATAGAAACTACTGATGATGAATTGATTATGAGTGTTGATAGAGAGAGCAATCGTTGGCAGCCAACTTATTTTGATGATGAGGATTATCAAGATTTTTTAGCAACCCCTGATCTGTCATGATTTATGAGAAAGACAGAAAGAATAGTAACTTTCCCTTGGGCAATGGGACTCGACTTGACTTCAGTGCCTGGTGGAGAAAATAGGGGCTCTTTAAGGCAGGCTGATAATATTGTTCTAAGAAATAATGGTTCAAGAGCAAAAAAGCCTGGCATTGTTAGATTAGATTATATTGGCAATGATGATGCAAATTTAAGAGGGATTTGTGATTTTCATGGAATTTCTGTCTCAACAAGATTTCAAGAAGTAGTAAGGGTTATTAATGGGAGATTAGAAGCATTAAGAGATGGAGAGTTTTCAGACTTAGGAACGACTGATATTGCCGATAGTGATGCTGTGAGTTTTACTCAGTTTGCCAATGCTCAAATAGTGTTCTTTGAAAATCGGGCTCCTGTTTATTTTCTTCATTCTGCTGCACCTGCCATTCTTCCAATTCCAGGTTCTCATCAGGGTGTTCCACCAAGGTTTGGGAGAATTGTTAAGTCGCGGCTGGCTTATGCCGGGCGACTTAATAGACCCCACTCATTGACTCTGAGCGCTCCTAATTCAATAAGTGACTACACCCTTTTAGGCGGTGGTTATTCAATAACGGTGGCTGATGGCGATGGTGATCCTTATGGTATTACTGGCATCAGCCCAGAGTTTAGAGGGGATTTTTATGTATTCAAATGGGGGAAAATCTATCGTTTATACTGGTCTGGTTATGGTTTTGGGATTGATCAAATCACCGATGAACTTGGAGCGGTTAATCATAATACCATTATCGAGACTCCTAATGATATTATTTTTGTTTCTGATAGGGGAATTCATTCTTTGAGTATGACTGCTTCTTACGGCGCAGCAGAAGAGGCGACTTTAACTTATCCTATTTATGAAGATTTTATTGCTGATGTTAATTGGTCTAATTCTAAATATATGTGGGCTTGCTATGATTCAGAAACAAATTGTTATTTGTTAAATTATTCTTCCTCTGGATCAAGTTCCAATAATAAAATTATTGGAATCAATACGAGAACAAAACAAATATTTCTTTGGGATGATATCGAATATTCTGGAATTTGTCGTTATTTGGACGAGAATAAAAAAAGAAGAACTTTGGTTTGCGATTCAACGGGACAGACAGGTTATTTAGATAAGAGATTTTATACAGCATTTGATGAAAAGATTACTTCGGAAATTTTATCAGCCTTGATTTTTCCAAGGGGTCATTTGTCAGGAGTGTGCAATTTTACAAAGTTCAAGCTTTATATGAAGCCTACTACGAGAGATGTTAATGTGGAATTTGGTTATTATATTGACGGTGTTTTTCAGGAATCAGATACTTTCAATACGAACGGCTCTGGTGAAGGAATGTTAATTGGAGGAGATGAAGCGACTGAATCTAATATTGGAACAACAGTGATACGTTCTAACCATACTGATTTTTTGGGACATGAGATTGAGATTAGAGGAACTGGTAGTAGTTTTCAGTTTTATTTGAAGCAAGAGCCTGAAGACGATGATGAGACATTTGAACAGCCTTTTGAAGTTTTTGGTTATGAGATTGAATATGATTACAGCGAAGATACGGGAGTTGATGTTAAAATTTAGGAGATAATATGCCTTCGATAACAGACTTAGCCTACACTAATAATATTGATAATAATAAACGCCCGTTAAAAACGGATTTAGATACTGCTTTTACGAGTGTTCAGACTTTTTCCAATGATTCTTTAAAAGATAATTTAGTTCAGTTAGCGTTAGATGCTTATGGAACGCCTTATGCTTTTGATAGTGATGGGGCAGCTCAGTATACAAATAATCTTTATGATAAAAGAACGGCTGTTGATTCTGATGCTGCCGGCAGTCATCTTATAACGACGACAGGGGCGTGGACTGATTTGGACGCTACTAATTCTAGTATTAGTATAACCCCTGAATTGGCTGGCGATTTTAAAGTTACTTGTCAATTTTGTGTTGAATTTACATCAACCAACGCAACTAATGAAGCTGATGTGGCTTGGCGACTTACTGATGGATCTGAAACTTCAACAGCAATTGGAAGAACGAGAATGATTAGCGGTGTAAGTGCCAGTCTTGTTATTTTCCCTGTAACTCTAATGCATCAATTTGATAGTTGGAGTGCGGCAGCAAAGACTGTCAAACTTCAATATTTTATTACAACAAGAACCGCTATGACAATAAACATTTACGCTACGTCATCTCAACCTATTGCTTTTCAGGTTGAAAAGATTTGAAAGATTATTATGGCAGGACAAGGATTAATTCCATTAAGATTTGTTAAAAATTGGTACCGCAATACTTATTCGGCTGAAGCTAATTGGGATGAGATTGCTGACAATACATTATCTTATTCAATTAGAACAAATAATAATCTGACTCAACTTGCTTTAGACGTTGGTGGTGCAAGTTATATTTATAATAATAATGGAGTTAGAACAGAAGCAACTCCGATATTAGATCGTCTTGATGTTTTAGAGGCTTCCGATGCAACTGGAGTAAGCAATCTTGCCTTAGATATTTCAACCGCCGGAACTATTAAAATTACTTCTGCTGATGGGAGCGCTTTAAGCGCATCAAATATTGGCACTGTATCAATTCCTTCTACATCTACTGTTGGCGAAGTTGTTTCTTATAATATTACTTCTGATGTTTCTATTACTTTAACTGGAGCGCATTGGGGATTTGATACATTAGGTGATTTTACAGGACTTCTTAGACTTGTTGCTATTGATCTTGGCTCGTCTTTAGCTTGGGGAGTAACTGCGAGGGGCTTTAGAAAACATGCCAGAAGTGCAGATTGTTTTACGACTGCGGCCTCAGTAACACAACCGTATCATATTTTAACCAATGTTGCTGTTAGTTCAAATAGTTCTTTAATAGACATTGGGATTATAGTTGCTGCTTTTGATGACACTGGCAACCCTGGTGGTGAAAATTATTGGACAGTAGGGACTTCTGTCGGGAATGTTTTTGTTGGGAAATCAATAGATTCTTTAGCATGGAGTGTTGATGCACCTGGCTATCGCTCTCTTTATGACTCTGATGAAGCGGGTTCAAGGACGGTGTCTTTTAAAATTACTACTGGTGATTTTGGAATAAAAGCGACTGGGAAATTTTTTTTAGACGGAGCTGATCTTTCAGGCAATACTTACATAAGGGAATCATCGGCTGATACGATTACTTATACAGTTGGTGGTGTTGATGTTTTTACAATGACATCTACTGGAGCATCTACCACTAGTAGCGCTAATTTTGGAGTGCAATCAACGAAATTTCTTTACCTTGATGGAGGTAGTAATACTTACATTACTGAAACAAGTGCTGATTTAATGGAATTTGTTACTGCTGGCACCACAGCTCTTTCAATTAGTGCTACTAACTTTGGTATTGGGAGCAGAGAATTTGGTGTTCAAGCGACAAGAAAAATATATCTTGATGGTTTTGGTGATACTTACATAACGGAAACAAGTGCTAATTTAATGGAATTTGTTACTGGTGGTTCTACAGCACTTTCGATTAGCACTACCAATTTTGGCATTGCGAGTAGAGAGTTTTCAATACAACCGACAAAGAAAATACATCTCGATAGTTTTGGTGATACTTACATTACTCAATCGAGTGACAATGTCGCCGATCATTATGCTGGTGGAGTTTTATTTTTAAGAGGTACTTCGACAACTGTTGATATTCATACAAATGCCACTTTCACAACCACTGGCGAGCTGGTTCTTGGCGCTGTAGATCCTCCTACGGCTAATTATGGCAATAGGAATTCTTTTGTCAGGGCATGGGCGAGTTTCAGTGCAGCTGGCACTCTGGCAGATTCTTTTAACGTATCTAGTGTAACCACAGCGGCATCGCACCAAGTTTTTTGGAATACTGATTTTGCTTCCGCAAATTATGCCACTGGCGGGATAGTTACAGAGGCTACTGAGTGGGTTTCCGGTACGAGATCATGTCCAGCACAGGTAACAGCAAAAGCAACGACGAGCGCCACTTTTTCTTTTAATCGCATTACTGCGGGAGCTGTTACTGCGGTAACAGCCGCTATGGATGTGTGGGCAATGGGAGATCAATAATGTTGATAAGAGTTTTTTTAAATACAAAGGGTGAGGTGCTTTACAATAAACCCGGTTGGCAAACCAAGGTTGTTGTTGACGAAGTTACTAAAGAATCTAAAACGATTAAATGTCTAGCCAATATTAATGAATGCAAGATTCCAAAAGAATATGAGGGGTTTCCCTATTTTATTGCAGATGAATCTGAACTTCCTTATTTTGCTCCTTGTTCTTCTGAATATTATCAGATCCATGTGGAAGGAGAATTTAAAAAGGAAAATATTAAGAAGGACACTACTTGGCAAAAATGCCTTATGCCTACGGCCATTATTAAAGAGAAACATTGTAATGATATTTTACATAAAATGAAGACAGCATCTTTAGAAGATTTTCAGAAACTTTATGTAGAAATGGAAACTTGCAAGAAAAGCGATGACGAAGCTTTTTGGATTGAAAAAGCCATTGAATGTTTAAGCCGTGCTGAGGTTGATAAGTCTGTTGTGAAACAAAAACTAGAAGAAAAACTTGAGGTTTTAAAAAATGCTAAGAAGTAACTTTGATAAAGTGTTTGGAGAAAAGTCTATGCCAAAAGCAAAGCTTGGCAGTGGCAAACGTCCTAAGAGTTTAACGAAACAATTAACCAAGAAAGATGGGCTTATGAAAACAAAGAAGAAAAAGAAAATTAAAAAGCTAGCTTATTAAATGATTAGACTTTTCAAAGAAGAAGACAGGGCTGCGGTATCGGAGCTTCTTTTAAGAAATGGTTTATCAGAAGCCCCTGTTGGCGGCTATGGTTTGGTGTGGGAGGAAAAAGTAATTCATGGTTTCATATGGGCATTTACCGATAATGTTCATGCTTATATAGATTGTTTTGCTGTTGATAAAGAATTTAGAGGAGAATTTTCACATACTAACTGTGGAGTAATTTCTACTGCTTTAATGAACGCAATGATACTTTTACTTAAAAAGTTAGATGTTAAATACCTAAAAGGTTCATGTATGGACAATCCTGTAGGACTTAAAATGGCTAATGTTTATTCTAAATACGGGATGAAGATGTACAAATCTATTTATAATTTATCTGGTGATATTGATGAAGTGATGATTAAATTAATGGAGAGTTATGAGCAGTTCACAGACACAACAAACAGAGTTTGCTGAAGCTACACCAGAAGAAAAGGAATTATTTTCTGCTGGTATGGCAATGATGCCTTATTATGCAGACTCGCTTGGCATTGAAATGACCAAGAGAGAAACAGCCCTTGAGGATGATGCTACTTATAAACAAAAACAACAGAAGACAGATTCTATTGCAGCTGAATTAGCGAACTTAGATTCTAAGATTAATTCAGGTCAGCTATCAATTGGCGATCAGGCTATTTGGAATCAAAGACGTAATTTACAGGCGCAATTAAATAATGCTAATGATGATTTGACCAAATATTCTAGTGAATACGAACCTACTATTGAATGGGATGTTCAAGAAAAGCCTCCTACTCCAGAGCTTGAAAGAATAGCTGCTGCTTCCGGACGAGATTCTGCTGAGTATCAGTCCGTTTATGCTGAGTATCAGGCTGGGCAAGAAGCTGATTATGCAAAGCAGCAAGATATTTATCGTCAGTCTATGGACAACACGATGAAATATCTTCAAGGAGATTTCTCGTTAAATGAGAGTCAGAAGCAATTTATTAGTGATACTTTCGCTCCAATAGCGACGGCTGCCGAGACTCTTTTTACTAACATTACTTCTGAAGCTGAAAAAACAGAGACTAATTTAAAAGATGCTTACGAGAAATATACAACGGAATTTGAAGATCGCGTAAAGCAGACTGGGCTTGATACTTTAAGCGCATTGACGGCTATTGGCGAACAAATACAAGCTACTGGCGCTTCAATGGAAGCAGGACTAGCAGGAAGAGAAGCTAAGGGCGCTGCTGATTTAGCTGCAATGGAAACAAGTCTAACGAGTCTTATCGATTCTCGTCAAAAAATAATGGAAATGGGGATTGAAGATACAACAGGGGAATTAACTAAAAAAGTTGCGGCTCAAGCGGCTCAATTAGGGAGAGATTCGAGCGATCCAGAATATCAAAAAGAGATCCAAGAAACGGTTTCGCGTGAAATATCTAGGGGAAATCTTGAACTTGGCGGCTTAGAAGCTCAAGGACAAATGGGGATAGGCCAGGAAAGGTTGAGGCTTGGACAAGATATAGGCCAGGAAAGAACAAGAATTGCCGAAAGAACTGGTACTGGATTAGAGAATGTAGCCCAACAAAGAGCAATGCTTGCGGAGTCTCAGGGTCAAAGATTGGAGCAATCTTCATTAGGAAAACAGCAATTTTATACGGGATTAGCTGAAAGAACTGGCTCTTTAAGAGAAGCTGCCCAACAGCAGCGAGGTGGTCAGCTTTATGATATAGCAGGCCAGAAGGCCTCTACTGGCTATAATATCGCTACAGGCTTTATGCCTGCATCGATCGGGGCTGGGATTAACATCGGGCAATACAACCAAGCCTTGCAGCAACAGAGGGCAGCTAATTATGGCATGGCAATGGGGGCTCCAATGAGTTTTAGAGATAGACTTTATGCAGAAAGAGCAGCTCAACCGACAACGACTATGACTAAGAATTATGGATTTGGTGATTTTATGGGTGATGTAGCTGGAGTTGGTGGTGGCATAGCGGCTGGGGCTTCTGGTCTTGGATGGAAGCCTTTTAGTTAGGAGATTTTATGGGTGAAGTAGGCGAAGCATTTTTAAGGGCTGGGCAAGTTATTGGAGAGGCTGGTTATCGTTCTCGCTTACTGGAGGCCGAAGAGCAAAAACAATCTTTGAAAGCTCAACAAGATTCCAGGCTTCAGCAATTAAGAGAAATTCAGGCTCAAGAAGCTGGTCAAAAGTGGGGCCCAGGAGCTGCAGCAGCAGTACTTGCTGGAGATCCTTTGACTCCATGGACAAAAAGAGCCGGAGGAGGAGTGGGTGGTGGTGGAGCTAGCATGGCAGGAGAACAAACAACTGGAGTAACGCTTCCTAAGAAGATTATGGTGCCTGCTGATTTTGATAAGCTCGCCAATCAATATCAACAACAGTTTCAAAGTCTTGTTGTAAAACTTAATCAAGAAAAAGACCCCAATAAAAAACAACAAATTAATCAACAACTTGATTTGCTACAGCAATCTCAAAAATTCATGATGCCTGAAAAATTTACTACAGCACTCAAAGAAGAAATTTTTAATGAGAAACCTAGCAAAGAAGGCAAAAGAATGTTTGATTGGATGCAGAAGTATCAAGACTTGGAACCTGCTAAAATGGATTTAACTGATTCTGCTTTTTTAAATAATATTAAGAATGAATACAAATTAGGAGACTCTAAAATAGATGAGCTTGAAAATCTTAGCACTTGGATGAAGACTCCTCTTAGGAACGCTAAAATTGATACAGCAAAATTAATTAATAACTCTAAAGGAATCCCTTCTGTGCAAGGGCTTCAGGTGATGGCGGCTTATGGATTAGCTTCAAATGAAAATCTTGATGAAGGAGATTTAGTTAATATGACTAAAATGTCTTCTAATGATTTGATGAATACAATTATCAATGATAATCAGACTGGCTTTGGTCCGGCAACCAAGGGAATTGCTTATCAAATTTTTAAATTAAAAAAAGCTAATGAGCTCATTGGAGGATTAACAAAGCAACCAAAGAGCGAAACAATTGAAGAATCAACTGTTGAGCCTTCTTTGATGACGAAAGCAAGGAGTAAGTTTGCCTATCCTAAATAATTTATGGGCTTACTATCTCAAAAACTTGGTCTTCCGTCTGAAGAAAAAGAATTAGTTCCATCATTATTAACAAAAAACCCTAGTGAAATTGTTGAGCCTTATTTAAGTAATTTAAAGAATAAGACAGCTTTAGATTCTGTTCTTTCTCAAGAAACTCAAACAGAAATAGTTAATAAAGTTTTAAAAAAAGTCCCAGATATAATTGATTTTATAGATAATTTTCAACGCGGCGAATACGCGGTTACTTCAGCAATCTCTGGTCAACTCAAAAACATACAACAAGGCATCGCCAAAATTAAAGCTGGAGAAATGCCGGAATCCAATCCTTTAGAGTTATGGAAACAAACCTTTAAAGACGCCATTAAAGGGGCAAAAAGAGAAGAGAAATTCACGGCTAGAGATTTATTAAAACAAGCTTCTCCTGGTTTTGTTAAATACGTAGATGACAAAACAACTGTTCATCCTTTCGGAATAAAATCAATTGATCCTAGCTTATTAACTCCAGCCACTTTTGCAGCTGACGTTTTGCTGGACCCATTAACTTATGTTCCTTTTGGTCTTGCTCCTAAAATTCTTAAGGGGACTTTATCAGAGCTTGGCAAGGCTTCTGAACAGATTGCTATTAAAACTTTAGGGGCTGCATCTGTTGATGCTATTAAGCAAACATCTTCTAAAGCCCTAGATAAAGTATATTACCATACAGATTTAAAAAAGTTTGTTAATAACGTTCAGAAAAGACTGTCTAAAACCTCCCTAGCCTTGCCAATAGAAGAAGAAGCGGCCGGCGAAGCCTTGGAGGCTTTTAAAGCCGCCTCTTCTTCAGCAAAGCCCATGGCTGTAAAAACAGCTAAAGAACTAAGTAAAGTTAAAAGTAATTCAAAATGGGCTGGTATTCTAGGGACTTTCTCAAAACAAGCAAACGAAACAGAAGCTAAACAAATAGGATCTATTTTACTTCAAGCAGATAGTGACGCAAGAAGGGTTTTAGATAACTCTATAGCAGATCAATTGGGAATAGACGTCAATGAATTATCTAATCTTTATAAACTGGATGATCTTATAAAAGATGTAGATGGCGCTGTAGATCTCACTTCAAGAAATGAATCAATTAAAAATTTAGATAAATGGCTTAATGTTAATAGAAATGTTTCTTCTGAGCGTATCACCGGAGCATTATTAGAAGGAAAATCTGCCTGGGGACTTACAAAAGAAATGACGGCTTTTGAGTCTAAAACAACCCAGGCGTTGCGTCAGCATATCTTCGCAGAAAAGAAAGCAATCAAAACAACAGCCATTAGATTGATAGACGCTGAATTAGATACAACCAAGAAAGCTTTAAAGAGTGAGACAAAAGTTTTAGGTAAAATGTTTAGAAATGATGTTGGTCAATCTTTAAAAGAATTAAAAAACATAAATTCTTTAACTAAACAATTTGTTTCTGGCGAATTAAAAGGTGATGTTGTCGAAAATTTAAAATCTGGTTTAGAAAAATTACATGGCAGAATTGGTTTTTTGCAAAAATATCAATCTGCCGAATCATCTCTTCTTGGGAAAATTATTAAAGGCAATAAATCTGCTCCGGTTTCCACTCGATTAAACAATCTTACACGCCTAACTAACCAGCTTTCTCAAACCATTGAGCGCTCTACTTTAATGTCTGTTAATGAGATTAAATCTGAAATTCTTGGAGAAATTAAAATAGGAATAAAGAACGTTAATTCAGAATTAAAAGGGTTCTATAAAGAAGCTGGTAGTGTGATTGGAAAAATAAAAGAGGGTTCTAAAGTCTCACAATATTTACAAAGAGATATCGTTGAGCAATTTTCTAAAAGAACAAAAGAACTTCTTAAAGATAGATCTGTCCTTGTTGCTGAGCTTGCCAAAGACAAGGTTCAATATCACGTAGGGGCTAAACAACTTAATCAATATGCCAAAGTGAGAGCTGCTAAATTGTATCGGGCTTTTAGATCTTTAACTATGGGTGAGCCCTATAATATGGCGATGGCAACTGCAAAAAATGAAGTTGATAATGTTTGGTCAAAGGCTCTTAAAGAACTTCCAGAAGAATTAAGAGATCCCGCTATTAAAATGAGAGGGATTTTAGATTCTAAGAAATCTGAATTAAAAGAACTAGGGTTACTAGAACAAGGGAATCCTCTTTACTTCCCAAGGGACATTATTGATGAAGTTGATGATTATTTTACCAAGCAAGCTTCCCATAAAAGAGGCATTGGTTCTGGAATGCTTAAGAAGCGTGAATTTAAATACATTGAAGATACCAAAGAATCTATTCTTAAACATAATTTAGAAGTCGAAAAAACCGGCCAAGGAATAAAGAAAAAACTTATTGATGACTCAACAGCCATCATTGCTGATTATTTATACAGAACAGACATGAAGGTTGCAAAGACAAGATTAGAAAATTCTCTTAACAAGATTTTTAAAGTTGAGACTAGAGATAAACTGCCTCCTCAAATTAGAGCTGTCTTAAAAGGTTTGTTTGATGAAGCACCATCAACTGGCAATCATTTATTGAATTCACTTTTTGGCGCCCTTAAAACAGTAAATACAGCCTCAAAATATCTTCTTACAGCAGCCAATCCTCAGTTTTATGTTAGAAATATACTTGGGTTTAATCTTCATGCAGCGACAACGGCAGGTTTAAAGTCAACATTTCATCCAGCAAATTTTTATAATAACTATGTTGATTCTGTTTTATTGATGGCTGGTGACGCTGGAGAGACTTGGGCAAAAAGGCTTGGGCGAGAAGCTTCTTTTAAATTTAAAGATGCCTCAGGAAAATTAAGAAGCATTCCTTTTAAGGAAATCAGACAGGCCATGGACAAATCTGGATACTGGGCTGGTTCATTTTTAAGAGGAGATGTTTTAAGAGATTCTAAAAGAGTATTTAAAAGACAAAATACTTTTATGAATTTTATGAATGGGGTTTTTGAATCAAGTGCCAAGGTTGAAGATTTTGGCAGAACTGCCGCTCTTCTTTCTAATATAAGAAGTGGAAAGAATATTGATGAGGCCATTAAAGGCGCAATGAAAGGAATGTTTGATTATAATTTGATGTTGAATCCTTTTGATAAAGCAATGCAAGGCATTACTGGTTTTTATACATTCAACAGGAAAAACCTTCCGATGCAAATTGCTACAATGTTAAACGATCCAAAACAATACTCTATCATGAGTAAGGTTGTTAATAAAATTTCAAATTATGAATCATTAACAGAAGAAGAAAAAGAAGCATTGAGTAATTATGAAAAGTCTTCTCTCAAAATTTTTGGAGATGCGATAGATGGGATTAGACATTTTAGACAACTTGGATTTGTGCCTTTAGAAAATGCTTATCAAATTGGTTCTTCTTTATTAGGCGGAGATCTTGGCCAAGCAGGCAGGTTTACAGTGGCTCAGATGTCGCCAATAGCCAGGACTTTCTTGGAAATTTATTCTGAAAAAAGCACTCTTTATGGCACTGAATTTGGCAATAAACTTCCTAAACAATTTAATGCTTTACCTAATGTTGTTATTAAAGCTCTTGGTTTGACTAAGAATGCGGGGCCCAAATATCAGGCTGGAAAAATAGTTGGAGAAGAAGAATTTTTAACTGGTGATTCTAAGATTGTAGCGGCTTTAAGATCGCTGCCATTACGACCTCTTGATACATTGATGAAAGCCAAAACGAAAGAAGATGTAATGGGAATTATAACAGGTTTTGAAGAAAAAACTTTGGATGTAGAACAACAAAAGTTTTTTAAAGGGTTAAATATCCAAAAGAAATTAGAAGAAGAAGGCAAGGCAAGAGGCTTAAAGGAAGGCAAATATATTTATAATCCAAAAACAGTTAAAGAAAGAAAGAAGAAAAGAAGGCTGATTTGAAAATCATTGATACAATCAACACCTTTGCAAACGACCCCGACCGCGGCTTTGGGCATGGAATCAGTCACGGTCTAATTTACGGCGTAGCCATTCTAATCTTTACTAGTTTTTTGCCTTGGTATTGCGCCTTAATCCTTTGCGCTGCAAATCATTTGCGCGTTTGTTATCAAGAACTATGGGTAGAACATTGGTGGGATAAGCCCAAAACGCGGGACTTCTGGTATGACATTTTATCAAGAGCCATTCAAACAGATTTGATTGCTTTCTTACCCTTCATTCCTAAAAATTGGTGGTGGTTAGTATGCTTAATCTCCTTAGTCGTGGGCTACAAAACCAAGACAGATCGAAATATTATAAGGTTGTACCTATGAAAAGCCTTCAACATATGAGCTGGGAGTTTTGGTTTGCTGTCATAGGAGCTATTTGCACTGCCCTTATAATGTATACCTCTCTACGAGTTGAATTAAAAGAAGTCCAAGAAACCACCAAGCATCACGCGATGAGCATGGATAAAGTAGAAATAAGACTAGAAGATCTCTCTAAAAAGGTAGATAATTTAGTGGAGAAATATGTCGACAGAAGAAATAACCTCAATCTTTCCACTCATTAACGATGCAAGATACTACATTAAACTATCTTTAGATAAATATTTGATTATTTCTAAAGATATGGAGACAATACAGGAGCGTGTATATTCACAAACCTATGATGATTATGATGTAACTCAATGGGTGGAAGAAAATGTCATTAAGCCCTAATTTTTCAATAGAAGAATTTTCTTGTAAAGATAAAGCCAAAACTCCCTATCCTGTTCAATGGATTGAATTTAAATTAGTCCCTCTTTGTATTTCATTAGAGAAAATCCGAGAAGTAGTCGGCGTTCCACTAACCATTACCAGCGCTTACCGCACCCCAGAATACAACGTTAAAATTGGTGGCGCTTCTCAATCCAAGCATTGCGAAGGGATAGCCACCGATCTTAAAGCTAAAGGACTGTCAGCTAAGGCTCTCCATGAAGCCATTCTAAAACTGATTGTAACTGGTAAAATCTCTGATGGCGGGTTGGGGCTGTATAAAACTTTTGTTCATTATGACATTCGATGCAAATTTGGCGCGCCTAAAGCGCGTTGGAAAGGATAATTATGCCTATTGCTAATCTAGGGCCTATAAAGCCGGGATACAAAACAACAGAATTTTGGTTGACTATGGGGTCAAATGTGGCCGCCATTCTCACCACGTTGGCCGGAGTTGTGCCTCCGAAGTGGTCGGCTATATTCCTTATAGCTGCAAATGGTCTTTACGCTCTCAGCCGAGGTTTAGCAAAGCAGTAAGCTATGTTTGCTAGTTTATTAACATGGATAGGGGATTTGTTTAGTAGAGTCTTTGGCTATTTAGCAGGGTATCTTTATGGCAAGAAGGCAGCGGAAGCAGAATTTAATGAGGTGGCTTTTACTCATGGCATGGAGATTAAAAAGACGGTGGCAGCAAAGCGGAAGACTACTCGTGCTAAGTTTACTCTTATGCGTAATGATGCCAAATTGCGCGATGACGAGACCGAAAGTGTTATTAAACTTTCCGATGGAACTCCCATCCTCAAGTCAGAGCGTGAGTGAGATCAGAGAAGACTACAACAAAGGTAACTATCGTAAGGTTAATAAGTACGAAGTTATTGATCTTTTAGAATACATCGAGCTTTTAGAAGACGGCTATCCCGAAGTTAATCAACTCACTATTTAATTGTCCTTACTAAACCAAGCGTCTTCAACCATCGCAATAAGCTCGGAAATCCAGGATTGATACTGATTTAAAAGGATTTCATTTTGATCTTTTGGGTTTATAATTCTTGTTGCTTCAGAGAGATGCCTATTTATAAACCTAATTCTTTTTTCTTCTGATTCTCTTTTAAGTAAAAAAGCTTTCTCTTTATAATGTTTCATCATGATTGCCTCCTAATTTTTGAATATATTTCATCATTAATTTCATAATTTCCCAGTCTAAATTTAATTTGTGCTTTTCTTCAAAAGCTTCTCTTTCAATTATATGATAAGCATAAGGCCCCATAGTATGATGCTCTGGGCAAAGAGGAACTGACATATAAGCGTTTCTTCTGGCGTGATCTACATGGTGACAATGAACTTCATTGGACTGACAAACTAGACAGGGTTCTTTTCTTATCCATCCTTCATAGTATTTATCAATAAATTTATACCATTTAGGTTTCATTAGTCTGCGACAGCATCAGTGGTAATTTCCCAAATATGATTATTATCCATAAGGAAGAAGGCGCTTGAGTCTGTTGATGTTGTATTATAAACCTCAACTATCCAGCCATTTGGAACTCTAAGTCTTTTAACCCTTAGATCTCCTGAAGTTATAACAGTTACAAAATCATCGGGGAATTTAATAGGAGCTGTCATAAAATAACCTCATTAAAATATTGTAAGATTTTATCCATAATTGAGTCTTTTTCTAATTTTAAGACAGCGATTACATCAGTAACATGGATAGTAACACTTCTGTCATCTTCTCCATCGCTGTTTTTAAATTCATAATAAGTAGGAGCCGGGGCAAAGAAAGGGCCTGTTGGGTTGAATCCTATCCTATCGCCGATATTAATTAATTTTAGAATATTTCTTTCGTAATCATGCTCTGCAAAAGGGGCTTTAGCAGTTACAATTCCAGTTGCAGACCATTTATTTCCAGCCACTCTGGTCTCACTTGAGATGAGAATAGAGCCATACTTAGAAGGCACTACATCTTTTTTTACCAGGAGAAAGCCATTTAAGGGCAAATATTCTTTAGCGTATTCATCAGAAGTAATAGTTCTAAAGCCTTGCATGTTTACCTCATTACTTTAATTTTCAGTTCATCTATTTCTTTTGAGAGCAAATCTATTTGTTCATTCTGTCTTTCTAAGACCCTGCACAACATAAATAATACTGAATCAACTTTAGAAAAGAAGCCTGTACTATTCGCAAGCTCTCTTGGAATTGTAACAATTTCCTGACAACACTTTTTAAAATCTTCCAGATTAACAAATCGAGATAGCATTAGTACGTTAGAATTGGACTATAACGAAAGCCATTTGATTGACACCATTTCATATAAGCCAATTCATCTTCTTTATTTATAACTTCATTTTCGAAAAGCTTTGAACGATTGGCACTTGAGATTGTATCCTTATTTAGACAACCCATGAATGTTTGCACTTTAATTTTTAATTTAATGGCTAGTTGGTCTGTATGGAGGCCTTGCATTCTACATTCTTCAATCCAAAGCTTTAGTTTTTTTCTTACAGGATTCATTTCTATTTTTTTCTTCCTCATATTCTGGCAACTCTCTTTAGAAAAATTGATTTTATAGCTTCGAATTTACAAACTTCTGATTTATGTTTTGCTTCTTTAACAATTAAATCTTTATGAGTTGAAGCCAATCCTTCTAGATGGATTATATATTCTTTAGAAGTATAAGCAATCTTTTTTCTATCTTCTACTGACCCTTCCGTTGGCATATTATTATATAGTACGGTTTTCTCAAATAAAGACAATTGCTCGTAATTGGCTTTGGCATTTGCCCAATCATTCCCAGAGGCTTCAACTCTCCCTGCCAAAGAGGAAAGAAGATCTTCTAGTTCAGATTCTTTTAATTCTGATGGTTTGAACACTGGTTTATTTTGTTTTCTCTTTCCATTTTGGATAAGAAAAGTCTTTTGGTTCTGTCACTCCTGTTTGTTTTCCGCACCACCCACAGAGGCCTTCATTCCACGTGGATAGAGTGAATTTCTTTTTGCCGTATTTATTGCCGCAGTACTTGCAGATCCAGTCGGGATATTTTTTATTTTCTTTGTTCATGTTCTTTCCACTTCAGCCAAGCCATGCAGATGGCTAGAGGGGCAGTCATTTCAGACGAATAAATCAGCTCATGAAATTCATCTGATTGTTTTTCCACTAGCCATTCTATTTTGCCTAAAAAACATTTAAACACGGAAGTTCCAGCCGGCATCTCTTCAAATAATTCCCAGGCATCTGCAATATTTTCAGCCCATTTTTTATTAACATAATCAAAAGTTATTTCTTTTGTGACAGGATCAATGTTTGTAATATGATGCCCATCCGGTGAATTATAAAAAGTCTTTACACCTCTCGCCTCTGCAATCTTCTTATTAATTTCTAATGGAATCATTTGCTCCCATCCCAAACACATTTGCTAGGAATTTTAATTTCACTAAAAGTTAATGTCTCAGTTCCATGCTCAGCTATAGACAACTTGGTATAAACTGTATTCCCACATTTTACACATTGATGAGCATAGCCAAAAACTCTACGCAAACTTTTTGCGCTGCCAAAATTGATAACCATATCTCCTTCTTCATAGCGGTGCCTACAAAATAGTCTTTTAATAAAATTCATTTATCATCTCTCTTCCCCAAAGCCTTCTCAGCTTCACCATAAACAAGCTCAGAGTTAACGCCGCTAAAAGCATAAGCTAGCGCGAATAAGTCTTTGAGAGATAATTCAATTATGTCACCGCCTGGTCTGTCTTTAATTCCAAGCGGCAACATTTTAACAAAATTCATAGCCGGTTCTATAACACCACACGCTGCCCGGGCCATTTCAGGCGCCATAGCAAAGAATGGATCCATGTCTTTAAAGCTATTTCTAAGCGTTGGCTTTTCTTCCGGCAAATTAATCTCGGCCCAGTGAGTAATGTCTGTCCATTTAGAATAATCTATTTTTGGATTTGATGATGCCGCTGAAATGCCAAGAACTGGGTGAAAAACTAAATATAGTTTTTTGCCGTTCGTTTCTGGCAACGGATGATCTTTGACTAAAAACCATTCTATCATTTCCCACTCAACTTTCTCACAACAGCTTCAATTTGTTTCTTAGCTTCTTGTGCTTTAGCTTTTGTGGTGTACCAGCCAAACGGGTAAGCCCACCCATCTAAATGCGAGCATTGAGCAACAACGAGACTTCTCTGTCTAAAAAAGTTGTCAACATACAAATCAAAAATAACTTGCCCAACTTTTGGTTTTTTAATTTTCATACTTCCTCCAAAGCTTGCCGCGCGATGTGCGGTCCTTCCAGTATAACGCGAGAATAATGCAATTCTCTGTTGTGTTGGCCGACATAATTATTTTGATCCTTGAAAAATTCTAAAGCCTCTTCATACTTCTTAAGCTTGGTAATTAGTTCAGGCATGTGGTTGCGCGCGAAGACAATAAAGGCTGCATCTCTAACTTCTCCGATCTTTATTAATGGATCACCATCAATGCCACATGAAATATCACAAGAATACGGGCTGGATTCTCCCAGCCTATTAATTCTCCACGGTCCATCCACACACTTACTCAACAACTCTTCAGCTTGTTTTATTAGTTCTGATGTTTTCATTTAATCCTCCAATACTAAATCAAACCAACCGTCCAAACTTCCCTGTTTATCTTCAGGGCAATGGGGCAACGGCACCCAATGAGTTGGATAAAATCCTATGCTAAGCCCTGTGCCATTAGGGTTTAACAATTCCCATTCATTATTAAAATAGCCACAGATACCAAATCCAAATTTATAAATAGTTTCAGCTTGCCATGCTAAAATTGGCGAGCCATCTTTAGGCGCTGTCTCTATTTTTTCCCATATATCGTTTTTCATTTCTCTCCCGTCCCATTTTGATTTTTTATTAGGTTTATATAATCAAATTTGTCGTGCTGTGATCCAGCTGTTGGCAACCTAATAAATGCAAAGATCTGTTCCAGAGCTTGAACGCGTTTTTCAAGTTCATCAATGCGGTATTCAGGACAATTAACGTCAACGCTAAATGTTACATTGCTTTCTTCTTCCATATTCACCTCATCCATTTCTCAACGTTAACATCCACGCCGTGTTTATCGTTGGTTGAAAAATCTTCTCTAAAACCATTTTCTAAAGCCCACTTCTTTAAATCACCATTTGAAAAAATATCGTTTGGTCCAAACTCGTTTGGAATTTTATGTATTATTCTGTGCGTGAGACCATCCCAATCAATGTTATTAACAATGTTATTAATTGCAGTAGCAATCTCATCTCGAATGTAATCTTCAACAGTCATCATATTTTACCTCTTTCATTTATACAAATTTTAGAAAGCAAAGGCGTGATTCCCCACCACGCACCGATAACATCAAGAGCCACCAATTAAGGGTGGTTTGTGTATCCATATTTCATCGGCCTTATGAGCGGGTGTCTAGCCATGCTCAGATTGCCAAATGTACTTTCTCACTCTCATCAACCAGACTCTCTAGACTGAGTCTCTTTGCTTTCTAAAATTTATAATATTACCTCGGCAAACAGTTGCCTATGTTTTTAGTTATAAAGTCAGCATAACACTGAGCGCACCATCTCGCTTCTTCTTTGCCGTGAAGAAATATTGACATAAAATTCTGTTCTAGTGGGCCATGAGTTTTACATTCCCCCTTACTTGGAACCGGCTTAACTTCTGGCTGTCTAATTTTAACTTTAGGTTTCATTTTTATTTTCCTTTAAATCTTTTAATTTATCTGTAAGCTTTTCTATGGATCCTTTTAGCTCTCTATTCAACGTGAACATGTTATGTTTGCCCAATTCTAAGTTTTTAATTCTAACCAATAGTTCATCAGCGTAGTTGCAGAGTTTTAATATAGCCTGGGTAGCACTGGGAGTGGCACCGCAGTAGTGGGCAAACTCTCGCATTTCGCTTAAATCTATTTTCATAGAAAGTACCTCCCGCAAACTTTACATCTATAGAGTAGATTCCCGTATTTATTTGTAGCGTATTCATTCCTAATTTTGATGGCAGACTTTTTGGAATGCCAACCAAATGAACACAGTATTCTTTTCATCATAACGCCACATCCTTACTCAACACTTCCAACACTCTCTAACGTAGTGACTGGATACTCCTTGGGCCTGCCTGCGTTGACGTACACTTTCAACTGTTCAATAATTTCTTCAGGGCAAGATCCGAAGAATACTTCACCGTCGAAGGACACCCGCCATTCGATAACCGTTTGGTTCTTAGGCACCTCGGTTACTGAGGCTTCGACAGAAAGCCGGAAAGGCTTGGGCCAGGTACGTTGACGGATAGCTTCATGAGCTTCTTTGAAATTCATATATCCCCCTTTAAGCAGTAAAAAACTCTTCAACACTGTAATCAAAAGCCATTGCTGATTTTGGCTCATCATCCAATTCGACAAACACTCCAATGCTTTCCTTGTCCTTTTTGATTTCAAAGTGATGCCAAAGACCTTTAACAAAATCCCACCCGTCATTTTCAATGATTCTCATTTCAACCAGAGAGTCATTAATAAACTTTTGGGCGGCTGTAATATTATCAAGGTCTCTTTTTTTATTAGGCTCAAACCAAAAGTATTTAATATAAATTTGCTTCATTGGTTTGAGTTTAGCTTTTTTAATATGCCAACAAATAAGCTTCTGAACATCTTTCTTTTGTTTACTTCCTATTGACCAATGAGAGCGATTGGCTTTCGTAATATCATTGGCTCCTGGCAATTTCCCTGGGATGAAAAATTTCTGTTTCATTTTTTAATTTTACCAATCAAGCCTGATAAAATATTTTTCATTCTTTGAAACCAAGTTGTTTTTCTTTGTTTAAGAGCCCAGATTAAATTGCAAGAATCTATATTCATAACAGCCTGCTAAATTAAAATGGTAAGTTGTCGTCTTGTTTAGTCATAAAATCATTGGAATTTGGAGCGTCGAAATCAGGGACACTATCTCGTTTGGTCATGAACGGCCCATCCTGATTTTCTTTTCTTAATGTGGCATCGCTCTTTTTTCTGTGTTTAAGATTTACCAGTTCAAGGGCTGCAATATTTTTTAATTGATCCTCAGAAAGTTCTGATTTTGGAGGAACTATAACATTGTATTTAGTATCCTTGCCTGTGCCGTCTCTACGAATTTTAATGAGATGTTTTGTCAGATCGTAATCATCATTAAGATCCTTCAGTTGTTTATAAACCGTCCATCCCATTTCAAGAATCTTTGGAGTATAAGCGCCGTTTTCGTTGATGATGAAATTAAGACGGAATCTGAATTGCGGCTTCAATCCGTCAGAACATTGTTTACAGTCGCTCTCAGGGCAGATGATGGGCGGCTTCCCCCAGTGCTGGCTGTACTCGTAAGGATCTCCAGCGAGAACCCCAACAACACTTTCATTGGGTTTAATTGTAACAAATAGGTTTGATTTATTTTCTGTTGCTTTATTGAATTTCATATTTCTTCCTTTTCTTTAAAATATTCGACGAAAGCTCTGAACACCATTGTTTTGATAATATCATCAGATATTGGCAAATCTGTTTCCATGCCACCTTTGTACGTTTTCCAAAGCATGGCTAGTATTTCTAAAAATACTTCTGACTTAGGATCCATTTTGTTTCCTTTCATTAACATTTTCTTTTAAAATATAATAAGGTTTAGCATTTCCAAATCTATCTTTGGGCCATTCAACTTCATAATCACCGTGGCATTCTTTTAAAAAAGAACAGTATTCGCATTGCCATTCAACAGTTTTTCTTCCTGTTGGTTCTTTAAATTTAACACCGTCTTTTTGTTTTATTTTCATTTCATCAATTGATTCAAAATCTCTTTTTGGGATTTCTGCCATGTTTGATTTAACAAAGTTTGATGCAACGGCAGCGGCGATTTCCATATCGTAAGCATGGAAGCGGTCCCAAATATGACCCGTTTCTTTTCTAAGATAGAAGAATCTAACCCCAGAAAGCCCAAGCCTTGCCGCTTCGTCAGTAAGCATGAGAGCATGGGCTTGTTTTAGATAATCTTTTGCCCCTTCTTTTTTAAAGCCCTCGTATCCGTAGTTAGAGGCTGTTTTACATTCTATTAATTCCCATTTACCGTCTGAATTTCTTTTGCCAACTCCATCGGGATGGCCGGTTATTGTTATATCTTGAACATTGAAAGACCAAGGGGGTTGCTCAAAATGAGGCAGGAAATATTTGCCTATTTTATAATAGCCTTTTAGTTCTCCAAAATTTACCTCACTATAAAGTTTGCCATCCCCAACGCAGCCTTGTGAAATAAAGTATTTCATTGTCAATTCGCCAATATCACCTGCTAGAAAGTTTACAATCTTTCTCGGCGTCAACTTGTTAGAAGGATAGTCATGATTATAATACCAAGACTGCCTAACACAGTTAGTAGCAGACGAAGCTCGATTGGCATTTCCTTCTCTCTCTGCAACATTTTCATAAATCCAATTATAGATTTGTAAAGTTGCCGTTGGGACTTCGCTTTCAACTTGATCCCCCATTTTTGAATATTTATTTTCTTTCATTATCGCTTTCCTCATCTTCCCAATCTTCTTTGTCGTAGCCAACATATTTATGCCAGATACAAAAAGTAAGACCGTTCTTTTTTGTGTGACTGCAATTCTCGCAAACAAGCCCACCGCACATATCACATTCATTCAGCTCTGATTCCTTCGCATCCTTTTTGCACTCTTCGCATTTGAAAATTTCTTCCATGATTTATTATATGCTACTAGAAACAATAGTTGTCAACTAAAATTGTAAAATTAATTTGTATAATTTTATATTGACAATATTATAAAGTCTTCTATAATGAAGATCTAAAAACAATTGGAGTATTACATGAAAAATAATGTGCAGGAAAACAGTTCAATTACAGCATTGGAAATGTGGATCAGGAAATTTTGTAACGAGAACAAAATTACTGTTGGGGATTTTTCTGACTTGATTGGGATTTCTCGAGCGATGCTTTATCAGTATATGAGGAATGGCAAGGTTCCTGTAGCTACGTTGAGAGTGAGGATGTCAAATTTGCTTGGGAAGACGGACGAGGAGTTTGATGTCGCTTGCGGGGAGACGACAGAAGGCTTTGAGTCTTTGATGAAAAGATATCCCGCTGAGATGACGAGGTTTATGAAGGCGGCGGTACTTAAGTTTACGAAAGGGGATTAAGATGACGCAAAGTTTAGATTCTACTACGAGAGGACTAATGGATTTGATGATGGAAGTTTATAAGGTAAAGCCAAGAGCTGTTGATAATTCTTGGCATCAAAAATGTTTAGAGGTTTGCGAGGGATTAATCAGACAGAATCCTTTGGTTGCTGATTTAAAAATCACGACCTGGGAAGATGTTAAAAAAATGGAAAAAGAAAATGAATCAAGAAACTCATTTAGATAAGAAGCAGCTAGAGGAAGAATTCACTCAGAATGAAGATGGCGCACAAGCCTTGCAAAGAGAGGCCTGCCCAAAGTGCGAGCAATATTACTTAAAGATTGCTTCTAATTTTTGGCACGAATGGAGTGGTGAGTTGATTTGTAAACACTGTTATTTTGCTAGTCAGCCTTATTTTCGGAAGCCTCTGTCTTTGGCAAAATAGATTCGATGTATTTGGTGATGAGTTGGGCGGCTTGGTCTCTTGATGATTTTTCTGCAAAGGGTTTAACCATTACTGGATTATTGCCTTCAAAGAGCCAGGGGACTTCGATAACAAATCTTGCGAGCATGGCATAGATATCTTGGTAAATTTCTTCAGGTGATTTCATGAGGTACTCCGAGTGTTTTTCATAAGGTCTATAATAATTCTAAAAGAATATAAGTCAAACGAAAGATGTTTAAAAAAAAATAGCCAGAGATTTTTATTCTCTGGCTATCTAAATTTTTCTTACTTCTCTTGGGGAGATTTCAGATAATTTTGTTGTCTTGTTTTTTGTGGTCTCTGATGATTGCAGAATTCTTAACTCTTCCTGAAAAGAAAGCCAAGAAAAAAGTTTGACAACGCAACATAAAAAGGCTCTTTCATCAGATAGAATGACAATCGACGAAACATTTAAATTATATCAATCAAGGTTCTGACCTGTCTCTGCAATGAGGTTATCTCCTTCGTCGGTTGTCACCTCAAGCCTTTAAATGGGCATGCAGAGGCAGATCAGAGCCTTTAGAGAGGCTCTTATGGAAAGAAAGATAAACCCATATAAGATGTTCAATGGCAGTTTTTTGCCCAATTGGCTTTTAAGCCGACCAGACCTCCCGGCAAATTACAAACTAGTTTATGCTAGGCTGGCTCAATTTGCGGGCAAGGATGGTCGCGCCTATCCTAGTCATAAAACTCTAGGCGATGAGGTTGGCCTTGGCTTTGAAGCAATAAGAAAAATTCTTAGGGGGCTTGTTGATTTAAATCTTTTGGAAGCTGTCCAAAACCACAGAGAAGATGGCTCCAATTCAACGAATTCCTATTATTTTTTAGAACATCCTTGGATGGCGACGGATGCCATTTTCGACCCCACCCCTGGTATGGGCGTAAAAGAGGGGGGTGATGATGATACCGGAGGGGGGGGGTATGACGATACTACACAAGAAGAGATTCAGATTAAAGAGAATCAGGGAAGAGAGGAAGAAGCAAAGCCACCCCCCCCCGGTGGGAAAAAAGAAGAGGGGAAGGTCTTTAAGGATCCAAGTTTTGGAATGATGGCGAGGGTGGAGGGGGAGGTTTCTAAGCTTATAGACTTGTATCACGAAGTTTTACCCACTCTTCCTCGGGTTATTGATGTTCCGAAGAAACTAAGGGCTGTCTTTTCCTCTGCTTGGAAGCTTCGGGGGGAGAAGTGGCGCGGGGTTTTTGAAAGGGCAAAGACTTCCGACTTTTTAAATGGCCGGAATGAGACTGGTTGGGTTGCAACTTTGAGTTGGATTGTTTTTGATGAGAATACAGCTAAAATTTTAAATGGGCACTACGATAACAGAGTCAAAGGCAAACGTTTTAATAATGATAATGATGGGTTGACTGATTCTCAGATGGCTGAGGCTAAGGTTTTTGAGGAGTATAAGGCAAAGCAAAGGAGGCAATTAAGTGGAACAAACTGAAATAATTGAGGGGGCTTACCTACATTGTTTGTTATCGAGCAAGAAGGCTGTGATGGCGGCGAGTTTGGAGCCGCTGGAGTTTAATTGTGTAATGGCGAGGAGGGTTTACGAGAAGATACTTGAGTTAAGGACTCGGGGGATTGATGAGGAATTATATTTTTTTCCAGTTATGACGGAATTGAAGGGGGAGGTTTTTCATTGGGCAAACGAGATAACCGACGGGAAATACCAGGAATTTGTCTGTACTGATGATGTTGGTTATTACGAATCGAAGCTAAGGAACTATAATTACAGGGAAATTGTCGACAGAGTGATCAGTCAGTATTCTGGGAAGACGGATGATGCTAGTTTTATAAAGGGGAAAATTGAGGAGGAGATGTTGAGGGTAAAGAGGAAAGCTCCTGATTTGGCGACAGTGAAGGGAATGTTGGAGAGGGCTTTTAGGGAGTGCGAGGCGATGAGTGAAAGCGGGGGCGGATTACCTGGGTTAAGTACTGGTTACACTGAGTTGGATAGGATGCTTTTGGGTTTAAGGGCTGGGGATTTGATAGTGGTGGCGGCCAGGCCATCGATGGGAAAGTCAATGTTTTGTTTAAATCTTGGGTTGAATGTGGCTAAAAAGGGTAAAGTGGTTAGGCTACAAGCTTTAGAGGAGACGTTGAGGAATCTATCGACTCGGATTGCGGCTAATTTGTCCGGGGTGGCGACGACGATCTTGAATAGCGGCAAGGCTACGTCCACTCATTATTCGAGTGTTATAGAGGCTATAAACGATAATGGAGGGCTAAATTTGGTAGTGGACGACACTCATGGGCTTAGTTCTGGGAAATTATGTGAGGTGGTGAGGCAAGAGGCGTTAGCGAGGCCGATAGATTTGTTGATAGTCGATCATTTGCAAGAGTTGGTGGAGGAAAACGTACAGAATAGGCATTTAGGGTTATCGCGGGCGATGACGAATTTAAGGGGATTAGCTAAAGAGTTAAAGATTCCGATTGTGATAGCGTGTCAGATTAACCGGGCTGTTGAGGCGAGAAAAGTGCAGATGCCATTTTTAGCCGACCTGAAGGAGAGCGGCGATATAGAGGCGAAGGCTGATATAGTTATGATACTTTACAGAGAGAAGTATTATAGCCCAGAAATGGGAGCGGATATTTTGGATGTGAAGGTAGCTAAAAATAGAAATGGGGAAACAGGGATGACCAGCTTGCTATTTGATGCCCCTTTGATGAGAATTGAAGAAATCAAATAGGCGGATCATGCGACGATGGTGTTTAAACGAACGCTAATAGGCCTAGTATCGACGATCGGCATTGAAGGCTGGAAAGATACTTTAAAAGGAAGAAAAATTGATTAAAAGAGATTTTAGAAAGAATTTGAGTAAAAAGAAAAAAAAGAAAACTAATGGGAAGAGGTTCAAAGATTTTTTAATTTTAATGAAGGAGGTTCAGATAGCTTTGGGGGATTATATAACTAGGGTAGAGGAAATGGGGGAGATTCCTTTGAAGAAGGGGGATTTAATTTCTTCTTTAGGGCGAGCGAGGCTAGAGAGTTTAAGGTTATGGAGTCTTTTGAAGCTTTTTCAGTAAAGAATTAAAAGTAAGTAATGAAGCAGGACGAGAGGAAAGCAGAGCGGCGAGGCCTTTTGATACGGTTTAGAGGAGAAGTCACGTTACAAGCCAATTGGAGAAGGATTATGGGCATCCTGGGGTTCCTCGTCAAGCCAATCAAGACAAGCTTGGCAAAGAAAAGCTTCGCAGAATTGAATTAGAACGGGTGATTGTTCAGAACAATTTGAACAACAGGCTTTGATTTGATTAATATTCAAGTTTTCCATGAGGAGTACCTCCGTGTTTTTCATAAGAGCCATTCATACTTTTCTCCACAGCCACATAGGCTGTTTTTTTGCTTGGCAAGCTTGGCTTTTTTCTCGATGTCATGGACAATGTCATGAAAATGTTCTTTTGTTACTGATCGCATAAACTTTCACCACTCAACCTTCTCATAAGTTTTTTCAAAAATGTCTGGCTTGCAGGGATAAAACTCGCCGTTGACGCCTCGGATAACCCAGTCGCCTTTACGTACGATCATATCTCCTTCAAGCGTCTCAATCTTTATCACCTCATCCGGCCCATCAAGCTCTGCGTAGTGATTGCACGTGATCCAATGGAAAACAGTTTCCTTGTTCTCGTTTGTAAATTGCATGGCATCAATCACGACTGGCAGTTTTCTGTATTTCATTGGTTTAACTCCTCGTATCCTTTGTGGACAAAAACTTGTTTGTCGTGTTCATCATCAATGCCTTGGGCAAGGTATGGGCAGCACCAGCAGTACTTGCTTTCTATGTGCTCAATAGCCCCGTGTATAGGCACTACATGTATATCTCCATCACATGGATTGCTATATTCAAGGCCGTCAATTTTTGGCTCTTTATTATCCATAAGGCATACCTCATGATTCATTCTTATACCCAAGGCTATTAATAAAATTCATGCAATGCTCGGTTAATTCACCGTCAAATCTAACCCCATCAACGATAATAGCATTCGGGTTATTGAATTTCTGAAAGATGAAGTGATGCACTTCATGCAGGCAGATCTTGAATCCAACATCAAAACCCCGATCGAATTCTTTGGGGTGCAGGTGTGTCCCGATTTTTATCCCATCCGGCACAGGACCTTCGAGGATAGGGTTGCGCCCGCAAGCGTCCGAAGGTGGCACAGCGGCTAGGTTCCATTCTTTATTTTCTGATTCCGGATGTGATGTTTTCATAAAGAAATCCTCCCCAACCAAATCCCGGTAAGAAGGGAGAATACCAACATCACCATGGCAAAGACTCGCTCAATATCAAGGTGCCGCATCCCATGTTTTAACCCCAGCTCGTACCCAGCAGTATGCGCCCGCCTTTCGGCCAAAACCTCCCTGCCTATGGCTGTTTGCTCTAAGTAATTCATTTGTCCTCACAGTCTATTTCCTGGAAGCAACGTTCCGCCATGGACCAGTCACAAAGTGGTGGTGCGTCTAACCAAGGCTTCCCATCTAAACCGAGTTTTGCATCGGCAAGGCTGGCAATGTCTTTCGAGCGGTACCATTCAAGACACTCACGCATTTTTTGATTGTCGATCATCATTTGTTCAACAGGCCTTGGCCTCCCTCTCAAAGAAGTTTTGACTTCATGGCCGCTATCATTCTGCACGGGAAAATACTGGTCGACATAGCAGACAATCGCATTTATCATTGCGCGTGTTTCAATTTCTTTTTGCAATTTCGGGCTGAATACATGCCCCTTTGTTGCTTCTAAAGTTTTTTCTAAAAGATAAGATCGACACGTGGTTTTTAAAACGTCGGTCATACCTGCACCTTTTTAATTTCTTTTTTAATTTCTTTAATCGCCTCACGGAAATTATTCTCGTGTTCACGGGCTTGCCTTAAATAAAAAGGCCTCTCTTGGTTCGCCTCTTTTAACTGGTCATCAGTCATGTCCACATAATTTCCATAGTGCATTATCGTGTTACTCGCGTGCTCAATGATTTTCTCAAGGGCCGGTATCGTTAATGCCTTGTCGCGCTCTTCTTTGTACCAACGTTGATATTGCTCGGTTTCCTCCGTGAGAGCGAGTAATTTGCTGAGTTGAGCGAGACTCATTTGCACCATTGCATCTTTATCAATAGCTAAAACCATAAAATCCCCTTTGTTTAAAAACAATTCCGGCAGCACAGATAGCTCTCACCGTCGTCGCTACACCGAAACAGACTCTTGATTGAAAACCAGCATAGACAAATTGCGCATTGTAGTTTTTTCATAACGCCGCCCATCTAGCCTTCGCGGCCTTAAAATCAGCAATCACCCACGCCTCTTGCTTGATCGATCTTTCGTAGCGAATGAAGCCGTCGAATATTTTCGGGCCCTTGGCCATAAGAGAATTAAGATACTCTAAGCATTCGCGGCGAGACCAGTCAAAATCAAGCGCGAGATTGTCAAATAAATGGTTAATTGAATCCGCAAAATGTACCGCGCTACTCTTGCGCCTATAATGCTCAAACTCCCCAAAATAATTCTTAATAATCGTTGGCGCATTTTTCTTTATGACTTCGGATAATGTTAAAGTATTCATGTTATTTTGCTCCCTTCATAAATTTAACAATACAATAAATCCCTGCTACAACAAACAACCCGAAAGTTATTTCAAAAATGTATTCCATATGGTTTCCTTTTTATTAATTAGCTTAATTGCTAATAGAGATACTATAGAATATGTAAAGGGGAGTTGTAAAGTAAATAATAGACAATCTATGACTTGATGCGTTAACTATTAATTATATAACAGTTATTAAGTAATTTATTTATTAATTGATTAATTGATTAATTGATTAAGTAATAAGTTATACATTTATTACATTATCAATGTAGGCCTAAAGAACAAATGCTATTACCTCAATCTAGCCAATCTGACGGGGTGTATGAGGGGATTATAAGGGGGGAAAGAGGGGTGTTGTCAAGCTGAAAAGGATGAATGAAGATTTTAAAGAAAAGTTAGGAGAAAAGAGAAAAGTAAAGTTAGGCCTTAAATTTCCTTCTCTCTTTCATCTACTACCACACTAAATTCATTAACCTTGGACTTATTATTTCAAATGGACCACTAAATTATTCACCATGCCTTGTAATTACCCTCTCTTCTTTCTCAATTTCCGTAGAACATTAAAAAGATGAACAAGTAAGATTAAAACAAAACAACCAACAGACACCTAACTCTACTCTCGTCTAGTCTAGAGGGGGTGGGTGTGGACGTGGAATGGGATGGGATTGAGTGACCTTCCCCCGAGAGTACCCCAACCCCTAAAAAGGAAACATACAATAAAAACAAATAGTTAGTTAATTAGGTTGAATTAAGTAGTTGTAATGGTATAGGATATTGTGGATGAGAAAGAAGAGGGTAGAAAAGAAGGTGATGGAGGATGGGCTGGATGGTCTTTTGGAGGGGGTGAAGGGGTATAGAGAGCAAGTGATAGAGATGAGGGAGTTGATAAGGGTCTTGAAGGAGAAGGATAGGCCGGATGATGTGTTTGGGGAGTTTGCTGGGGTAGCGGCGAAGTTGCTGGTATTGGAGATGTTAGCAGGGGATAGTGGGAAGAATCGGTTAGCTGCTATAGCGATGGTGTTGGATAGGGGATTAGGGAAGGTAGTTGATCGGAGTATAACGTTGAATCATGAGTTAGTGAATATGGGGGATGAGGAAATAGAGGGAAAGATAGAGGAGTTATTGAGTGAGCTTAAGATTGGAAAGGACAAAGAGAGAGACGTTATTAAGGGATTTATTGAAGTTAAAGCAGAATCGGGATGTGAATCGGCTGAAGTTGTTCCGGCCGCATCCGGGGTTTCAGGAGAAGTTCGTAAGGTCGTTGGCGAGGACTAGGTTAGCGGTAACGTCGAATCAGATAGGGAAGACGACAATAGGTTGTTATGAGTTGGCGTGTTTGGCATTGAATCAGCATCCATTTAAGAAGGCAAAGTCGCCTTCGACTTCTATAATAGTATCGGCGCAGGGGTTTCGGGAGGGTATTGAAAAGAATATCATGCCCCGTCTTTTGAATATTGTTGGGACGAGGGATATAAGGAAGATAAGGAATTCTACTAATGGGATACCGTCGACGATAATGTGGAAGAATGGTTCTATAACTCATTTGATGAGTACGGAACAGGACGATATGGTGTTTGAGGGATCTACGATTGATTTTGCTTGGTTTGATGAGCCTCCCAGAAGGAGTATTTATATAGCGACTAAGCGCGGGTTGATGGTTCGAGGTGGGGTGATGTGGATAACGGCTACTCCTTTGGATGAGCCTTGGTTGTATGATGAGTTATATTTGCCTGGCTTGTCTGGTGTTGATAAGGATATTGAGGTTTTTGAAGGAACTATTTTTGAAAACTTGTCTTTACCTAGAGACGAGATTGAGAGATTTAAGAGAACGTTAACTGAGGATGAAATAGAGACAAGACTTTATGGAAAGTTTCGCCATTTAAGTGGTAGAGTTTTTAAAGAGTATCGGCCCGAAAGACATTTTATTCCTAGTTTTGATATCCCTAGACATTGGCCTGTTTGGTGCGGCATCGATCCCCATCGCAATAAAGAAAATGCCGTCGTTTGGATTGCCGTTTCCCCTGATAATAAAAAATATGTTTGCAATGAAATCTACCACAAGTGTACTATCAACGAATTAGCTGATTATATTATCGAAATATCTTCTCAGTATAATATGGTAGAATACCTAATAGATACCTCCGCGCAGGAGGATGGATGGGATAAGATTTCAGCTCGGCAGATGCTATCTGATAAAGGCCTCCATACGCGGCTCGCGCAAAAGAGAAATAAAAAAATGTCAGGGATTGCTCTTATTAACCAACTTTTAAAAGATGATAGCTTATTTGCCATGCAACATTGTAAAAGATTTAATCGCGAATTAATTAATCAAGTTTACAAGAAGAATAAACGCGATGAACAAATAATTTCAGAAGAACCTGAAAAGAAGTTTGATGATATGTGTTTTGTTAAGGGTACTTTAGTTGCCACTTCGAAAGGCGATGCGCCCATAGAAAAAATTAAAGTAGGAGATGAAATTCTTACCCCTTTTGGCTTTAGAAAAGCTCTAAAAGCAGGCCCCACTCAACTATCAATCGTGATTGAAAAAAGAGGCTTGAAAGGAACTAGAAATCATCCAGTATATTTAAAAGAAAAAAATGAATTTGTTGAATTGCAGTCATTGACAGACAGAGATACTCTGTCTTATTTGACATTATGCGAATTAATAAAATGGAATTACCTCAAAATATTGAATTCAATGGAAAGCAATATAGACTTATGGGGTCGAGAAAGTATTATCTTAGTTGGGAAGAAGATTATAAAAAAAGAAAAAGTCCTAAAGGACTTCATGTGGCAATTTGGGAATTTTATTCTGGAAAGAAAGTTCCAAAAGGCATGCTCATTCATCATATCGATGGCAATACTTTTAATAACGACTTTAAAAACTTGGAGTGTTTATCGTATTCACAACACGCTCTCAAGCATCCAAAAAATCCTGAAAGACAAAAGGCAATACTTGATAAAATTCGCCCGCTTTCTAAGGCTTGGCATTCTTCTAAAGCTGGCAGAGAATGGCATTCAATCCATAGCAAGGAAATTTGGAAAAATAATAAATGGTATTTTATTAACTGCCAATTATGTGGCAATAAATTTTCAACGCCGTTTCCTAGGGCAGCTAAGTTTTGTGGCGGGGCATGCAAGATTAAAGAAGGAAGGCGGTCCGGAAGATGGTTGCAAAAAAGAATTTGCATCATTTGCTCAAATGAATTCTCCACAATTAAGTATAAAAAAGTATCAACCTGCTCAAGAAGCTGCGGCGGAAAGCTCAACGCAAGAAATCGTGTACAATCTAACCGTAGAAGATAATCATGTTTATTATGCTAATTCTATTTTAGTGCACAATACAGATTGTGCTCGATACGTCCTTATTGAAAATCCTAGCTACCGCGGACTCGCCTCTATCAAGGCTTACGGACCTTCTTATCAAAGAATTGTTTAAATAATTTTCCGGAGTGTTTCATGAAACAAGAATATGAAAAAGCCCCTCTCATCCAACGCATTCAAATAGATTTAAAAGAAGATAAAAAAAATGAATTAGTTAGTTTTATTAGAAATAATAAAATGAAAATGGAAAACGATCGTGAAGAATGGTTCCGTCGCCAACAAAAATATTTAAATAATTATGACGATTTTATTTCCGCCATCCGAAAAGGCCCGTGGGAGGGATCTTCCAACGTCCATATGCCCTTCACCGCCATTATGGTGAAATCCTACCATGCCCGTTTGTTTAATATGCTAACGCAAGATGATATTGTGAGTCTTGTCGGAATGGAATCTACCGATGATGCCCTAGCCACTATCTATCGCAGAATCTATAATTGGTATATTAGTGATTATATCAACGAATTTAGAGGAATTACGGGTGTGATTGATGAACTTTGTATGGATATAGCGACCGTTGGTTTTGGTATATTAATTAAATCTTGGGAATTAAAACAAAAAAAGATTCTACAAATTAAAGAAAATGTTGATGAAGATGAATTAAAAAAAGAATTCGCAGAATTAAAAAAAGAAACCAAAGAAGGAAAAGTTTCTGCCTCTGCCTATAAAGAAACTTGGAAAATTATAACTGAGTTTAAAGGCACCATGCTCCATACTATTCCCTATGAGTCTGCCCTGTTCCCAAACTATATTCCAGAATGCAACAACCTCGATTACCCTTCCATGGTTAATATCTCTGTTGAAGAAAGCTTGAGCCAAATTAATCTAAAGGCCCAACAAGGAATTTATTTAAAAGAAGCTGTCGATGAAGTGATTAAAGGTAGCTCCTCTAAAGATTCTAAATCTTCTCAACAACAACAAGCTCAACAAAAGAAAGGTCAATTGACCGGAAGCGCAGAAACTTCTTCAGCCTATTCTGGTCATGATAAAAAATACGGAATTAATTATGCGTTTTGTCATTACGATATTGATGATGATGGGGTTGCAGAAGATCTTGTTGTTACTATTTCCGATACGTTTAATATTCTAAATGTTAATTTTGTTAATCGTCTCTCTAATATCGGAAGACCTATCTTCAAATTTGATTGCTTTATTAAACCAAGACAAGGCTACTCCAGAGGCGTTGTTGAACAAGTTTACTCTCTGCAAGAAGAAATGGACCTCAATCATAATATGCGCTTGGATTATCTTCAGTTGCAAACCTGTCCGTTTGGCGTCTACCGCTCCAGCTCTACTTTAAAAAACGAACCCATCAGAATCGCCCCTGGGAAATGGATTCCCGTAGAAGATACCGGCGATCTGAGAGTTATTACCTTCCCGCCCAATGCTACCGCCCTTCAAGGCGAAGAAGGCATGCTCTGGGGCTACGGCCAACAAATGCTCAGCGTCAGCCCCCAATCCATGGGCTTTGTTGGCTCTCAAGTAGGCCCAACAAGATCAACAAGCGGCGTTGTTTCTTTGCTCAATCAATTAGAAAAAGAATTCCGTCCCGTCGCAACAAGGGTTGCTAAACAATGGGAAAGAGTCGTTAGAGCCGTTATTGAAGATATTGACGATAGACTCGATGCTTCAATTAAACGATCAATTCTAGGCCCGCTTAATAATGAATTAGAACGATTCATTATGCCAGATGGCAAAACTCCCATAGAAGAAGTAGAATTTGAAGCCCTCCGCATGGGTCAAAGAATGAACCTGAAGCTGAATGTGGCCAATGTCTCAATGTCTGAAGAAATGCGCCGCAATAATGCTTATCAAATATTTCAAATGTCTGTAGCTCCCAGTGCTCTCCAACAAACTGGAGTCGTGAGCCCAAAAAATATTTATAATGCTTATATGAATTGGCTCAGAACTTTTGATTATATTAATCCCGAAGACTTTGCGACAATGCCCCAAAATTACTTGACCGAACCCTTAACTCTCTACCAAGAAATTATGTACATCCAACAAGGCATGATCCCCCCGCTCGCCCTTAATGATAATCACCAAGAAAAAACCAATGGGCTTCTCTCTTATGCTCAATCCCCAGAATACCAAGAAGCTAAACAACTGGGAGCTACTGTTAAAAATGTCGATGATGTGATGCAAAAAACCATTAATCAACATACCGACATGATTGCCAAACAAGCCCTCCCCAACCCAACCGGCATGAATGGTATGGACCAAAATGAAGTTATGGCCAATGCCGCCCCGCAACAAGTTAATGAACAAAGGATAAACTATGGAGCCCAAAATGAACCGGGAAGACCAGGAGAACCTCAACCTGCTCTTCCAGCAGAAGGAATGGCAGAGTCTAGTCAAGCTTGAAGAAATTCTCTATAATGCAGATAAGGCCTCCAGAGAAGCCCTTTCCTATAAAATGCCGCTAGAAGAATACGCTAAAGAACAAATCTATATCAAAGGCCGATTAGACTCTTTCCTTTCCATTTGGCGAGCTAGAGCTAATCTCATAAAAAAGGATCCCAATGAGTGAAGAACAAAAAAATGAAGAAAAAAAACCAACCATTAATACAGAAGACTTTATTAATGAAATGAAACGCTCCAATGAAGCCGTTGTTAAAAAACTCGACGAGCTAAAAACAAAGCCAAAAGAAGAAGAAAAAAAAGATGACGATGATTTTTTAAACTGGCTCAAAGATGATGACGATAAATCCGAAGATGAAAACTCCGATAAAATTACCATGACTAAAGATTCTTTGACGCGGCTCGTCAAAGATATCCAAGACAAAACAGAAAAGAAAGTGAGTGCGGTTGTTAAAGAAGAACTCAATTCTGATAAGAAGAAAAACTATTATGATCAATTAGCATATAAAGATTTCCCTATGCTGGCTGATGCCTCTTCTGAATTCACCAGAGAAGTGATTGGCGTCATGGATCAAATTGCCCAAGAAACAAAATCAACCTATAAACTCAGCCAAGACATAAACGAAATCAAAAGGAATGACCCACATTTACTCTATTCAGCCGCCGCCAGAGTTAAATCAAAATTTGTTGAAGATGGGAAATATGTTCCGCAAATCTATGCTAAAAAAGAACAAAGAAATTTCAATTCTCAACCCCATGGATTCAGCGGCATAATGCCAAGATCAAATTCGGAACAGATTTCAGAACAGGCACTAGAATATGCTAAGAAATTCAATTTGAAACCCAGCAGCATTAAGAGAATGCAAGAAAGAATAAAGAATTCAAGTCGTTAAGTGTTGACGTCAACCTTTATTCTTATAAAATAAAGGCATGTCAAAAACTCAAGATGTTGCCTCTGGAGCCAGAACTAAACGACAACATGCAGTCTATTCGGCCTTAGATATTGCTAATAAAGATCCCAATTTTGATTATTCCTTTCGTCTTAGAAAAGAGATTGAAGAAGGTGGCGGGGTTGATATTTATGGATTTGAACCGATTAATGAAGGCAATACGAGTGGCGAGGCTTGGCAAGGACCTATTAAAGCCCTTCAAAAACGCGGCAAGAGTTCTATTGTTTATCAAGATACTATTCTTTGCCGTCGTCCCAAAGAAGTGGCGGAGTATTTTCAATCTGTAAATAATACTCGTTATAATAATCAAATTAGTTTTGTTAAATCTATTGCCCCTGAAGCCAATGTAAAGCTTCGCAATATGAATTCTGATTCTGGGGTAACAATGGATGTTAAAGGCAAAAACGATTTTACTCAAAAAACTGGCCCAACAATGGGACAAGGAGAATAATATATGGCTAATACAGATGCCCCCCGAGGATTTCGTCCAATTAATGGTTCAAGTGGAGGAACAACTGGCTTGATTCATTACCACCCTCTTATTTCTACAAATGCTGCCATTGGCCTTGGCGATCAAGTTAAGTATGTAACTGGGAATGCTAGCGGCGTTGTTGATCTTAGTACTGCCAGTACCGCCATTCTTGGTGTTGCTGCTGAAGCAAAGGCACTTAATGCTGGGGCGACAACAACCAATAATACAAATTATATTGCTGTGTGGGATTCTCCTGATCAGCTTTTTATGGCCCAAACTGATGACGGAACGGGCACAGCGTCTACAATTGCTTGTGTTGGTTTGAATATTGACATTGTAGCAACAGCCCCTTCTGGCGGTGAGTCTCGCATGGAGCTTGATGAAAGTTCTGCGACAACGACAGCGACCCTTCCTTGGAAAATCATGGGACTTTATCGTGATCCCAAAAATGCCTTTGGTGAATTTAATAAACTTATTGTTCGTCCCAATAATCACTTCTTAAGCAGTGGAACTGGTACAACGGCTCTTTAATAGCGAGGATATATGACTTCAGCAATTCGTTCTCAATATACCGACTTATTTTATGAAAATGCACTGCCAGCTCTTAGGGAAGTGATTTTCGATCAATTTGAAAAACAACCAGATTTGGTTCCAATGGTTTTTAAAATTGAAACGGATGAATCTTGGGGCGTGCAAGACACGACTTATACCGGTCTTGGAGCTGCCGTTGAAAAACTCGAAGGTGAAGATGTTACCTTTGACCGCGCCATGCAGGGATATGACAAGACTTATCGTCATGTTACTTACGCTATCGCGGCAAGTTTGTCTGAAGAATTGATTGAAGATAATCGCATGAACTTGATTGAACAAGTTTATCGTTCTCTTGGCACCTCAATGTATCAGACAAAACAAGTCACGGCTTTTAATATTCTTAATGACGGTTTTACAACGACGGGTCCTGACGGCGAAAATCTTTTTGATACTGGCCACCCTCTGATTGGTGGCGGAACCTATGCCAATCGTCCTACAACTGATATTGCTCTTTCAGTGGCTGGAATGCGTGAAATGGAAACGTCTTTGATGCGTCAAACAAATGATCGCGGCATTAATATTGTGATTATGCCTCGAACTTTGGTTGTTCCTCCTGATCTTAAATACATTGCCAATGAATTGACGAAATCAGAATACAAACCGCAAACTGCAAACAACGAAATTAATACTTTCAATGGCAGTTATAGTCTTGTGGTTAGTCCTTTCTTGACTTCAACAACGGCTTGGTTTGCAACTGCTGAAACAAGTCAGCTTCAATTGAAGTTTATCAGTCGCCTTGAGCCGAGTGAACGTTCTTGGGTTGATGAAAAAACAGGTAGTGTGAACACGCGAATTCGCTGCCGTTTTTCTGTTGGTTATTCTGATTATAAAGGCACATGGGGAACAACTGGCTAATTTATAAAAGGTATAGATTATGGGAATCACTAATTTTGATTTAGTCCAGGCAAATGGCTATATAGGAAGTGGGGAATTGATTGCCCCAAAGAATGTTATCTTTCTTGGTAATGGTGGCTCTTCTGGAACGGGCGGAGATGGCTCCTATGATTTCCCTTTCAAAACTCTATCTGCCGCTTATACCAAGGCAACAGCAGCTGGATTTGATGTCATTAAAGTTTTTCCAACCCATGATGAAACCCTAACAGCAGTTCAGACGTGTTCTAAGGCTGGTGTTTCTATTATTGGAATGAAAGCTGGAAATCGTCGCCCTCGTTTCACGATCAATGGAGCTGTTGATCTTTTAAGCTTAACTGCGGCTAATCAGATGATAAGGTCTTTAGAATTTCGCATTGTTACAACCGATGCTGCGACTGCCTTTGTTAATGTGGCTGCTGCGAATTGCTGGCTAGATGATTTGTACATGATCCCATCTGCTACAGCGGTTAATGTTGTTGATTGTATTACGCTAGCCAGTGGTGGTGATGATGTCTTAATTACTAATTGTGTCATTAAAAATACCACTGTTGCAGTGAATTCATTCATTAGCATTGAAGCAGCGATTGCTCGCGGAGAAATTCTTAATAACTTCTTTTTTGGTGATGTGGCTACTGCCGGCATTATTGATAGTGCTGCAGCGACTTTGATCAGAATTGAAAATAATACGATTGGAACAATTGGAACAACAATTCCTGCGGCAACTTTGGATAGCAATCCAACTGGCGTTGTTGATAATAACCGATTCCTTGGCACTCACACAACGATTGCCACAAATTTCAATGGAGGAAATGCTTTGAGACAAGCCAGAAGTTTTGTCTTGGAAGCGACTGATAACTCAGTGCAGGCGACAAACATTATACCAAGTTTGGACGTTGAATAGAATCTAATTATGAATGTTAGAATGAGAAAAAAGTGTGCGAGTAGAATGAAGAAAAAATAGGTTTGTTCCATAGATGAATCCTTTTTGCGGGCAAGGTGGTCAAACGCCTGCCCGCATTTTTTATGGGAGTTTAAGATGCAAGAATCAATAGTCGGTCAGGATAGGTTTAGAAGATTCACAATGAATGCTTTGCAAACAGTACTTGGTCTCACAAATACTGTTCAAGCCATCTCTAGTGTAAAAATAGCTTTTAAAGGTTACATTTTAAATAATGCTGATTCATCTTCAAGATGGGTTCAGATATTTTTTAGGCCTTCTACTGAAGTTACCCTTGGAACTACCGCTCCTGATTTAACAT
>ERZ1292623.490-Hain-H51-01um-R1-490-length-43039-cov-9_pt1 | contig 43039 bp, 62 predicted proteins | sample MGYA00564398_ERZ1292623 | MGnify/ENA primary metagenome ERZ1292623 (study PRJEB36523, sample SAMEA6512633) | groundwater metagenome | collected 2019-01-07 | study: AquaDiva: Metagenomics assemblies of 32 groundwater samples
TGGCCGCCAACCCCGGGGCCCCGCCCCCTCCCCCCCTTCCGAGATCCTCTACCGGGCCCCTTCGGGGACGCCCGCGGACGACCGGGGGATCGCCGTCCAGGCCCTCCGGCAGACCGCCCAGACCGTCACCCGGATGCCCAACAAGCCCGAGACCCTGGACCGCTACCTCGGAGCCGCGTTCGATCGCATGGGCATGCCCTGGGTCGATTCCTGGCTCCGCGAGGACCAGAACAAGGGCAAGGCCGTCCTCGATCTGGAGGATGCCGCTCGCGCCGCGGAACGTCTCCGGAAGATCTCCCGCCCCAACCCCTCCACCCCTTCGAACGCCACGCGATGCGAAGTCTGCAAGGGCCAAGGGGTTGTACCTTGCGAGATCGAGCACCGCGGGGAGAAGTCCGAAGGGATGGCGCGGTGCGGCTCCTGCGGTGGATCCGGGTTCCTGAAACAACAGGCCGCGGTGAAGCCGTGAGGCGCAGGAGGAAGAACGCGGCCGCGCCGTGCCGGATCGGCTGCGCGAAGTGCAACTTCAGCGGGCTCATCGAGCTCCAGGGGATGATCGAGATCACGGGGAAGCTCTATCGGAAAGGATTCGCCTACTGCGAATGTCGGTCGACGAAGGCGGAGCAATCACCCGCGCCCGCTCCGCCTCTCGATTTTCAACAACGGGCCGCGGGAGAAACGGAGTAGCGGAGATGGGCCGCTCGAAGTATCAGGGAAGCTGTCCGAATTGCGGGAGCCGCATGGTGGAGTACACGCACAGCCTCTCGAAGGGGCTCGTCGCGGGGCTGAAGAAATTCCTCGAGAAGTTCGGGGATCAGCCTGGAGAGATCGCGGACGCCGGGATGTCCTACACGATGCGCTGCAACTTCCAGAAGCTCCGCTACTGGGACCTCATCATCAAGGTGGGAGATCCCAACGGGAAGGGCGGGCGCTGGCGCGTCACTCCCGCGGGAGTTCTCTTCGCGACCGGAGAGCGCGAAGCGCCGTCGAAAGTCCGGACGTTCCGCGGGAAGTGGATCGCCTACGATGGGCCGGGAGTGATGTTCGAGAAGCTCACCGGGGGATGGAAGTTCCGGCCGGAGTATTCTCTCCAAGCGATCAGGCATCAGCCTGGGCAGACGGAACTCTTCGGGGGTGGGCGATGAGGACCGTCGAGCAGATCAAGTCCGACCTCCTGGAGCTCAGGGATGAGATGCGCCGCGTCCAGGGAGTTCTCGAGGAGAATCGGTCGATCGCCCGCTCGCAGGAGGAGAAGGAGCGTGAGCTCGAGGATGAGCTCGAGAACGCCGAGGATGATGAAGGGGCGAAGCGATGAGCAAGCCCCGCGAGCCCTGGCAGCAGGAGCTCTTCCAGCGAGAGCTCGAGCATCTCAAGCTCCAGGCGGAGAGATCCTTCGAGGACATTTACAAGCTCGGCATCGGGCAGGGCCGCTCGATGGAATGGAATCGCCTGAAGCAGGAGCTCCAGAAGTACGAGAAGGATTCCGTCGTCGCGAAGATCCTCCTCGAGAAGTTCAGCGAGGAGGAGCGATGAGCGATGGAGAGAGCGATCCGAAAACGGACAAGATAGCCTTGGAGAAGGACTGGACTAAGGGCTGCTCGACTTGCGGGGCGAAGCCGACCGTCAGGGCAACGGGGCTCTGCGGTCCTTGCACCTTCGGAGAGGCGGAGACCGCGGGAGGGAATTGGTGAAGATCACCCCGGGCATGATCGACGTCCTCCGCAACTCGAAGGACACTCTCAAGCTCGCGCTCGATGAATTCTCGGAGATCGAATTCCTGATGGCCGGAATCGTATCGGGTGAGATCGCGGGAGGGCAGATCACGGAGATGCTGCTGAAGTTCGCCAGGAAGATCAGTTGCAATCGCCGCGTCTATCAGCGGACCTTCGTCCAGGCGAAGGAGCTCCTCGGGGACATGATGCGCCAGAAGATGATCGAGGAGGGACGGCCTCCGAAGGAATGAAAGCGCCGCTGCCCTCCAGGGTGGAGGCCCGCGGATTTCAAACGGTAGGAATGAAAGGAGATCGAGATGGGCGATCCGTTTGCGAAACCGACCGAGAACCCGAAGAAGATCAAATACCTGCACGATGGGCCATTCAAAGAAAAGGACGGCGAGCCCTTGCGCTACGTCCGCGCATGGCACGAAGGGAAGGGGCGCGATCGCGAGATCGCCGTCCAGATCTGGAACAGCGGGAAGGCCGAAGGGGAACCCGACGGCGATTGGGGGATGCCCGCCTCCTTCGGGACCTTCCCCTCGATCCTCCAGGCGCTCCTCCAGACAGAGAGGGGGGGGGCGCAAAACATGACTCCCATGAAATGCCCGCACCGGAAGCCGCCGGATCTCGGCTATCTCAATGACGTCTCCGATGCTGAGGAGCGCATGAAGCGCGGGGACGTGCAGTACCGTTGCCCCGTATGTGTACTCTGGATCTGGCGAGAGTATTTCGACGAGGCGTTTCTGTCAGGTGGAAGTGTGAGCCCCGTTCCCCAAGAACCACGAAAGGAGCCAAAGTGAATCCACCCGACGTATTCACCACACCCCCGAAGCTCTGCAACAAGAAGGGCTGTAGGAGGAAACCCGCGTTCACGATCGGGCTCTGGCTCTGGGCTTGCGGCCATGTGAAGAAGTCGATCCCGATGGAGGTCAAGATCGGGGTCTTCCTCTGCAAGCCCCACGCGGAAGAGCTCACCGTCGACGCGATCCTCTCCCCTCCTCTCTTCGAGCGCCTGGATCGCGAGGCGCGGCGCATGGGGAAGATCCCGCCCGATCGCAAGAGCGCGATCCTCAAGCTCTGGCCGATCCCGAAGCCGAAGCGGGGAACCTTCATGTCCAACGGAAAAGGGAATTGAAAGGAGATACCATGAAACGCTTCATCAAGCTCGCATCTCTCGGCCCGTGCATCGTCATGGTGAGCGGATGCGTCACTCACCACGCGAACGGGCAGTCAGAGATCAACTGGGGAATCGCCGCGATCGTCTGGGCTGTCACGCTGGCGCTCGTCGCGGGTGCAGCCTATGCCGTGGGACAGGCGCTACGCGGATGAAACAGGACTACTGGAACGCCCGCAAGGACGCGACCTACTACCGCGAGGCGGTCGAGATGGCCAGGGCGCAAGCTCCGGCCGCGAAGAGCGTCCTCGATGTCGGCGGGGGCGGATGCGAATACATCACCTGGGCCGACTGGATCCCGCTCAAGGTCGCGCTCGATCCCTGGCGGGCGCGGGAGCTCCCGGGGGTCCTCTATCTCCGCGAGGAGTTCGAGCACTTCACCCCGGAGATCCGTTTCGACCTCGCCTTCTGCCTCCAGGTGCTCGAGCACATAGAGGACGCGGGGGCCTTCGCGCAGAAGCTCCTCGCCTCGGCGGAGACCGTCATCATCTCCGTCCCCTACAAGTGGCCCGCAGGCTACTGCCCCGGCCATGTCCAGGATCCCGTCGACGAGGAGAAGCTCGAGGGATGGACCGGGATCAAAGCGATCGAGTCGAAGATCATCACCGACGGGACTTGTCGGAGGCTGCTCGCGGCCTTCAGGAGGAAAGCATGAAGCGGAAAGGGTTCCACGACGATATGCTCTGCGGCTCCTGCATGGGACCGCTCGAGGACGACCGCACCGCGATCTGTCAGACCTGCGCCCCCGAGTCCTCCTGGTTCGCGGAGTGCGCGGACGCGGAGGACGAAAGGAATCGCAGCGGGGCCTACCAGATCCCCGAGGAAGATCGACTTGAGGGGAGGGTCCTCAAAGGGCTCGCGCTTCTCCTCTTGATCCTTCTGCTCGGGAGCGGTATCGTCCTTTTGTTCCTTCCGCGCAAGTAGGGGATGGGCCTATGAGCGAAGCGAAAGCGATCCCGCATCCGGTCGTCGAATCAGTCCCCCTCTCCAAGCTCAAGCCCTGGGATCAGAACCCCCGGAAGAACCACGCCGTCGACGCGATCTCGGCCTCGATCGAACGCTTCGGCTACCTCGCCCCGATCATCGTCCAGAAGGGGACGTACCGGATTCTCGCGGGGCACGGGCGCTTCGCGGCGCTGAAGAAGGCGAAGGCCCGGAACGTCCCCGTCATCGTCGCGGAGATCTCCGATCAGGATGCCGCGCTCTTCACGATCGCGGACAACAAGATCGGCTCCCTCTCGGACTGGGACTTCGAGAGCCTCGCGGTCATCCTGAAAGGGGTCGACTTCTCGGTTGATCTCAAGCTCACGGATCTGGGCTGGACCGACTTCGAGCTCCGGAAGATCATCGGCAAGCCGTCGCGGATGGAAACCAAGGGCGACGACATCCCGGAGATCAGGCCGGACCAAATCACCAAGCCCGGGGATCTCTGGGAGCTCGGGGATCACCGCGTTCTCTGCGGGGACTCGACGAAGAGCGAGGATGTGGCGCGGCTCATCGGAGATGCGAAATCCCCGCTCCTCCATGCAGATCCTCCCTACGGCATGGGCAAAGAGGCCGAGGGAATCGCGAACGACAACCTCTACCGGGAGAAGTTGGATGCCTTCCAGATCTCGTGGTGGAAGACGTGGCGTCCATTCCTCATGGACAACGCGAGCGCCTATATCTGGGGGCAGGCCGAGGATCTGTGGCGGCTCTGGTATCTCGGGAGCCTGAAGCAATCCGAGAGGATCACCTTCCGGAACGAGATCGTCTGGGACAAGGCCGCGGGCCTGGGCCAATCCTCCGAGACGCATCGCCAGTACGCAACGAGCACGGAGCGGTGCCTCTTCTTCATGCTCGGCGAGCAAGGCTTCGGCAACATGAACAAGGAGGACTACTGGGAGGGCTTCGAGCCGATCCGGTCCTACCTGGCTGCCGAGGCCGAGAAGATCGGGTGGGGCGCGAAGGACGTCGCACGTATAACCGGGGTCGGAATGTACGGCCATTGGTTCACGAAATCCCAATGGGTCATGATTCCGGAAGGGCACTATCAGAAGCTCCAGAAGAGCGCGACTGGGAATGGCTTCTCAAAGCCCTACGCAGAAATCCGGGCGCTCTATGACGGCCAACTCACCGAGGGCGGCCATCTCGCAGCGAAGCAGGCGTTCTACGGAACCCGCGCCTACTTCGACAACGTCCACGACAACATGCGGGACGTCTGGGACTTCCCTCGCGTGACCGGGGAGGATCGTTTCGAACACTCCACGCCGAAACCCGTCGCGATGATCGCGAGGGCTTTGAAATCGAGCGCACCGGAAGGCGCTGTGGTCCTCGAGCCCTTCTCCGGGACCGGCTCGACCCTCATTGCAGCGGAGGAGACCGGGCGGAAATGTTACGCGATGGAGATCATCGCGGCCTACACCGACATCGTGGTGCGGCGCTGGCAGAAATACACGAGGAGGCAAGCAAGGAACCTCTCCCGGCCGGATGTCGTCATCGTGTGAATCCAATTTCAAGAAGGGGAAGACCATGTACGAGTACGCGGCAAAGGTGCTCCGGGTCATCGACGGCGACACCGTCGAGCTCGAGATCGACCTGGGCTTCTCGATCCTGCATCGCCTCTCCGTGCGCCTCAAGTGGATCGACGCGCCGGAGCTCTTCTCCGGGACGATCGAGACGCGCAAGCTCGGGCTCGCCGCGAAGATCTTCCTCGAGAGCCTCCTCCCGCTCGACGGGGTGCTCATCGCCAGGACGACGAAGGACCGCGCCGACAAGTACGGAAGGATCCTCGTCGAGCTCTTCACGGATAGAGAAGCCCGGACGCTGAATTCCCAGATGATCGACGCCGGTCATGCGGTTCCCTACGACGGCGGGAAGCGGTCTTGATTCCCAAGGGATCCAGTGGTAGCGTCTAAGCATGGAAGCCGAACCAACCCCACCGCCCGCCGCTCCGACTCCGGCGATCGCCAAGACCGTCAAGGGTGGGTTCGTCAAGGGGAAGAGCGGCAACCCCTCCGGCCGTCCGAAGGGGACGAAGAACTACAACCTCCAACTCTGGACCGCGATCAAGAACTTCAAGATCACCGATCAGAGCGGCGCATCGAAAACCTTCCTCCAGGCGATGCTCGTCCGAGCCCTCCAAGATCCTCACGTCCTGGGGAAGCTCATCGACAAGCTCTTCGCGGATCCGACTCCGAAACCGGACGGCGTAGCGGTGAATGTGAACGCGGGGCACCATGAATCCATCAGCATCTCCCATGTCCTCGGAGATCCCGCCGTCCGAGAGGCAGCCCTCGTTCTTGAGGAACGACTCGGCAAACGCCTGGCTCACCCCGGCGGGAACGGCACGAGTCGCTAGTCGCGGGCGCTGGAAGCTCTTCCGGCATCTCGAGTTGATGAATCGCCTCGGGATGGAGATTGCCTTCGGGAACATCCGGAACCTGCTCGTCGAGGTTCCGCCTCAGACGGGGAAGAGCGAATTCTGGTCGCGGTATTTTCCCGCCTGGTATCTCGGCTGCCGTCCGCAGCGGCGCGTGGCCCTCTGCTCCTACGACTCCGGCTTCGCGAGATCCTGGGGGCTCAAGGTGCGCCAGGTCATCGAGGAGTGCGGGCAGGAACTATTCGGGATCAAGGTCTCGCAGGCATCCCACAAGGCCGACGACTGGAGCATTGAAAGCCACGAGGGGGGGATGCTCACGACGGGCGTCGGGGGCCCGCTCACCGGACGTCGGGCGGATCTCGTCATAGTCGACGACCCGATCAAGAACGCGGAGGAGGCGGAGTCGAAGGCCACGAAGGACAAGCTCTGGGACTGGTGGGATTCGACGGTCTGCTCGCGCCAGTCCGAGGTCGGCGCGAAGATCGTCATGCACACCCGCTGGGCGACGGACGACCTGGCGGGGCGGATCCGGAAGCATCTCATCGAGGCGGGCAAGGAAGAATGGACGATCGTCAGACTGCCCGCGATAGCGGAGGAGGACGAGTATCTATTCGAGGGATTGTGGACGCGCCAGAAGGGGGAAGTCCTGTGCCCCGAGCTCTTCTCGCTCGAGACGATGCTGAAGCGCCAGGAGAAAACGCAGGGCTACTGGTGGGCGACGCTCTATCAGCAGCGCCCGTTCCCACGAGGCGGCGGGGACATGAAGCGGTGGTGGTTCAAGATCGTCGAGAAGAGCCCGCGAATCCTCCAGTCGGCGCGAGGCTGGGACTTCGCCGCGAGCGAGGATCAGAGCGCGAAGCAAAGCGCGGGGGTGAAGATGGGTCTCGGGGACGACGGGGACATCTACATCCTCGACGCGAAGGCGGGCTGGTGGGGCTCCGGCGATCGCGACAACATGATCGTCCACACCGCGACCGTCGACGGGAAGGCGACCGACATCGCGCTCGAGCAGGAGCCGGGATCAGGAGGGAAGGCGCAGGTCGAAGCCCTTGAGAGGAAGCTCCTCGGCTTCAAGGTCTTTGTCGAGCGGGCGACGGGATCGAAGCAACTCCGCGCCGATCCTCTCTCGAGCGCCGCGCAGAACGGGCGCGTGAAACTCGTCCGCGGGGATTGGAACGAGCAGTTTCTCTCTCAGGTCGAAACCTTCCCAAAGGGGATGATTGACTTGATCGACGCCGCGGCGCATACTTTCAATCACCTTGCCGATTCGGTGCGTGGTCCCGTGAAAGCCCCGATCTCGACGCTGGCTCCGAGCGAGCCTTCTCGCCGGGTGTTCGGCGGAGGATTCGGCGGGAACTCTCCAGGGGGGAGGATCTTCTGATGTTCACGAAGCTCGGGAACGCTCTCGGTCGTCTCGTTCAGCCCTTCCTCAACGGCCGACATCAAGCTCTCGCGCAGGAGCCCGAGCCTCCGCGCCCGTCGACGGGGCATCACCTGATCCAGCAGTTCGACATCGAGAAGGTGATGGGGACTGTCTGCGATCTGATCGGGACCTTCAATCCACAGTACGTCGGGATCCGGCAATTCAAGCTCATGCGCCTGGATCCAGATGTCGCCTTCGCCTCCGCGCTGCTCCGCGCCCCGCTCATCAACCTCAACTACACCGTCGAGAGCGACGACCCGGAGATGAAGGCCCTCGTCGAGTCGCAGATGCGCGAGCACTATCCGCGGCTCGCGGCGGGCGGCTCGATGGCGATCGACTTCGGCTGGCAAGCGATGGAGAAGGTCTGGGAAGTCCGCGACGAGCTCATCGAGTGGCTCGACTCCGACGGGAAGATGCAGCGCCGCACCCTGGCGAACGCTCTCGTCTACAAGCGGATCAAGACGCTTGACCCCATGACGGTCTCCCTCCTGGTTGATCGGGCGAACGACGATTGGGGGGGGCTCGAGCAGGTCGTCTCCCACTTCGGGATCCAGTCCGCTCCCGTGCGCGTCGGGCCGGAGAACGCGATCCTCTGGAGCTTCCGCCGTGACGACGTCTGGGGGAATCTCCGGGGCTTCCCGAAGTTCCACGAAGCCTACGAGCCCTGGTGGTTCAAGACCGCGCTGAACCTCTTCGCGAACCGCTACTTCGAGCGCAAGGCCGATCCACCCTGGAAGGCGAGAGCGGATGCTGAGATCGACGTCGGCGGGGTGAAGATCGACGGCTACGTCTTCACGCAGAACCAGCTCCTCGGGCTGCGAAACTCCGGGGTGCTCACGCTCCCGAATCTCCGTGACAAGGACGGGAACCTCCTCTTCGACGCCGAGCTCATCCAGGACGACAAGCGCGGGGACATGTTCCAGCAGCGCCTCGAGTGGCTCTCGATCCAGATCCTCCGGGCGATGGGGATCACCGATCGCGTCGGCACCGCGGGCGGCACCGGAGGCATCGGGACCGGGGAGAGCGAAGTCCATCAGGACACATTCTTCATGCTCGAGGAGCGGATCCTGAAGGAGTGGCTCGGCGACGTCGTCAACCCGCAATTCGTGAAGCCGCTCATCGTGAACAACTACGGGATCGAGAGATACCGCTCCTCGAGGACCCGCGTCGTCACGGGCGGGCTCTCCGAGGGGATGAAGACCCTCTACAAGGATCTCCTGAACCAGATCCTCGCGAACGAGCAGACGCTCGCCAACGGCGGGAAGATCACGACGGCCGAGCGCATCGACGCGCCCGCCGTGCTCAAGTCCCTCGGGATCCCGATGCTCACCGACGAAGAGATCGAGGAGATGGCGGCGAAGAAGTCCGAGACTGCCGCCGCGATGCGCGAGCAGATCGGGGGAGCTCCCGAGGAGACGAAGGAGGTCGACGATCGCGCCGTCCAGGAGGATCTCGAGGAAGCCGGAGTGATCGCCAAGGGAACCGAACCCGCCGAAGAGGACGAGGAGGCGGAGCTCGCCGCGCTCCCCGGGAGCTCGATGCTCGCCTTCCCGCGCCTCCAGGGTGGGGGGCTCTCGATGAGCCTCGACGTAGCGCGGGTCATCACGGAGATCGTCAAGCTCGCCGCGACGTGGCAGATGCCGCGGGATGCGGCGCTCGAGCAACTGACCCGCCTGGGTCTCGAGGACTCCGACGCGAAGCGGGTCCTCGGATCCGCTGGGGAGGGGAAGCAGCCGGAAGCCTCTCCCTCGAAGATCGTCTATCAGATGCCGGAGGGCTTCGAGTTCCCGATCCCCCCGATCAACTACCACGCCCCGGAGATCGACCTCTCGAAGATCAAGATCGAGATCCCGCCGATCCAGGTCCCCACGATCGCCGCCCCTCCCGCGGCGTCCTTCCCGGAGGAGCTCGCGGTCATGCTCGAGACGCTCTCCTTGGGACAACAGCTTCTCCTCAAAAAGCTCGACCCCGCGGATGAGGATGTCGAGCTCCAGGTCTACCGCGATCAGGACGGGAAGGTCGCGGGACTGCGGCGCAAGAAGAGCAAGGGAAAAGGATAGGCGATGCCTGACGTAGTCGTATCAGAGCCCGCGGTAAAGGAGAAGTGGATCAACCCGCAGGGGATCGTCTACTTCACCGCGCAAGGTTGCGAGTGGACGACCTCCACCGACTGCTAGGGGGATAGATGCCGCTCAAGAACTTCGGCCTCATCGCTTCACTGCCCGCATCTCCTTTGGTTGGGGATGAGTTCACGGCGACCGATACTGGACAGAAGCTCTCCTGCCTCGCCGTCGGGGTATGGACGGAGGATGTCGGACCTGCCTCTCCTCACGGCGGAGCGCATGAGAACGGGGGAGCCGACGAGCTCGACGTCACGGGACTCTCCGGGGTCCTCGCGGATCCGCAGGTCCCTGCCGCTCACGTCCAAGCCCCCGCGTCGATCACCCCGCAGGGGACGGGCTCCGGCCTGGACGCGGATCTCCTCGATGGCTTGCATGCCGCCGCGTTCGAGGCCGCAGGATCCGCGGTTGCAGCGGTAGCAGCGCACGAAGGGATGGCGGATCCTCATCCCGGATATCAGCGCGAGAGCGAGAAGGGAGCGGCGAGCGGGTACGCCTCGCTCGATACGGCGGGGGACGTCCCGGCGACTCAACTCGACAAGGCACCGCTCCCGAGGAACTTCATCGACGGAGCCCTTCTCAGCTACATTTCCGCAAACGTGGTTTCCGCTGGAGCAGCCGGTGAGATCTCCAGGTTGAGAGATCTCGCGGACACTTTCAACATTTCCTTCACGGGGATTCTGTCGGCTGACATCGCGCTCTCTGGAGCAGGGGGGCTCGATACCGGAGTCGAGGCGAGGAACGTCTGGTATGCCGTCCATGTGATTGCGGACTCGGCCGGAGTGAATCCGGCCGCGCTCATGCTCTCCCTTTCCGCAGACACCCCGACCCTTCCCGCGGGCTACGATAAGTTCCGGCGCGTCGGCTGGGTGCGCAACGGAGCGACGGCATTCCGAGACTTCAGGACGATCGGGAAGGGTAGGGAGCGCAGGGTCTACCACTACGAGGATCTCGCCACGGGAAGAGATCTTCTCGTCGGCGGAGGGGCGACGACCTGGACGAATGTCGGAGGAGACCTTGCTGCTCCTCCGGGTTGCGAGGAGATGGGGGTCCTCCTCGAGCAAACGGTTGCGGCAATCGTCGCAAGGATCCGACCCAACAACAGCGGGGTCGACGCACAGTACTATACTGCTCCAGGGGCGAGTGTTATCTATGCGAGGATCCCGCTCCAGAACATCAACGAACGCTTCCAGTACGAGAACAGCGCGATCGGTGGATCGGTGAATATCTACGCGGTGGATTACAGGGAATTCCTATGAACGGGGTCATCGAAACCGCGACCGGGGATCTCTTGCGCAAGGGCTCGGGAGTCGACTTCGCGAACGACGGAGCCTTCGATGCGACGAAGGAATCCGTTCGCGCAGACGTCCCGGACGAAGCGATCCTCCGCGGGCGGGCGAATCCCTTCTCGCGCTGGGATGGGAGCGCCTGGATCCTCTTCGAGGATCTCTCTCTGTTGAAGATGGCGAAGCAGGGGGAGATCGACCTCAACACGCAGCGACTCATCCGCCAGGGATTCACCCACGCGGGAAAGGTCTTCTCCCTCTCGACGAATGCGCAGATCTACATCAGCAATCTCATGAATGTCCCACCGACTGAATTTCCGGTTCAGATGAATACCCTTGACGATCTCGCGACTCATTCGATCGTGGATGTCTTGGAGGCGCAGGCGCTCTACGGCGCGGCGTTGGGGACCGTCAAAGCACGTCTCGGAAGCGGAACGAGTCTCAAGGAGCAGGTGAGAGCCGCGACGACGAAGGCGCAGGTCGACGCGATCATCGACACCCGATAAATGAGCACTTCGATTCTCGCCAGCCGGAAGGATTCGAACATCCCGCTCTCCCTCTCCGCGATGAAGGGGAACCTTGGGGGACAAGCGGGCCTGACGGTCATCGTCGCGATCAGGGATGCCGCGACGATCAACTCCTATCTGGATTTCAACGACAACACCTTCAAGACGGTCGGATGGGTGCAGAAGACGAAGACCCTCGCCGACATTGGAGGAGGCTTCTATGCCCTCTCGGGAGGACTCAACGCCTCGATCATCACGAACCTTCCGGCCGCGACGGATCACTTGGTTGCGGAGTACGTCGTGAGCGGAGGGGTGAAGGCCGTCGCGACGGATCTCATCGTCCTCCGCGAGGCGCTGATCCGGGATATCTTCAACTCGGATCTCGACCTCTTCGAAGTCGCGGCTCCGGATCACTCGCTCCTGGTCGCGCTGCTCAAGCTCATCTCGCGGTTCAAGATCAACAACGGGACCGGGAAGGCCGAGATCTATCAGACTGACGGGGTCACGCTCAAGGCCGAGCAGCCCTTCTCGACAAACGCGGGTCAACTCCCGATCGTGGAGCTCGGAAAGGCGGAGTAGTGGATGCGATCTGCCTTCAAGGGGTTTGGCTTCCGTGTCGCGCTGTTGTAATTACCCCCACTCCTCCGGTAGAGTTTGAGCAAGGACCCGGGGGCGCGTTCATGCCGATGCGCCCGCGGCTCCTGGATGAGGACGAAGAAGAGATTCTCGAGATCATGCTTCGCGTGGGTTCACGGGAGCTTTTGAGGAGGAGATTCTAATGGGCAGGATCAGATTTTTCGGTGGACTCGGCGCGGCTGCGGTGCGGCTCGGGAACAATGCGGGGCTGCTCGACGCCGAGCGGATCGACATCGGGGATCAGACCCCGGGGGGCGGCGGGAAGTCCTACGAGTGGGACAACAACGCGGCTGTCGGGGTCGGGAAGGTGCTCGTCACCATCGGGGCGAGCGCGGCCCTCTCCGCGATCGAGCTCCGCGACAAGATCAACGCGAACAAGCCGACCCCTCCCTGCACGGCCTTCATCGACCCGCTCGATACCTCCGTCGTCCGCATCGAGGCCGACGCCCGGGGCACCCGCGGGAACATGCCGCTCGTCGAGACGATGGCCGACCCGCTCAACGTGATCTCCGGTCCGGCCTTCGTCGGGGGCGAGGATGCCCTCAATCAGGTCGTGGGCCGGAGCGATTATGTCGTGACCCCCATCGACGTTGCCGCGGGCTCGGTCGTGATCTCGACCGGGCTTCCGACGACCATCCGCTTCCCGCAGATCGAATGCAGGACGGCGACCGGAGTCCGGAAGATCCTGACTTCCCTCGTCAGTTCTTCCGGCTCGCGGATCCAGATCGACTTCGACGGCGCGACGAATCCCGTCGCGGGCGACAAGATCTCTTGGATGGTTTGGGAATAAGTGGCCGCTTCTCGAGATCTCCTGTCGCTGCTCGCGAACGCTCGCACCACGAGCGCCCTCGATGCTCATCTGGAGCGCGTGATGAAGCAGATCACCGCCGAGCTCGCGAGGGGGATCTCGAGGCCCGGGGCCGGAAGAGCTCGGGATCTCCTTGTCGAGATCGACCGCCTGATCGCCTCGATGGATCCTCGTCGCCAGGGCTTCGTCCGCAACTGGATCCGGACCAACATCCCCCGCGCCTTCGTCCTGGGGGATCGCGGAGCGTCCCGCGCCCTGCAAGGGGACCTCAATCGGATCGCCTCGGGGCAGGGCTTCGGGAATGTGAACCGGACCTTCACGGGGCTCAATCAAACCCAACTCCGCGCCGTCACCGCGGCCTTCGAGTCCACGATGGGCCGCGCTGCGGCCGACATCCGCGCCACCATCGGGACCGTCGTCCGTCAGACGCAGGTCACGCTCCAGCAGAGCGCCAGGATCCGCGAGGCGACGGTCGGGGGAATCATCCGCGGCAAGACCGGGGCCGAGGTCTCGAACGATATCGCGGAGGCGCTGCTCGGCCCGAAGATCACCCCGGAGATCCGGAGACGCTTGAAGGAGCACGGCTTCCGCGGGGATCAGTTCGATGCCTTCGAGCGGATCGCTCGGCAGGAGTACATCAAGGTCGGGAAGCGGACAATGAGCGTCCGGAATTACGCGAACCTCGTCGCCCGGACCCAGATGAGGGAGGCCCATAAGGTCGGGACGATCGCCCGCCTCCAGCAGAACGGAGTCGACCACGTTCGGATCTCGCGGCACCCTCAAGCCGAGATCGACGAGTGCACTCCCTACGCGGGAAAGATCTTCTACGTCGGATCGGAAGCGAAGGATCCGCTCGGGTTCCCGAAGCTCTCGGAGACTCCGAACGGGGGGCCTCCGTTCCATCCGAATTGCAAACACGTCCTGGAGCCCTATGTCGTCGCGTTCAAGAGCCCGAAGGCGGTCGCGGAGGATCGTGAGTCGTCGCGCCTCCTGAACGGCTCGGGACTCCTGGGAAAGACCGGAAGCGAAGTCAGGAAGGCACTCGATGGATTCAGCGACAAGGATCTCCGCGAGATAGCGCCGGAAGGATTTGAGGATGTCGCGTAAGGGGAAAACCATGAGCACCGTCGTCATGCTCCACAAGGGGCAGAAGTTCGAGCAGCAGGGGGAGTCGAGCCGCTTCGTGAAGGATGTCCTCCGCGTCGGCAACTGGCATCACCCCGCGACTCACGAAGAGATCGACATTCCGCGCCCGCGCCTGGAGAAGCTCCTCGAGGCGACGAACCGCTACCTCAAGAACGGGAACAAGATCCCCTTCCCCGACGGGCACCGCTACGAGACGATGGCGAACCTGGGTTTCTGGCCCGGCCCGTTCGCGATCAAGGACGACAAGCTCTTCGGGGTTGTCGAGCCGCTCGAAGGTCCGGTCGTCGGGAAGATCTTCAGCGGATCGGTCGACGCGGTCTCGGTCGTCATCAGGGGACCCGTGATCGACTCCGATCGCAACACCTACGACGAGGTCATTACCCAAATTTGCGCCACCAATTACCCCGTCGTCACGAAGCAGGGGACCTTCATCAGGCTCGGGGTGAGCGAGGTCGTCGACGCGCTCTCGATCCTCGTCCCCGGGAAGTTCGAGGGGAAGCTCCAGACCTCACTCGACACGCTCGCGGCGAAGCTCGTCGCGGCCGATCGGAGCGGGCTCGCGCTCGCCGGGAAGCCGGGAAAGACCTTCGAGGAGTGCGTCAGCATCATGCAGAAGCAGCGCGGGGTCGACGAAGCGCGGGCTCGGGCGCTCTGCGGAGCGATGGCGAAGAAGGCCGGAGAGCTCGATTCCGCCGACATCGGGAAGGCTCTCCTGGAGCTCGCCCGCGAATTGAAGGGAGGGGGCGGGAAGTCGTAGGCGAAATTGCTCTTGCATCGCAAACCCAACGGTGTACAGTTACTTCCTGAAGGCCAAGAACCAAACGAGGAGGATCAGATGGTCGACTTCAGCAAACTCCGGAAAGCCCTGGGCCTCGCGGACGACACCGCCGACGACGCCGTGATCGCCAAGGTCGCGGAGCGCATCGAAGGGGACTCGAAGGAGAAGAGCAAGCTCTCGACGGTGCTCGCGAGCCTCTCCTCGTTCGGACTCCGGGTCGAAGGCGAGAAGGTCGTGAAGCTCTCCAACGAGGGCCGCGCCGACCTCGAGATCCGCGACGGCGACGCGCCCGATCTCATCGACCTGAAGAAGCGCCTGAAGGCGCAGATGGACATCAACGGCGCGAACCACGCGCTCGCGGCCTCGAAGATGGCCGACGATCTCATCAAGGAAGGCAAGGCCACCCCCGCGATGAAGCCGGAGCTCGTCGAGCTCCTGTCCATCATGGGCGAGGTCCCCTCCTGCTCCCTCTCCACCGACGGCAAGACCCCCGTCCAGGGACTCGTCAAGGCCGCGGAAGCGGCGCTCCGCCTGTTCCAGAAGCTCCCGAAGCTCACGGGCGAGAAGCTGTCCCAGATGCAGACGATGGAAGGGGGCGACAAGGATCCGAACAAGAGCCAGGAGCTCTCCGCCGAGCAGAAGAAGGCGGAGTACAAGAAGCTCGCGGCGCGGATCGACCCGGCGCTGGCGAGCAGGAAGGAGTAGCGGGGGCGCACCCAGTCGTCGACACTGATCTCGAAGAGCTTTTGCGGAGGAAAACATGGGCAGCCTGAACGAACACGTCACGGGGCACAGCCTCCCCGGGATGGGGCCGAAGATCTCTCAGACGAGCGAGATCGTCCTGACGGATCCGCTCCACCAGATCCGGAGGGGCGTCATCATCGCCGCCAGCACGGACGATCCGCGGGCGGCATTCACCGGGAAGCCGAAGCTCGGCGCGGGCCTCGTCCTGGTGCGCGTGGAAGCGGCGGGGCCGCTCCAGGGGAAGTACGTCGAGTTCGGTCACGCGAGCTCGCCCGGGGTCGCGACCGAGAAGGCCGTGATCCTGACGGAGAACGTCGTGATGAGCTCGCCCGCGGATCCCTCCGTGAAGGAGGACAAGGGCGCGGCGGGCCTGATCCACGGCTTCGTCGACTACACGAAGATCGAGTGGGACGGCGGCGAAGCGACCGTGAAGCCCGTCTTGAAGCTGATCGAGTTCGAGGACCTGCCGTAATCCTGGCAACCCTGGCGCGTGGCTCCCTGTGATGGGTACTCGGTGAGCCTGGACCTGAAGAGTTTCGAGGAGGAACCATGTACGATATCGAGCTCCTGAAGCAGGAAAAGCTCACCGGCATCATCCGGGAATTCCAGCCCCGGAACCTTCGCCTCGTCGAGTCGGGCATCTTGCCCGTGCAGACGAAGGGCGGGCACTCCGCGGCCTGGGACATCGAGAGCATCCCCCGCGACCTGGGCACCTTCGAGGGCCGTCACTCCCCGGCCGGGATGCGGTCCATGCTGACCGTCGGGCAGCAGAACGCGAGCCTGATCCGCACGTTCAAGAGCAAGACGATGCAGGGCTCGCTCCTCATCGACCTGCGGCTCCCCGGCACCGACGATCGTCAGGTCGTCGCGCAGGACGAGGTCACGCGGAACCTCCGCGACCTCCAGATGCTCATCGACCGCCAGAACGAGTTCCTGATCGCCGGAGCCCTCCAGGGCTCCCTCGCGGTCACGGTCGACAAGGTCCCGCTCACCATCTCCTACGGGTTCACGGTGGACCTGAACCTGAACCTGACGATCGGCGGCGCGGGGAACAACGTCCCGCTCGCCTGGACCGATCCGACCTCCGACATCATCGGGGACATCACCAAGCTCAAGGTCTCCATGACCGAGCAGAGCGGGTTCGATCCGCGCACGGTGTGGACCTCGAGCGAGGTCATCGCCGCGATGATGAAGAACAACAAGATCGTGAGCATCATCGGCGGAACGTCGGCCGCGGCGGAAGCCGTCCGCACGGGCACCATCGCCGAGTTCATGGGGATGCGCTGGATCGCCTACGACGGCGCGTTCAAGAACAGCGCCGGGGCGATCACCCGCTACATCGACAAGCGCGACATCATCATGGTCCCCGACCCCTCCGACGAGTGGGGCCTGATGAACGTCGGTTCGGACGCGATCCCGACCGACGACAAACGCGGCATCCGTGAGGTCATGGGCCGCTACGCCTACTCGACGCTCGTCGAGAACCCCGCTTCGATCGCGATCTTCGCGGGCGAGAAGCGGCTCCCGATCATCCGGAACCCGCTCGCGGTCTATCGGACCCGAGTCACGGCGTAACCTGGAAGCTCCCGGAGTGGGGGCGGTTCCTTCGGGGACCGCCCCCCTCCCTTCTTCCGGAGGCTGACCCCATGAGCACGACCCTCGACGCCACACCCTCCGGGGCATCCGCGAACAGCTACCTCACGGTGGCGGAGATGGACGCCCTTCTCGAGACCTTCGATCTCAAAGCCCTTGATCTTTGGGACGAGCTCGAGGAGGACGCTCAATGCTCCCTGCTCTTCCAGGGCACCCGCAAGATCGACGAGTACCGCCAATGGGGGCCGCGCAAGGTCGAGGAGCAGCCGCTCGCCTTCCCCCGCTCCGGCGACAAGGTCGACGAGATCCCCCGCGAGGTCAAGGCCGCGCTCGGGTACTTCGTCGAGTACAAGCTCCTCGGAGATCTCGAGCCGATCAAGCGTCTCCAGGCCGAAGGGGTCTCGAGCTCCTCGATCCTCGGGCAGTCAATCGGGATGAGCGCGGACAACCTGGATCCCGACGACGCCTCGGGGCTCCCCGCGGGATCCCGCCAGCAACTCCGGAGACTCTGGCGGGCGCATTGGCCGAACCCCGTCAAGAATCGGGAGGCGAGCGGATCCTCCGATCCGTGCTCGTTCTTCGGCTGATGCTCGACATCTTCTACAACGAGGAGATCACGATCCGCCGCGCCGCGGGTCGCGACGGCCGGAATCAGATCACATACCAGCAGGTCGTGGACGGGACCGGGGGCGCTCTCCGGATCAGGTGCAGGGTCACTCACCGCGCTCGGAGGATCTACGCCCTCGACGGAACCCAGAAGGAGATCGACGCGGAGATGGTCTATCGGGATGGGGCCTACCCCAATCTCAAGGACGAGGACCTGATCGTCCGAGCGGACGGGGAAGTGCTCCGGGTCGAGTCAGTAAACCGGGAGACGATGATCGGGACGGGGATCAACTACGCGAGGGCTTTCCTTCGGGTGACGAAGATGCCCGTCCCGGCAGATCCGCATGGTAATTGAGTTCGACTCCGTCGAATTCCGCCGCACCCTGGGCCTTGCGAAGGCCGATCTCCAGCGTCTCGCGGACAAGATCGACGACATCACCGCGAACGCGATGAAGCAGTTCGCGGAGAATCTCGTCGGGGAAGCGGGAGCCCGCGCTCCCATCAAGAGTGGAGACCTCAGAGCCTCGGGCTTCGTTGATGAGCCGAGGATCGTCGGGGATGGGATCATCGTCGCGGCCGGATTCAACAAGGTCTACGCGCACATTCAGGACGTCGGCGGGATCGTGCGACCCGTGAAAGCGGGGGCGCTCTTCATCCCGCTTCGGGCTGGGGTCTATCCGATCAAGGGGAAGAGGGCGCGGAAGGCTGCGGGCTTCAAGTACGGTGTCGACTTCATCCTCGCGAAGGAGGCGAAGCTCGTCGGCAATCAGTACTGGACTGGGACGCTTCAGCAGTTTATACCTGAAGCCGCGACCCTGATCGGGCGACAGGTCGGGCTGATGATCGCACGGGAGGCCAGGAGACAAGGACCATGAGCTCTCCGAAGAAGATCAACCTCCAGGGGTTCGAGGACGCTCTTCGCGAGAAGATCTCCGCGTCCTTCAAATTCTCCGGGATCTTCCTCGAGACGCTGACGCTCGTTTCCGGACGGCATCTCTTCGTGAACGACGTTCCGGACGACGACGAATTGAAGCAGCAGTACCCGGACTTCGACGGCGACAAGGAGCCCATCGTCGGGATCTACACGACCCCGACAGAAGGGATCCGGGCCTCGACCGGATCCGGATCGAAGCATGACTGGACATTGCGCTTGGATCTACGCCTCGGGGCCGTCGCGGAAGTGGCGAAGGAGAAGCTCGAGGAGCTCTTCGAGTGGCTCCTCGTCGAGGTCCCCGGCGTCCGGATGGGCTCATTCATCGTCCGAGGGGTGCTCAGTTCGACCCGACCGATTTCGTTCCGGCGTGAAGGAGATGATGGTCGTCATGCCTCCGCCACGGTAAGATTCTTGGGTGTAAGCCTGGATTAAGAGGAGGACTCGATGGTTCAGCCGACCGCAATTCAGAACGTCCACGGCGCGGATCCCCGCAACTATCAACTGCCCGGGCGCGTCTGTCTCTTCTTCCGGAAGAAGAACGGGGCCGTCTCGGACTGGCGCGATCTCGGGAACATCATCAATCCGGGGATCTCCCCGAACATCACGCGGCTCGACCACTTCTCGCAGCGGCGCAGCGAGCGGGTGAAGGACCGCTCCCTGATCTCCGAGCGTCAGGCGCTCCTGAACTTCACGATCGACGAGATCAACCGGGACAACCTCCGGCTGCTCTTCCAGCAGCCCGGCGCGACCACTCCCGGCGCGACGATCATCCCGCTCTCCAAGATCCACAAGAACCCGGGGAGCCTGGGAGTCATCAACCTCGGCGTCATCTCGCTCGAGGCGATCGGGACCGAGGTCGTCCGCGACACGCTCCAGGAGGACGGCGGCACGATCTTCGTCGGCGGCGGCGTCGACTACACCTACAATCCCGCGCTCGGCACGATCACGATCGCCGCGGCCGGTGCGCTCATGGATGCGAGCGAGGCGACCGGGACGCCGGAGATCCACATCTTCGCGCAGAAGAGCGTCGACACCGAGAAGTTCGAGATCTTCCCGGGCTCCGAGGTGGAAGGCGAGGCGAAATTCCACGTCATCTCCCCGAACGGGATCCAGTATCAGATCGAGTTCGGGAACGTCGTCGTCCGGAACAACGGCGACTTCACGATCGGGGACGGGACCGACTTCCAGCAGGTCCCTCTGCAACTCGACGTCCTCGCGGACTCGAACGGGCAACTCGGCACGATGCACGTGGTCGACAATTCGGACAGGCTCTAATTTCTTAGGAGGTCGAGATGGGCGACCAAAAGGGCGGGGCCTCTCTCCCGGAGGCTCTGGTGCGGACGCGGACGGTCCAACTGGAAGGGGGAGAGGTCGTCACGGTAGAGAGATGGTCCTTCTCCAGGATGTTGCAGATCATCGGGTTCCTCGAGAAGGAGCTCGAGTCGATTCCGAAGGAGTCCCTCGATCGCGTCCTCTCGGGGAATGCTTTCCAGGCGGCGCTCCGGTTCATGCAACTCCTCGGAGGGCGGGTGATCGGGTTCCTCCGGATCTCGGTCTCGGAGACGGATCGCGAGAGGATTACGCAGGAGCTCTCCGCGGAGGACGTGATGGAGCTCGTCGACGCGGTGCTCGAGCTCAATCTGTCGGAGAGGCTGCTAAAAAAAGGGACAGCACTCTGGGCTCGGTACCAGCCGAGGCTCAAGGGGGCGAAGTAATCTATCGGCTGGACGATGCCCTCGGGATTCTCTGCTCGAGCGGGCTCGCGACGATGTCGGAGATCATGGATCTCGACGGTCCCTGGTCCTTCCAGATGATCGACCTCATGCTCCCGAGGGCGATCGAGATCGAGCTCCGGCAAACGCGGCTCCAGTACAACGCGGTCTCCGCGGCGGTGGGAAGCCTCTTCTCGAAGGAGGTCGCGAGACAATGGCAGACGGCGATGGACACGGCGCAGCAGAGAGTAGATCATAGCGTCGGCAAGGACAACAAAAGGGACCTCTCGAAGGCAGCGGAGGAGATGATGGCCGTCGCGCAGAAGCTCGGAATCAGCATTCCGTCCGCGAAAGGCAGGAGGGGGTAATGGTCGGCCCCGGCTTCGAGACTGGCGCAGTCGTCCTCCCTCTCCGCGCTCGCCTGGAAGCTCTTCAATCCGGGCTCCGTCAGGGACAGCAGGAGCTCGAGAAGTTCGGGCAGGGCGTCCAGCAAACCGCGGAGCGCGTCAAGCAATCCGCCACCGGGATGCAGAGATCCATCGTCGATACGGGAGAGGCGACGGGTAAGTTCGCGCAGAAGCTCGGCAACGGGGTTCAGCGCCTCCTCGCTCTGCAACTGGTGATGCAGCAGTTCGGCTCCAAGGCGGGAGCCGGGGAGTTCGGGAAAGAGATCAAGGCCGCGGGCGATGGCCTCGCGACCTTCACGGCGATTCTCAGTGTCTTCCCGAACAAGGCGGGCCTGATCGTCGGGGCTCTCGCGGGGATCGGGGTTGCGATCGGCAATCTCACAGGGCCGAGTGAAGAGGCGAAGAAGAAGATCGAGGAGCTCCAGGCCACGCTCCAGAAGTACGACGAGACCGCGAGGCAGATCTTCCAGAACAGGACCCGCGCCCTCATCGAATCGGATGTAGACGCGATCGTGCGCCGCGGGCTGGGGACCCCGACAGTCACGGCGGCGGGACGGAGCGAGGAGGCGGAGAGATCGCTCGCCCGCGAAGCAAAGCATCTCGCCGACCTCATCCAGCAATATCAGGCCCTCAAGAGTGCGCTCCAGGGCGGGACCAACCTTTCGAAGGAGCAACTCAAGACCTTCCAGGATCTCGAGACGCAGATCCCGGCCCTCAGTAAGAGCCTGGAGGAGCTCGCGACTCGGGTAAAGGGTGCTCGAGAAGCGGCCGGGGTCCAGGCAGAGTTCGACGACTTCAACAAGTCGATGGACGAGCTCGACAAGACAGCGAGAGTCCTCGAGGAGTCCTTCAAGCTGGGGCTCGTCACTCCGGCCGAGAATCTGAACGAAGAATTGAGAATCGCACAGGAGCGTCTCAAGCTCGTCTTGAGACTCTCCGAGCAGAATCGGGGAAAGATCCCGATCGCCGAGGAGGTCTTCAAGGAAGGGTTCCAGTCTCTGCAAATCGAAATCGACCGCCAATCGGCGGAGGATGCTCTCCGTGAGATCCACGATGAGCAGGTGCGGCTCGATGAAATCGCGGCTGATAAGGCCGCACAAGCGCGGCTCGACGCGGCGAAAGCAACGCGGCAAGACTTTGCCGACGCCTTCAGTATCCCGGTCAGTCAGGCGATCGGGGACGCGGTCTATAGCGGGATCCTCCGCGGAGCCGACGCGATGGAGATCGTCGCGGACATCGGGAAGGGGCTCTTCTCCAACTTCCTCCGGCAGGCGATCGACGGCTTCCAGGTCGGGATGGTGAAAGCCTTCGACGCAATCGCGGGCGCGGGAGGCGCGGCCCTGGGGGGGCTCTTCTCCGCACTCGTCGGGATCGCGGGCTTCTTCCTCGCGGAGTCGCAGCGCAAGGACGATCAGGAGACCTTTGCAGACGTCGACACCGGGATCGAATCCAGTCAGGCCGTCCGAGGAATCGTCTCGGGGCCGACGAATGTCGCGATCGCCGCGGTCGGAGAGAACCTCGAGCGGGCTCTCTCTCCGACCCGGGCGGTCCTCGTCGAGATGCTGCTCGAGCTCCAGAAGATCCGGGTGAACACCGGAGGATTCGGAGCCGGGGGCGGGAACGCACCGTTCGCGGGTTCCGTGGCAACACCGTAAAGGAGGAGTAGATGGCGACCTATTCTCTGGTTCAGCGCGGAGTCATCGCGGCCACCAGCGCCGACGGAGCGGGGCCGAAAGCGGCCGTGCTCGCGTCTGCGGTGAAGCCGAGCTCCGCCTTCATCGTCGGGACCGTCAAGGACAATCGGCGGCGTTCCAACGCGCAGCGCGGGATCGCGGCCTACACGAATGCGACCGTGTTCCCCGTGACGATCCCGCTCGCGGCTCCGGTGGATCCGGCGACCTCCTTCGTCTCCTTCAGTCATCGGGACTCGAGGGTGCTCACCCCGACGCTTCGGGGAGCGACGGCGCGGATCATCAACGCGGGCGCGGACTTGGAAATCAATGCAGCGGCCCTGGGCGTGGGGGAAACTCTCGATGTCGCGTGGGAAGTGATCGAGCTCAAGGCACCGCAGATGGCGACTCTGCGGCTCTTCGACGCGAGCACGGTTCACCTGACCTGGACGGGGACGCTTCAGGTCGGGGAGACCATCGAGGCGAGCTACGACGTTTTCGATATCGAGAACGTCGGGGACGACCTGAAGGAGATCCTCTTCCGAGAGCGGAGGATCCTCGCCTATCTCGGGGAGAACCTGCTCCAGGATCTCCTCGTCTACGACGATCCGGGGAATCTCGTCTCCTATCGTCTGCGGGGCTTCGACACCGCGGCGAACATGGCGCTCGCGACGAAGGATATCTCGGGGGCCGCGCCGCTCCAGGCCGGAGAGGACTTCCGCGTGACGGTCACGCAGGACATCCGGACGGACAAGAACGACCGGATCCTGCTCACCAAGACGCTGACGAATCTCCTCACCCCGACCCCGGGAGTAAACTAGGGGGAGCGATGGACGACGCGACTCAAGGGTTGATGCCGAGCTTCTGGAACGCTCACTTCAACTGGCAGGGTCCCTGGCACCGGGCGGTGAGAGCATACGATCGCCGCTACAATCCGATCCCTCCGGCAAATGCCGCGGGCTACTGGACCGGAGGAGGCCGGAGGCTGCGGCATCCCTTCCTGACCGACATCATCTATCCGCGGCTCCCGGACGTGACGACCAACTTCGATCAGGATCCGCTCAAGAAGATGCGGAGCGCGGTGACGAAAACCCTCGACTCGAGCGCGGTCGCGAAGTTCCTCGACAAGCCCGAGGACATCGTGATCCGCGAGATCTGGAACGCGAACACGCTGTCGACCCTGACGGAATTCTTCCGGCAGCTTCACCGCTACAGCGTCGAGCCGCTTCCGACGGGGCGCTATATCGGGTGGCGCTGTCCGGATCTCTCCCCGAAGAGCTTCGCGATCGAGATCCTCGACGTCCAACTCGGCCAGCCCGACGCGCATATCGTAGAGGAGATCGGGGAGCAGCGCCCCTACATGATGCGGGAGACCTTGCAACTGACCTTCAAGTTCATCCGGGAGGCGGAGTCTCCCTCCGGCGCGGTCCAATTCATCGGAGCTTGAGATGCCCGAAGAACAGCTTCACGGCCTGATCGTCCCGCCCTACCGGAGGATCCACCGGGCGATCGAGCCTCGCCTCCGTCATCCGATCCCCGCGCTGCTCGATCAACTCGAGAACGCGAACGTCATCCTCAACAAGCAGGTGATGACCCTCAACCGCGGGGGGTCGAATCCGGGAAACCCGATCCTCACGGGACTCGGCCTCGAGGCGCACTACTTCATGGCCGAGGCCGATCAACTGCAAGGGCTCTTCGTCTATCAGGATCCCCGCACCCCTGGGAACAACCTGCTCGCGAACGTGATGATCGCGGGACCCGCGAACCATGTCGCGGCGAAGTTCTCCGCGGGATCCGGTGGATCGGTCGGGGGGACTCCCGCGACGGGCGCGATCAGGAACTACATCCGCTGGCAAAGCCGCTTCGGGACCGTCGAGCGCCAGTTCTACATCAAGAGCTTCGAGGCCGACGTCATCACCCTTGGCGGGATCCCCGCGCTCGACAATGTGACCCTGACCCCGATCCCCTACGTCGCGCAGATGATCGACGCCTCGAGACCTTGGCTCGAGCTCTCGATCGACTTCTTCGTTTCCTGGAATGATGAGTTCGGGGTCCTGCACAAGGACGCGAACGCGCTCCTGGATCCCGGCTTCAAGAAAGCCTACGGGGGCTCGGCCTTCGTCTCCTTCTTCGACACGGTCCCGGGGACCGAAGGGGTCGGGGTCGAAGTGAATCCCGTCACGCAGAATCCGATCATCTCGCAGCACATGATCCAGGTCCAGAATACTCCGGGCCTGAAGGAAATCACCGTCCGCTTCCGGTCGAAGCAGAGCTCCGTCTACTTCGTCGATGTCCCGATCATCGTCGAGGTCCTCGCCCCTCCCACGGGGCTCTGCCTCCCTCCCGTCACCGAGCCGTGCGGGGAGATGCTCCTGAAGAAGGGACAACTCCTGCTCACGAATCTCCAGTCCGCGGCGAGCGTCCCGGCCGTCCAGGATGTCGCGGGCACTCCGGGGACTCCCGTCGATCGGGATCTGCTCTACGTCTCCCTGCATTCCGCGACTGTGGGGGCGGCTCCGCAGATGCGGGTCCGCTTCTTCCAGGCAGTCCCCTCGAACGAGGATGTCGGCGGGGTGAAGTGGCAGCAGATCGGAGCCGATACCGATTACCTCCCGCTCTCGACGCCCGCGCCGAGCCCGAACCCCGGAGGCTTCTACGGAGCTCCGCGGCGCTTGACGCTCGCCTTCGACGTCGCGGCGCTCAAGGCGATGGGGGTCGGGATGATCGACTACACTTCGCTCGATGGATCGCTCAGAGGGTCCTCCCAGTATGCTGCGGGGCCTTCGCTTCGGGACATCGGCTTCTTCCCGCTGGGTGGAGCGGGTGGCGGCGATGCTTGCGTCTACGTCTAGCGCAGGGCGGATCCGCTGGGAGCGTCCGCTCGTCTCCTGCCTGATGGTGACGCGGAACCGCTCGAAGCTCGCCCGCCTCAATCTCGAGAGCTTCCTCCAGCAAACCTGGGGGCTCCGCGAGATGATTATCGTCGACGACTCCGATCAGCCGGAGAACCTCGCGATCCATAAGAGCATCCGGCAGATCATCCTGCCGCCAGGGGCCGGGATGGGAGAGAAGCACAACCTCGCGATGCACCGGGCGCAGGGGTCGATCCTCTGCTACTGGGACGACGACGATGTATTCTTCCCCAAGCGGCTCGAGTTCCAACTCGGGCCGATCCTGAACGATCGCGCCGACATCACGGGACTCAAGCGGGATCACATCCTCAAGATCCCCGAGGGAGGCTTCTACAAGTTCAATCACGCGAAGCTCCGCGGTGAGGAGTGGCTCGGGAATGGCCTGGGGATCGCCCGCGTGAAGTTCCACGACGGGACCGCGATGTTCCGGCGCGATGCGATCAAGGGGACGGAGCATCCCGAGTGGATCATTTCCCAGAAGCTCCAATTCCTCAACGGGATGATCGAGCGCGGAGCCCGCCCCTCGTCGCTCCCGAATCAGAATCACTTCGTCTACGTCAGGCACTCGACGAACACCTGGAACTTCCGCGAGGATCTCCGGCTCGCGAGAGTCGCGACTCCGGCGTGGTTCCCACGTCCGCTGCTCGAGGCATATAAGGGGGCGGTGAATGCAGCCTAAGATCTCCTGCATCGTGCTCTCGAAGAATCGGGCGAAGTGGCTTCCGCGCCTCCTCGAGATCATCTTCGCGTCCACCTGGAAGAACCTCGAGGTCATCATCGCAGAGCGGGCCGACTCCGGAGTTCACGCGGACCTCCCCTACCGAGCAGGGGTGACGCATCTCAAGATGGGAGGAGCCGGGATCGTCCCGCGCAACCGGGAGGCGATGCTCAAGGCCCGGGGGGACATCATCGCCTATGTCGACGACGACGATTACTTCCCGCCGAACCGCTTCGAGCTCCAGGTCGAGCCGCTCCTTCGCGGGACCTGCTCGATGAACGGGATGCCCCGCTCGACCCTCTCGAGCTTCTTCATCCTAGAGAACCAATGGGCGCGGGTCTCCTGGATAAACAACCCCAGCGCCCCGCAGGGGAAGGACCCCTTTAAGGGAGTCCTCCCGGCGCTATGCTGCTCGGACGGGACGCTGATGTTCAAGCGGGAGAAGTTCCTGGGGCCGAGCGATCCAGGGCTCGAGCTCCAGAAGATCTCGTTCATGCGGACGGTGCTCACCCGCTGCATCTTCAAAGCCTTCGACGGGACGGGGCTCTACGGATATCTCCGGCACGACAGGAACCTCTCGCAGATCCACGACGCCAACTGGAAGCGCGAGCCGATTCCGCAACCGAGCTTTGTCCCCTTGGAGCAGATCGCGTTCTGGCATAGTATGGTGAAGCATGGCTCGTGAGATCGCTCCCGGATCTGAGCTCAACTCGATCGTCGGCAGCACCCGACGCCATCCCGGATTTCAAATCCTGATCTGGGATCCGCGTTGCGCGACGATCAATCAGATCGCGATCGGGCTCGAGGAGACCGCCGCGCTCGACATCACCGCCTGGGTGGAGCGGATCAACCTCCAGGAGAACATCGGTTTCGAGAACGGGGACGATCCGACGGTCACGAGCGCCAACTTCGAATTCCGTCGGAACCGCGTCAACGGGACCAACATCCGCCGCGGCTGGATCGAGGACGGGGTGATCGTCCGGATCCTCCAGGGGGACGAGAGAGTCCGCAAGTCCGAATGGGTCCCGATCTTCACGGGGACCTTCCGGGGTCGACCCGGGGACAACCCGGGGATCCCCGCCAACCTCTCGCAGGGGCTCGCAGCAAGCGCCTACGGCCGGGAGGAGCGGTTCCTCAACCTCACGATCACGACCGAGAGCTTCCCCGAGGGGACCGACGTCGGGGAGATCGCGACGGTGATCGCGCAGAAGCACATGGGGCTCGGGCAGGACGAGATCCTCATCGGGGTCCAGGGCTTCAAGACGAAGCATCTCACGACGCAACTGGTCGAATTGAACGCGCTCCAAGCCCTATGGGAAGTCCTCTTCCCCGTCAATAAAAAGCCGAAGTTCGACGCGAGGGGCAGACTCGTTGCCGTCGACGTCGACTTCGACAAGCCCCCGCTCCGGATCTACAGCGCCGGGGACATCCTCATCCGGAGCAAGGTTGCAAGCCCGAACGAGGTCGAGGTTGCGAACAAGATCGTCATCCGCGGGCTCGACGCGGAGCTCACCCGGATAGTCTCGGCGGATCAGGTGCTCGCATCCCTCGAGGCGACGACTGGCTTCTTCGATGAGAAGTACGAGAAGGATGTCTACTACTCGGAGGACCGGACGCAGCGGGCGCAGAACACCCATCTCGTGACGGTCGACAAGATCAAATGGTCGGACGCGGAGTGGTCAGAGTCAGACGAGTTCCACGGGAATCTCAACATCAACACGAACTACCTGCGCAACGCCAGGGCGATCATCTTCGCGGTCTACCTCGCGACGAAGATCATCATCGCCTACATCGACTACTACTTTCAGGGAGGGCAGCTTCTCGCGATCGTCCTCTCGATCTTCGGGATCTCGATCACGGTCGCGACGATCCGCTTGATCTTCGAGCTCCTATCACTGGCGGCGCTCGCGGCGCTGCTCTGGGCGATGCAGTTCATCGGGACGGGGCAGTACGAGATCCACGGGAGGCCCTTCGAGTACGTCTATCAGGAGCTCATCACCGAAGCGAAGCTCGTCGGGGTGGAGATCGCGGATCTCCGGGTGGTGGAGTTTAGAAACGATCTGTTGAGCTCGATGGATGAGCTCGACGCGCAAGCGCAGGTACGCCTCCGTCGCGAGCTCGTGAAGAACCAACTCTTCCAGATCGAGATCATGGACGACCCCGTGCTCGAGGTCGACGACATCATCGAGACAAAATCAGGAGAGCGATTCTACATCGTCTCGGTGAGCAAGGAGATCTCCAGTGAGGGGAAGATGCTCACCCTCTCGACCTGGAAGATCTTCGATCGGGACACCGCGGCGATCGAGGCGCTGGAGCTTGGAGCGAGCGTATGACCGCGCTGCTGAGAGTCGCCCAATTCGACAACGCTCTGGATCTGCGGAGCTTCAACACGCAGGATGCGAGGACCACCCTCGCCCTGATCGCCAAGGGAACGACCTGCACCTTCTACCACTACGACCCGAGCTCCAACGAGCCCGACGACGGAGTGGTCTACCTCAAGCCGATCTTCCTGCCGGAATGTTCCGCAGGACGCGGACGCTGGATCAAGTGCGAGGAGCCGAGCGTCACTCCTCCGAGTCCTCCATCGAGCACCTGCTGCGTCCTGACGACTCAGGATAAAAATGAGACTCCTCTCGCGACGGCGGGCGATGAAAGTCCGACGGACATCCTGCTTGCCGCGACTCCTCCCAGCGACGGGTATGTGATCGTCCTGGTCAACGGGTTGGGGGTAAGCGTCGGGGATGGGGTGAAAACCAAGGACTGCTATTTCAGCGCCGATGCTGGAGTCACGGCGAAGTCGATCGCGAGCCTCTCTGTAGGCGACGAATTGATCTGGAACGGAGCAATTGCTGGCTTCGATCTCTCCGGAGCCGATCGCGTGGATCTCAATTATTCGATCGGAGTCCCGGAATGCTGCGTCCTCACCGACGCGGACAAGGATCAGATTCCGACCGCCACCAGCGGCGATGAGAGTCCGACCGGGATCCTGATCGACGTCACTCCGCCGAGCGATGGGTACGTGATCGTCCTCCTGAATGGATTGGCGGTCTCCCTGGGAGACGGGGTGAAAACGACGGATTGTTACTTTTCAGTCGATGGAGGGACAACAGCAAGGGCGATAGCGGATATAGTGGCAGGCGACGAATTGATCTGGAACGGTGCCGTCGCTGGATACGAGCTCGACGCGGCGGATGTGGTGGATTTCAATTACTCAAACTAGGAGGTCGGGATGGCTCAGATCAAGGGCAAGCAACTTGCGAATGCGCCGGACGGCGTCTCGGCAGCGAAGATCAACGCCGATGCGGTGACGACCGCGAAGATCCTCGACGCCAACGTCACGACCGCGAAGCTGGCGGCGGGCGTTCTGTCGGCGGATGCGGCGGGCCGGGCGAAAATGGCGACGGGCCTTTTCGATCTCGCGACCGTCAACGACAAGTTCGCCGCGGGCTCGGTGGCCCTGGCGAAGCTCGAAGAAGCCGTCGTCCAAGCGGACGGCGGGCAAGCCTTCACCGCCGATCAGTCGATGGGCGGATTCAAGCTGACGAACGTCGCGGCTCCGGTTGCGGGCGGAGATGCGGCGAACAAGACCTACGTCGACAATCTCTCGGCGGGTCTCTCCTGGAAGGATTCCGTCCGCGCTGCGTCGACCGTGGACGGAGCTCTCGCGACGGCCTACGAAAACGGGGACACGATCGACGGAGTGGTGCTGGCCACGGGCGACCGGATCCTGCTCAAGAACCAGACGACCGTGAGCGAGAACGGCATCTACACCGTGAACGCTTCCGGTGCTCCGACTCGGGCGGTCGATGCCGACGATGCGAACGAGCTCGACGGGGCCTCGGTCTTCGTCGAGGAAGGCACCGCCGCGGCGAACACGATGTGGACGCAGACCGGGGACGGCGGAACCTTCACCACGAATTCCACCTGGGTCCAGTTCGCGGCGACCGTTTCTCTCACGGCGGGCGCGGGCTTGCTCGACACGGGCGGGACCTGGAGCGTCGACCTCGCGACTGATCCCGCGCTGGAATTCGATGCGGGCGGGGATGCGGGCAAACTCCGGGTCAAGGTGCTTTCCACGGGCGGCATCGAACGCCTTTCTACGGGCCTTGCGGCCAAGCTGGACGGGACTTCGATTGCTTCGGGCGCGTCCGGTTTGAAAGCAGCCGTGGCTACCACGGCCAACAAGAACCAAACCCCCACGGCGGGAAGCGGCGAGTTCCAAACCACGGGCCTTACCATCGCGGCAACCCCGGCGACGGCTTCGTACGTGCGGGTGATGGTCAACGGGATCGGGTATTTCCTCGGCGACGGAACCCGAATCAGCGTTGACTGTTACTTCAGCGCGGACGGCGGCACGACGGCGCGGGCCTTCTCCGCAATCGTGTCGGGGGACACGCTCTACTGGAACGGCGCAACGGCAGGTTTCGACCTTGCCGGGACCGATAGGGTGGACATGGATTACGACCGGACCTAAAGGCTCAACCCCGGCCCTCTCCTGGAAACGGGAGAGGGTCGTTTTGAGTCGTTAGACTTGGAGAGCCATGCCGAGACTGAAAGCCAAGCAAATCACTCCGGGGACAGTCGGCCAAGTGTTGCAAACGCTGGCTGGCCCGATTGCAGGATGGGCTACCCCTTCAGGTGGCGGGGGCGGTGTGCTGTCTTGGGGTGGGGACGTGCAGGGAGGGGAGTATTTTGCCGCTTATGAACGGCCGGATGGTCTTGCGACGACGGCGTTCGATTGGGGCTCTAGAATTCTCCTACCCCGCGCTGGAACGCTGAAAAATCTGCACTGCAGAAGGGAGAATTCGACAAACGCTTACACTGTGCGCGTCGTGGTGAATGGCGTTGTGAGCGCTTTGACTCTCACCGTTGGGAACGGCTCTACTTCGGGATCCGAAACAACTACGTCAGTTTCCGTGGCGGCTGGGGACAGGGTCGAGATTGATTGCTCAAGTGGCAATCTACCGAGTAGATGTCAGGTATCCCTTGAATTCGCCTGATATACATAGAGAGTAGCGAAGCGAATGGCAAGGAACGTAGGACTCTTCGGGCGGCGCGAGCTCCGCGCTCACGAGCGGTTCCTCCCTGGGGTCACGGCCTCGATCCCGGTCTACAGGATCATCGACACCGCGGGCAATAAGGAGTGGACGGTCAATGTCTACCTGGGGCCGCTGACTTCGGATCCCGCGGTGAACATCATTCAGAACGTCCCGATCGCGCCCTACGCGAAGAATCTCGTCACCGACATTCAGCAGCCCGTGACGATCCAGCGATCGAAGCAAGGGCGATGGACCGTCGTCGGGCGGGAGAAGGTACTTGCGGCCGGGGCGCAAGCGCCCGAGGGAACGATCCTCGAGCCGACCTTTCACTCGATCGACTACAACCTCGCGGCGCTCGGGCTCTCCTTCATCGCGGACGTCGACTACTTCCTCGAGCCGTTGCAGACATCTCCGACGACTCCGCTCCAGGCCGTGCCGACGGAGCAGCTTCAGAACATCGCGATCTATGATGCCTTCGGGAAGCACGTCTTCGGGGAAGGAGCGCCGATTCAGATCCCGCTTCTCGATCCCGCGCCTGACTTCACGACGACAACAAGGCATACTGTGTTGAAGATGGCTCAACTGGGCCCCCCGGGAAATCCGGATGCGATGGAATTCGGAGTCTCGGAGCTCCAGCCCGCGAGACCGAAGATCATCGAAATGGTCGTCTAGGAGGAAGAGATGCCTCTCGTATTACAGAACTTCGCAGCCGGTGACCTCAATTACGTCTCGAAGATGAACTCGAACAACGCGCAACTCATCTCGAGCTTCAACTCCCTCGAGTCGCAGATCCTCGCGAGCGTCGGGGAGGGAGCTCAACTCCTGCTCGACCTTTGGGATCGCCCGGGAATCGTGGGGAGCCACTCCTACGTCCTGGACATCCCGAATTACGCTGGGGCCGCGCTCATCACGATCGGGCGGAGGCCGACCTTCGATCCGCTCAAGTTCGAGGTCGATCAGTCGGTTGCCTTCGGGGTCTACGGGGGGCAGAAGGTCCGCGTCGTTCAGAACGGGGACGTCATCCTCAACGCGGCCTCGATCGTGACCGGGCTCCCGAAGGACATCTGGGTCGGTGTCGGCTCCGACGGGACCGCGCAACTCTTCGAGAGCGACATCCTGCCGAACGTGACCTACCTCTACCGCATGTGCTGGGACGGATTCTCGCTGACCGGATTCACTCGGATCGCGCATCTCCTCCCGGCGTACCCCCTGATCCAGGCGATCGCCGGAGCTCCGCGGATGGTGCAGATCCACGACGCGGTGACGGACTTTGCCGGAGAGCTCGACGGGCAGACGGAGCTCATGCTTCCGGGAGCCCGAGAAGACAACGAGATCGACGTCGACGGCTCGATGGAAGTCCTCGGCTTCTTCCTGCTCGCCGCCAGAAGCGGGGACGATGGCTTCAACGCACCGACCCCGAGCATCCTCCCGACCGATCCGATCGTCTCGGTGAAGGTCGTCTCGGAGGGTAAGGACTGGACGCTCACGCCGTTCGACATCGACGCGGGCTCGATCCCGGATCAGATCTTCAGGAAGATCAATCTCCCGGTGATCGGGAACGATCGCTTCGTGACGACCGTTCGCCGCTTCTCCCTCGAGCGGACCTTCAAGGGCCCCGCCGTGACCTCCGCGAGGAACTTCACCTGGGGTATGCTCGTCCGTCCCCTGATCGGCATCGCCATCCCGAAGGACACCGCGAAGGTTGAGCTCGTCTAGGAGGGAGAGATGGATCACGAATTACGGCTCGCCCTGGACAGAATCCACGACACGGTCGAGGAGAAGGCGAAGGAGAGTCGCCGGGAAATCGGGAAGATACACGAGCGCCTCACCCAGACCAGCAGCAGTATCCATGCGAAGATCGCCTCCCATGAGCAAGAGAGCGCGGTCGCGAACGCAAAGGTCGATCTCAAACTAGAGCATTCCCACCAGACCCTCGCGACCGACACGAAGCGGCTCGAGCTCAAAGTCGACGAGCGACATGAGGCGATCGAGCAGAAGGTCGACGAGCACAACAAATGGCACCGCGAGCAGAAGAATCAGAGCCGGGGTCTCTGGGTCGCGATCGGCCTCGCGATCCTCTCCGGGGTCTTGGGGATGCTGAAGAACTGCAATTTCTAGGAGGATGCGATGGGTGAACTGAAGATCGACTTCGAGGGGCTCGGCAAGGAGATCGGGGCCGAGGGCCTCTCGCTGCTCAAGGGGTATTTCGAAGGCGCGAAGGACGATCTCAAGAGCTTCGGCATGGCGATCGGCGCGGATCTCGTCCATGCCGTGCGGAGCGGGGACGAGGAGTGGAGGGCCGAGCTCATGGCCCAGATCAAGACGGTCGCGGAGATCCAGCGGGTGAGACTCAACGGGATCTCCTGGGAATTGGCGACCTCGATCCTTTTCACGATCGCGAAGGTCGCGGTCAAGGCGATCGGGTTCGCGGTGGTGCTCTGAAAGGAGAAGGCGATGGGTGACGAAACGAAGGCTCCCGAGGGGAGCGGCTCCGGGCTGCGTCCCGGCTACCGGACCACGGAATTCTGGCTCTCGACGATCGCGGTCCTGATCGGCGCGGTCATGGCGAGCGGGCTCGCGGAGAGCTCCCCGGTGATGCGGGTCGCGGGGATCGCGGCGACCGTCCTCGGGGCGATGGGCTACTCGGTCTCCCGCGGGATGTCCAAGCGGGCCCCGGCGATCCTGATCTTCCTGCTCCCCCTGTTCCTGGTGGGGTGCTGCAAGGGCCACGTCCGGGCGGAGGCGGTCCTCGAGCTCACGGAGGCCGTCACGCTCCGGCATGATCGCCTGATCGACGGGAAGCCCTCCCCGGCCGATCAGGACCCCGGGAAGCGGGCCTCCCATCTCCGGAGCTCCGAGCTCCTCCGGAAGGCCGTCCAGGAGGCCGCGGCGCAGAAGTAGATCCCTTCGAACCTGTCCCCGTAAGGGGTCGGCCAGGGGGGACCCATCCCCCCCGGAGAAGCCCCCCGGAGCAATCCGGGGGGTTTTCTTTCGCCCTCCGGCTTGCGCCGCTGCCCGCTGGCTGGCGATCTGAGGGCCGGAGGACCCGGGAGGCCTCCTGGGGCGCTTGCGTCGATCTGGTGGCGATTCTGGAGGCCCCGCCAGCCTCCCCCCTTGGGCCTGCCGCGCCTGCCGCTTTGTGGTCTACCTGCCGCGGGAATCCACTTTCGACTTGCTTTCCGGGGCCTCCATGGTAGATTGATCCTGTGACTAGCAGGGACGCGGAAGTGCGACGGAATTTTCTCCCTCCGACTCCTCATCCCGCGGTCAGTCAAGGAGGCATTATGCCCGGAGAAAAATGCGGATGGTGCGGCGTCGATCTCAGGCCCGGGACGCTCCCCGTCTCGCATGGGATCTGCGACCCGTGCAAGGCGAAGTTTCAGGCCGAGGCCGATGAGGAAGCGGCGCGCTGGAACCGCGTGATGCGTTCGGAATAGGACGGAAGGAGGAGAGTATGAAGGTGGTTGATGGGATCTTGGTTGTTCAGAAGGTTTTCCCCGTGACGGCTTTAGGCCTTGATCCGACGACTGGAGAGCTTGCAAAGCGTCTGCATGACCTGGCGATGGAGAATCCGGACGGCCGAGACAACATCATCCGCGCAATGGATCGTCTCGGGTTGGCCGTGCGTGGTAGCTACATCTGCTTGAGTCGCTGATTGGAGGATCTGTGACGGAAGACAGGATCATCACGCTGCGCCTGCCAGGGAAGGCATGGCTCGCCCAGAGCTTCGGGAACGATCCCCACTGGACGGCGGATGAAAGCTGCGAGGACATCGGGCAAATCGTGAAGCTCGCGCACCAGCGCCCACGCGGCTCTGGAGTTGAAGTGGTCGTCCACGGGCCCGCTACCGGCATGGAGCATCTTGCGAAGTGGTTCGAGGACGACGGAAAGGTCTGGGCCTCTGAGCCTGACCCGGCGACGCGAGCGGATGGCCGCGCCTGCTTGGAGGCGGCACGGAGGATCCGGGTCGCGCTGGTGGCATCGCAAGAGTGAAATTAGAGGATTTATGAACTGCGCCTGCGAGGAAGAGCGAGGCCCGGATTCGGTCCTTCGGATGAAGCACCCCTGCCGCTTCCACGGCGAGTGGCTCGAGAACAATCTGGGCCACATCGTCAAAGCCAGGGACGCCGCAGTTCTTCAGAATCGTGAACTCCGTGAGGCCCTTGAGAAACTGATCCCGATTGTCCGCGTGCTGACGAGGGACTCCGGCGAAGCGGCTGACGCTGACAACGCGGATGGACTGCTGATGAAGTGCCTCGGTAAGCCACAACGCGAACGGTGCGATGTATGCGGTCGATGGAATGACGGACCTGGAATTGGGTGCTTCCCGCAGAAATGTTCCTTCATGCAAAAGCGGAAATATGTAGACCCGTCAGGCCCAAGCAATCCGCCCGAGCCGCCTCAACGTGTTGACCGTATGAACCCAGAAGCAGGGGAGTTCTAAGAGGTGGAATGTGATGACGACGCTTCAGTTGGACGCTTTGACCTGTGGGACCTGCTCGGTTCCGTTCGCTCTCGAGAATTCCCACCTGTTGATGCTTCAGAGAACTGGTACGAAGTTCTACTGCCCCAACGGGCACCAGATCTCGTACACCGTTGGGGAAACGGCCATGCAGAAGGCGTGCCGCCTCGAGCAGGCCCTACATCGTGAGCAAGAAGCCACCAGGATAGCGCGCGCCGATGCTCAAGGGGAACGCATCCGGAGAGAAAAGGCCGAGGCTAAGGTGCGCCGGGCTCGTCGTGGCGTGTGTGTGGACTGCAACCGGACCTTCCAGAATGTTCAGCGGCATCGGGCCTCGAAGCATTCCAAAGTTGAACGGTGCGTGTCCAAATGAGCAATCTGACCACCAAAACCGCCGCGACTGTCTCGCGGCACAAGGCCAGCGCCGTTGCTCTGCGCTTCGGCGCTGGCCCGAAATCTTCGGACACGGATTGATGGGGGCAAGGATCTTGCGCGTGAAAAATATTTCCGAGTTGACTCCGATGAGATCGCACGGTAATCTTCTCCCATGACTAGCAGGGCAAGCGGCAATACGACCTCCCTCTCGGTGGCGCTGGTCTGCGGCCTTGCTTCCCTGCTAGTCACAAGGAAGCCTCAAACCCAGATCAGCGTCATCGAGAGGGGGGCCGATGTCTGACCGGAAGCTCCCCCGCGTTCTCCCCGCCTCCTCCTCTGGGATCGGACTCTGCCCGCGATCGTTCGCGGCCGGAGCCCGCTCTCACTTTCGAGGGACGGGAAAAAAATACCCTGGAGGTGTCTCATGGCAGACCCGATCAAGCCGGAGGAGCGCGGGCTGAGTAGCCCCGCCTCGGCGGGCGACGGAGGATCCCGGAAGCTCGTCGGGATCTTCGACATGCGCCCGCGATCGCTGACGGAAGCGATCGAGTTCTCGAAGCTCATGGCGAAGAGCAACCTCGTCCCGAAGGAGTTCCTCGGCGATCCACCGAAGATCCTCATCGCGGTCCAGCAGGGGGCGGAGCTCGGGCTCTCGCCGCTCCAGTCCCTCAATTCCATCGCGGTCATCAACGGCAAGCCGACACTCTGGGGGGATGCGTTGCTCGGCATCGTTAAGGCGAGCGGTTGCCTCGACTCCTCCTTCGGGGAGGGCGGGATCCTGGAGCGCGACCCGGCGACGGCCTGGAAGCAGAAGGAAGGCCGCTGCGAGGTCAAGCGCAAGGATCAGGCGAACCCCACGATCCGGACCTTCTCCTTCGAGGACGCGGAGCGGGCGGGGCTGGTGCGCCGCTCTCAGGATCAGGGGAAGGGCGCGGGCCCTTGGGTCACTTACCCGGGCCGGATGCTCCAGATGCGGGCGCGGTCCTGGGCGCTCCGGGACTCCTGCCCCGACGTCCTCAAGGGCCTCCGGCTCCGCGAGGAGGTTCAGGACGAGGTCATCGACATCACGGGGGAGGCGATCGTGCGCCCCTCGAGGATGAGCGAGAGAGCCGAGGTCAAGGCCGGGGAGGTCGACAAGTTCCTCGCCAGCACCGGAGGCTCCCCGGAGATCTCCCGCGCCCCGATGCGGTCCAGCGGCGGAGCGCCCGCCGCGGCCCCCGCGGATCCGGAGACCTACCAGACGGCGAAGGGGCAGATCTCGCAGATCGAGAAGACCCCGACCCGCAACCCCAATGTTTCGAAGTTCTTCATCACCCTCAAGGACGGCACCAAGTTCCAGACGATCAGCGGGGACTACGCGAAGGTGGCGAAGTCTCTCGCGGATACCGGGGAGATCGCGAAGATCTCCTTCGAGCAGAACCAATTCGGGAAGGAGATCCGGGGGATCTCCGCGGCGGTCCAGCCGCCCCCGGTGAGTGCTCCGGAAGAAGTCACCGAGGAGGGCGACCGCGAACCGGGGTCGGACGGATAGGCCATGAGGGTTACGGAGCTTCTCGAGATCCTGGGCTTCACCGACAAGCGATTCTTCACCGAGGAGGCCGCACTCCGCGGGACCTACGTCCACGAGGCGACCGCTCTTCTCGATAAGGGAGACCTTGATCTGGAGAAGCTCGATCCCTCCCTGGTGGGCTATGTTCGCGCCTGGGAGACCTTCAAGGCCGAGAAGAAGCCCGAGATCCTGAAGATCGAGCATCGCATCGAGATCCCCGAGTCGAACATCTCAGGGACTCTCGATCGCCTCATCCGCATGGATGGGAAGGAATTCCTCGTCGACCTCAAGACGGGCGGGCCGGAGCCCTGGCATCGCTGGCAGGTCGCGCTCTATTCGCTCCTGCACCAGATGAAGTACGGGGGGGCCGCGCCTCATCAGTCTGTTCTCTATTTGGATTCAGAAGGGAGATACAAGTGGCTGGAAAGTCAAAAGCCGTGGCACGACCGGGAAAGGGCAAAGAGTCTGATCGTGGCAGCGCAGATCGCGGAGGAAGTGAAGAGCCGGAAGTCCTGAAGATCTCCGTCCCCTCTTCCCGCAAGATCGAGCGCGAGAACAACGCGCTCATCGAGACGGCCCGGACCCTCACGGTCGACAGCGTCCCGGAGCACCAGCGTGGACAGGAGCTCTGGAAGGGGCTCGGAGCCATGCAGGAGAAGGTGCAGGAGCTTTTCAAGGAGCCCAAGCTCGCCGCGCACAAGGCGCACAAGGCGATCACCGAGGCCGAGCGGACGCTGCTCGGGCCGATCCTCACGGCGAAGTCGATCATCAACGAGAAGTGCATCGGCTTCTTGGACCGGCAGCGGGCCCTGGCCCTGGAGGAGGAGAGGAAACGGAACATGGAGGCGACGATCAAGGCCGCTGCCGCGCTCGAGGCAGACGCGAAGAGGGCGGAGCAGGAGGGCCAGAAGGAGCTCGCGGAGGAGATCCGCGCTGCCGAGCCCGTCCCGCTGCCCATCGCCCGGGTCGAGGCGAACATCGCGCAGGTCCCCGGGATCGGGACCCGCGTCACCTGGAGCGGCGAAGTGATCGGCTACCCGGGCACGATGCAGGGCTTCCGCGCTCTGGTGGAATTCGTCGCCCAGAATCCCGAGTACCTGCATCTCTTGGAGCCCGCGACATCCGAGATCAACGCGCTCGCTCGAGCGCAACGTGAGGCGCTGAAGATCCCCGGCGTCCGCGCTGTCCGATTCGAGGGGATGGGAAGGAGATAGGCATGGCAGATACGGAGACCACGGAGAAGACCGGGGAGACGAAGACCGCGAAAGGGAAGCAGTCGGAGTTCGAGAACTTTCGCGGGCCGAAGATCCAGGCCGTCGAGAACGCTTTCATCACCTACATGGAGGCGAAGGAAGCTCACGCGGCCAGCACCAAGAACATCACCGATGCGAAGGTGAAGCTCTTCGCGGTGATGAAGGAGAAGGAGATCCCGATCTACCGCTACCACGAGGAGATCGCGCAGATCGTCCAGGGCGAGGAGTACGTCGAGGTCCACCACGAGAAGGGTGAGCGCCCCGAGAAGAAGGGGAAGAAGGAGAGGAAGTAGATGAGGGATGGGGGGAGCCGCTTGGAGATCCACGGCTCCCCCCTTTCCCGATGTGAAGGGATCTACCCTTCAGGCGAACGAGGAGCGGGAAACCGGACAGGAAAAAGAAGAGAGGGGTGAAAAATGCTGATGCAAGCTCTGAAGCTCTGGGTGATCTACTGGAGCCCAAAGAAATTCGCGGGGATGTACGTCATGCGGGAATGGATCGTCGATGGGGCGAGGCTGCTTCCCGGCCGTGCTCGCTCGGCCTTCACGCTGAGGGAAGCCCGGACTCTGATCCCGGCTGGTGCGCAGAACCTCGGGCGGTGCGGCCCGGATGATCCGGTGGTGGTTGAGACCTGGATATAGGAGAACAGATGGAAATGGAAAGCCTGGACAGGGAGCAGAAGATCATGGAGTACCGCCAGGATCTCATCGTGATCGGGATGGCGGCGCGGGCGCTGGCGAGGATTGACATCGCGAAGCGGATCGCGGCGATCGACAAGGCGGAGGCGATCGGGGCGATCTTCGACCCGACGCTCTACATGCAGAAGTCCCGGGCGATGCAGGAGGACAAGCGGCTCTTCGAGGCGGCGCGGGGGCTGGCGGAGATCGGGAAGGAGTTCCAAGCACGGGACGAGGAGAGGAAGGTGGAGGGATGATGGACATCGACAAACTCCAGGCGGGCCCGGCGCTCGACAAGCTCATCGCGGAGAAGGTGATGGGGTGGAAGTGGGACGAGACGAAGTGCCGCGAGTGCGGCTTTCCGCTGGACCCGCAGGGGAAATTCTGCCGACCGGACGATTGCTCAGAGAGGCCGCGCAGAGCTGTCCGGGCGGATGCGATCCCGCTCTACAGCACCGACATCGCCGCGGCCTGGGAAGTCGCCCAGCGATTGTTCCTCGGGCATCAGAATCTCATCCTCTGGAGGAGCGAGCTCTTCTGGGAGGTTGCCCCATTGGATGTTGATGGGATTGGGATGCCTCTCGGGGAAGGAACAGCCCCCCTCGCAATCTGTCAGGCGGCGCTCAAGATGATTGAAGGGAGACCCGATGCCCATAAAGGATAGCGAACGACGCAAGTACCCTCCCTTCTGGGAATTGCTCTCCGCGTGGATCCGGTTCACGCGAGCCGAGGGCCGCTGCGAATGCACCGGGGATTGCGGGATCGTCCACGGACTCTCCTTTCACGGCGGGCGCTGCGAGCGGATGCACGGTGTCCCGATCGTGATGTACCGGGTTCACGCAACGGGCGCGGTCGTCCTCACGACGGCCCATCTCGATCAGGATCCACGGAACAACGCCCTCGCGAACCTAAAGGCCATGTGCCAGGATTGCCACCTTCGCCTCGATCGCGATCAGCATCGGCGCAACGCACAAGTCACCGCGGAGCTCAAGATGGGGAGGAGGGGACGATGAGCTCGGATCCGCGATCAGATCTCGATCAGGCAATCGAACGGGCGAAGAAGATGGTCGGACTTCCAGCCCTGGGTCCGATCATCTTCAGCCAAGCGGAAGCCCTCGAGCTCTACCGCCAGATCAAGGAAGTCCAGGACGAGAGGGATCGGCTCCGAGTCGAAGTGGAAACGCTCAAGCATCAGGTCGAGAAGGAACACGATGTCGCTGGGGATCTGAAGGATGGTCTAGGGAGGCAATTTGGAGAATGGGCGGAGGCTTTGGATGCGCGCGACGCCGCCCTCGCCCATGTCGCGGAGTTGAGGGGGGCTTTAGGGCGGGTACGCGACCGTGTGGAGTGCTACTGCCACCCCGGCGATGGCTGCTCTTGCGCGGTTGGTTTCGCTGTAGCGGCCTTGAACCTCACCACGTCAGACGCCCTCGCTCTACAGCAAGCCCGACGCGAGGTCGTGGAGGCAGTACGGACGCTCTTCGTCGATGCCCGAAAGGGTGATTTGGCCCCCCTCGAGTACAACCTGGGCCGCGATGGAATCCTGGCCGTCGACGGGGCCTTGGCCGCCCTCGAGAAGCTGGAGGGTGGGCGATGAAGAGGAAGAATCAATACCTCATGACTTTAGATGGGCAGCCCGCTCTTTGGGATGGATTCCAGATCGCGCGCCCCTGCATTCAGCGCAGTCAGAAATTGCGCCTGGTGAAGAGCCTCCGCGAAGTGAAGCGGCTCGTCCAGAAGTCGATCGCGAACCGCCTCGCGAAGGGGTGGGACGCCAAGATCGAGGACTACGGATACTGGCTGGTCTCGATGGACCCAAGAAATGGAAGCAGAGCATGAAGATCATCGGAGTGGACCCGTCGACGATCCGCGTCGGCTGGGCGGTCCTCGTGGCGGAATCCGGGGACATCTGGAGGGTCGGCTCTGGGGTCTTCGCCCTCAAGGGAGGGAGCCGGGAGGCGCGGCTCTTCGATCTGATGAACCGCCTCCGTGAGGTCGTTCAGGATTACGAGCCCGTCCAGGCCGCGATCGAGGAGGGCTACGTCGGCGGGGCTTTCGGGAAGATCAACTTCAAGGCGAACCTCGCGCTCGCGGAAGCCCGCGGAGTCGCGAAGGCCGTCTTGTGGCCCCAAGTGAGTGGCATCCTCGGTCTCGCCCCGAGCTCGATCAAGAAGATGGTCACGGGCAAAGGCAACGCGCAGAAGCAGACCGTCGGCCGGGCTGTCTCCTGCCTCTTGAAGATCACCCAGCCCGCGGACGACAATGAGACCGACGCGCTGGCGATTGCCTATGCGGCAGCGATTTCTTTGGAGCGCCCGCTCGATCTGAGTTTCACGAGGGACCCATGATGAAATTCGTCTGCGACACCGAGCTCATCGAGAGGATGATCAACAACCGCGGCTGGCTCTTTGTGATCTTCTTCTCCCGCTTTTCCATCCCGTGCGACCAATTCCTCCTGGAGGTCCGGAGACTCTCGGACGAGCTTTGGCGGAGCGCCATGTTCCTTGGACTCGATGTCGACGAGAACCCAACCAAGACCGCCGAGCTCACGATCTTTGAATTCCCCACGACCGTCATCCTGAAGGGCCCGAACGCCGTCGCCCGCTACGCGGGGCCCTACTCGCGGGAGGCGCTGCTCGCCAGGTTCAAGGAACTGCGGAAGGTCCACCGATGAGCCAAAAAAAAAGGAGGCCGGGAACCCGCGAGCATGCGCTCCATCTCGGATTCCCGGCCCCTGGAGAGAGGGGAAAACAGAATGGGTAGGGTAGCAAACCCGTTGCTCTGGATCAAGCCCACCCCCTATAATCGCCATCGGGCAAAGGGGAAAGCATGAGCGCAGTCGGGTGGATCAAGGTCTACCGCAAGGTCCGTCAACACTGGACCTGGGTGGCAAACCCCTTCTCCGCCGGGCAAGCCTGGATCGACCTCCTCCTCCGGGTCAACTTCTCACGCCGGAAGATCCCGAAGCCCGGCTCGGCTGCAGCCTTCCTGGAACCTGGGGAGGCGATCATCTCGATCAAGGGGCTCTCGAAGGATTGGAGATGGTCGCTGCCGCGGGTCCGGAGATTCCTGAAGACCCTCTGCCTCGAGGAGACCATCCGGACCCGAAACGAGGGGGGGTTCACTCGGCTCGCGGTCCTCAACTGGGAGCAGTACCAGGGGGAGGGAGACCCGGAAAACACCCCCGAAAACGATACCCCAAACGATACCCCAAACGATACCCCCCCTCGCGCTTCAGTCGATACCCCCAACCATAAGCGCAACGGCAAGGCGTCCAAGCACTTACAGACGAAGCGGCTTGTAGGCGATACCCCCCCTCAGAGTCGAGGCGATACCCCAAACGATACCCCAAACGATACCCATCAGAAGAATATAAGAAGAAAGAAGGAGGAGAAGACGGGGCCCCAACCCCCCGGCCCCCCCCCCCCCCCCCCC
>ERZ1292623.493-Hain-H51-01um-R1-493-length-42890-cov-10_pt1 | contig 42890 bp, 64 predicted proteins | sample MGYA00564398_ERZ1292623 | MGnify/ENA primary metagenome ERZ1292623 (study PRJEB36523, sample SAMEA6512633) | groundwater metagenome | collected 2019-01-07 | study: AquaDiva: Metagenomics assemblies of 32 groundwater samples
TCGAGAACGTCGTGCTGTTCGTCGGTGTCGTGAATGACTTCACCGTCACGCCGAGCGGTGTGCAGTTCAGGGCGGAGCAGGTGGCGCTGGAGGAACTCCAGATCCCCGTGCGCCAGATCATGCCTGATTCAATGGAATACGGCACGACTGAGGGCGTCGAGCCCAAGGGTCAGCGCGGCGTGGTCTCGCCAATCTTCTATGGGTTCTTTGACCTGCGCGCCCTGAGCAGAGCAGCCGACGAGTTCCCGTGGCAGTACAACGAGTGGCGCGGTCCGCACTTCACGCCGATGCTTGGACTCGTCACGCCTTGCATTCCGCTGGTACTGCTCTCCGATCTGTTCCAGTGGCCCAACGATGGCACCGCAGTGGACAGCACCGCAAAGCGCCTGCTCTTCGCTCGCGGGGACACCGAGAACACGGACAACACGCGGATCTTCTCGTCGCCGGTCGTATTTATTCCGCAGGTAGGAACGGAGCGCGACGCGCACGCCTTCCACTATACGACGATGTTCACTTGGGACCAAGAAACCGACCGTGCAGTCATGTTCGTCAAGGATAACAGCGACTACCTGAACGATGCCAAATACGGCGCCGAGAAGGCCAGGGCTGGGGCCAGTGTGTGGACGATCCCCCACGGACACACGAACAAGACGAGCCCAAACCAGTGGGTCCAGGCCTGGGACATCCAGCGAACAGATCCAGTCTGGCCGAAGCCTGCCCAGGCGGCTCCCGAGTTCTTCAGTGGCCGGTGTAAGTCGATTGCGCTTCTTCCGGATTCGCTCAGTAAGAACTCGAATACGACAGACACGCAACTCTTCGGCACGCTCGGTACGCTGAATCCTGGGAACGCCATCGACTTCACGAACGCCTTCACGAACTACGCGGAGTTGGCAACGGCCACGGATCGTCTCTCGATTCAGATGCCCGCACAGGGGCCGCGCCTTGGCGAGGTTATTGCCGTGCGGATGATTGTAGTATTCGGTGCGCTGCCGGTCTCGGGTCATGCGCTTCGGGCTGCCTACCGATTCCACCCGTTTACAAATGGCCTTGAGATCGACCCAGAGGCAGAGTTCTCTTGTACTCAACTAACTGCTGGCAGTGCGCACGTCATCGAGCACCTCCAATCGGACTCGCCTCTCAGTTGGATGAGCTTCTACGTGTGGACGCTGAATCGCATCCGGTTCGGCCATACGGTGCCGCAGTGGTTCTTTGTCGAGCAGGCCGGCAGTCCGGCCCAGGCGTGGGCCGGGGACCTCGTGATCTGGGATACGGGGGCATCGGCCACTGAGAAGACCAAGATCTATTGCGCGTGGATGGATGTGGTCTACCGCGACAACGTAGGCGCTGCGTCCAAGGTCCCGGGCACCGGCGGCTCGCAACTCGTTTCTCGGTTCGGGAATCGGGATGTGTGGGGCCGAAGAAGCGTGCCAGTTAGATCGCGTTATGAGAGAACAGCTTACATCGGCAATGTTGTGAACGAAGAAGAGCAGCTCTTGTCGTCGCAGACTCTTTACATTACAGCTGAGTCGCAGCCATATCTCGGGACCAACGACCGCTGGAAGCCTGGGCGTGTTGCGGCCAGCGAGACAACGTCAATCCATAATCCAGCGTCCGTCGCGTTGCATCTCATCGACAAGTACTTGGGCGATTACGCCAACTGTGAGACGGCGGCCGCCACGTTCGGGAGTTTCCGTGGTGGCATGGAGCACCTGGAGGCAATCGGAACGTGGCCTGCTTATCGCCTATCGGTTCTCGTCGACAAGAGGGACTCCTTGCGCAATGTGTTGAACCGGCTGGGCGCCAACTCCCGGAGCTATTTCGCGCGGCAGTATACGACGGCTGGGGCCTACAAGTGGCGCATGTTCGTCGATAGCTACGACCCGGCCCTAGACTTCCCCGAGCGGCTATGGCGCGCAGGAGAAACCATCAAGGTTCAGGACGTGTTCGAGATCAGTGTGGACATGACGCCATTGGATCAGATTCGGACCGCGTTCGTTCTACGTTATGGGTTCCATCCCGCCTCGGGGCGCTTCGCCTACGAGAAGATCCTGAACAAGGACCAGACCGACCTGGCTACTGGCGGCGCCGACTACAAGGCAGCCTGCGACACGGCGGAACAGGCCTACGGCGGGCCGGTGGCCAGTGGGCTCAGGCTAAAACGGGAAGAGATCATCGAGCTGCCCTGGGTGTGGTTCGATGAGGTGGCCGACGACCAGCTCAAGTACCACTGCAACCTGAGCCGGCAGCGGCGAGCGTCAGTAAAGCTGACGGGCGGCGCCAACCTCCTGGACGTGGTGCCGGGGCACGTCGTCTATCTGGAGAACGACTTCGTGACCGTCCTGGGAGCGTACCCGGGGCTCCTGCCCAACGCGGACTGGGACTGCCACCAGTGGCACGTTATTGGCAGGGACGTGAAGATGGGCAGGCGGGGTCTCCAGGTGGAGCTGAGCCTGATCGAGAACCTGGTCGTGCCGCCGGCAGTGTGAGGGCCTCTAACATGGCTGGTGCCTGTGAGCGATTCAACGGAGACAATGCAATATTTGACGACAAACGGCAATTGGAAGCAGGTAGCGGGTATCTTCCGCATGCTACTGAATCTGTTTATCGCGTCGGTCCTCACAGTGATGTTCACCGAGTGGCGTGAGTTCAAGAAAGACATCAAGGCGAATATGGAGCAGCTGGAGGCCGCTAATGCCGCGCAAGACGCTATGTCGACGACCATCCGCATGCAGGGATTTGAGCGCCTTAAGGAGGTCGAGACGATAGTCAAGGAGCATGAAAAAAGGTTGGACTCGCATGACGGGCAGATCCGGCGAGGACCGACGCTGAAATCACAGACCGAGAAAGACGCAGACGAGGGCCGGTAGATAGGTGTTTTGAACGTGAAGGGGTGGGGAGATGGGTGGACTTCTGGACTTCTTGCGCGGCCTCTTGCCGTATCTCTTGCCGGTGCTCTTGCTGGTCGGCAAGCAGCTCAAGGCCGTACCGTTCGTGCAGAACCGGCTGATCCCGGTGCTTCTCGTGGCGCTCAACGTTGGGCGCCTGTGGGTGATCCGCTTCGGTTGGGCGGCACCCAACCTTGGCGGCGAGGGCCAACCGCTGGAGGGCGCGGCGCTCTTCGCTCTGCCGGTGTTCGGGCTCATCGGCATCCTCGGAATCAGCGGGATCCTGGTCAACGTACTGGGCTTCGGCGCACAGCTGGCCGTCGATCACTTCCTCGTGAACCAAACGCACAAGGGCTTGAAGTACAGGGCGCTGTTCAAGCTTGCTCAAAAGACGGGGCTGGTGCAGGATGGTAGTGCGACAACGCTCAAGGCTCAGGTGAAGTGGTAGGCGCGTCAGGCTCGTAGCAGTATTTGTAGACGGTGTGAAAAGACAGGTGCATGCGCGCTGCTATGTCTCTGTACGTGAGGCCGCCAGCACGCAGTCGTTTGGCTGTCTGTACGCTCAACGCCCGGAGCGCGGAGCGGCGCGCCTTCGGCGTGTGCGTTGGCACGAGTGCATCGTCCCGCTGGAATGTGTAGAGCACACGCGACAGGAAGTCGTGGGCCGCCTCGAGGCTCTCCAACCACTCCGGGTGCTCCTGCTTGATCTTCTGCAGTGCAGGCCGGTCGGTGCGGGTGTAGGGGCTAGCCAGGTCCTGCAGCACACGCAGCCCATGGTACTCGGCCCAGGTCATGGGCCAGGGTAGCGTCACATCTCGGGGTTCTGGTGAGCCCACGCGCTTGCAACCAGCAAGCCATCCCGTTGGAGACGAAGGCCCCCGTGGCGCAATCGGTCGTGCTTCGAGCAGTAGACGCCGACCGCGGCCTTGCCGTTGTTCCCGAGGTAGGTGTGCCGCCAGGGCGCTGACAGGTGGCCCGAGTGCCGGAGCACCTCCCAGGTGCCAACCCACCAGCGGGCCAGGCAGTCCGGGCACGTCACGTCCCTGGGGTCCATGGGCCAGGCCGTCGAGTACGGCATGCGCTCTCCGCAGAGGACGGTAGTCTGACCCTCGGGCCAAGTGGCCCGCACGTGGGTCGGCACATCCGGCGACATGCCGAGGGCCGAGAGCCGCTCCAGGGGCCGCAGGAGCTCGTAGCCTGAGCGCTTGGGCGGGGATTTGACCAGCTCCAGCATGGGGCTCCTTGGGTGGCTGGGACCCTCCCCAGATCAGGCCGGAGGTCTCAATTTCCCGCGGAACGGGAAGGGTCCCAGGCCAGCGTGGATGCCGAGCCGCGACGTGCAGCAGCACGGCCAGGTTGGTCACTCCCGGGCGATGGATCCGGGCGCACGCCACCTGGTGGGGGTCAGATCGTACCAGTGGGGCCGCGGCCGTACAAGCCCCGCTACGCGATTTTCCCGGGCCTGGGGGTATCATCGGGGGCCAGTGTCGCCCGTAGCGCAGCCTCGGCGCTCTCTCTGCCATCACGCAGGCCGTCCCAGTGCCAGAGGGTGACCGAGAAACCGCCGTCCCTGACCGAGGCCCGGGTGCGGGTGATGGACAGGTGGGCGATGACCCGGTTGGTGTCGTCGGGCAGCGGCCAGGGCTTGAGGGCGTCCAGCAAGGCCTTCTCGATGTTGTCTGGGTCCATGGCCGGGCTCCACTCGAGGAGCAGGATGCGGAGGGCGAAGGGGGGCTCGAGCTCCACACCCGGGGCGCCGACCATGAGGCGCACGGCATCCCGCCAGGCCTTGTACCGCGCCGTGCGGGCGTGCCAGGACCTGGCCGTGGTCGTCGGCTTGGCCATTGGGGCCAGCGGGAAGTGGCGCTCCCAGATGTGCACACGCTCCTCCACCTCTTGCAAACCATTCCAGGGTACACTACTATCCACGATGAGGGGCGGCAGAATGGGTCAGCGGTTGGCGGCAATCTTCCTCTGAAATAGTCTGGCTCCGCCCCTCACTCTTTCCTCTTGCCATCGACACACCCTGACCGCTACTCTCCGCGCGCCGCCAAACCCAGCCCCATTTTTGGGCGGCCAGACCTGACGGTGAACACCCCCAGGCTGTAGTCCACGCTCCTGCTGCGGCGAGGGAGTTTTGTACTCCTGTGGGAGTACTCCTTCGTCCGGGCTTGCTCTTCTCCCCCTCAACGCTCTGCGTGCAGCTCTTGCTCTTCCATTCGGGCATGGATGCCCGAGGCTCAGCATGGAGGCCGAGCAGCAGAAGCTCTTGGGGAAAACTGCACCTAACGTGTTGCTGTGTCTGGACTTGTGCTTGAGCACCTTTGCGGTGAGTATGTGGACAACCCGAGGCGGTGCAAATGGCAGGCGGGCCGGTGTGGTGGGTGCGGGTGGACCGCCTGGTTGCCGGCACCTGGGAGCGGGACGAGCGCGAGGTCCGGGCCAGGACCATCGGCGGGGCCATGCTGCAGGTGCTCCGGGCGCTCCGGGAGTCTGGCCGGGACCTGCGGGAGGTCCGGATCGAGGCCAGGCCGGCAGGCGAAAAACCCTTGACCGACCCTATGCGTTAACGTATCCTCCTCGTGTTGGACGGTCACCCAACGAGGAGGAAGCGATGGATTACGATACCTGGAAAACCACGCAAACCCTGGACCCATTCGAGCCGCTCGCCTGCGAGGCGTGCGACAGTGTGCAGGCAACGCACGGGCGCTACTGTGTGCCTTGTACCCAGGACCTGGAAGCGGCCAGCGTCGCGTATGAGGCGGAACGCCTCGCGGCCAGGGCCGAGCGCTTCGGCGCCTTCGACGTTGCCAGGTCAATGCGTGAGCTTGGGGAGCAGATTGCCAAGATGAGCCGGGACCGAGAGCACGCCTTTGCCTGTGCGTCACGTTGGACAACGGGCGCAGCGTGCGACTGCGACATGAGCCAGGAGGTGGAGTGATGCAGACGACAACCATGCGCGATAGGTGGACCGCGATGCTACGATCCTACATCGGGGGCGAGTGGCCGCAGGCAGATGTAGACGCCATCGTTGACAGGCTCGTGCAGTCAGAGGAGGCAGGCAAGCCTTCCAGCGTGTGGCACGAGGTCCATGTTCAGGTGCAGCAGCACATCTTCCCGCGCGTCGCCGTAGCATGCACGCTGTGCGGCGGAATGAGTTGGCCGCGCAACCTGATCGACGGCTCTCACGCGCTATGCGCAGCGTACGCGCGGCGCGGGATGCCCACGCCAAAGCTGGAGGGCCCCGGCGAAGAGTGCCCATGCAGCCCCTGCTCGCAGAGTAGGAAGGCGCGCGCACACGACCGCGAGCCGAGCGACGCACAACTGAGCCGCTACGCCAACGAGGTGCCGTCGATCACCGAGACGTGCCGCGAAGCGCACAGGATCAAGAGGGGAGGCCAGTGAAGCCATGAGCCCGGAGCGCCGAATCATGCAGACGCTGGTCAACCACTACGTGGAGACGAGGGCGTGGGTCCCGGCTGAGGTCGTGGCTAGACGCGCCGGAATTGACGAGGCACCAACGAGCACCGTTCTCAACCTGGCGGCTCGCGGTAGTGGCGCCCGGCGACTCGTGAGCGTGCGCCGGCACGACACCGGCACCTACTACGCGCCAAGCCGGGCACTGCTCGTCAACATGCTGCGCCAGTCAATCCAGGCCTGGACGGTGAGCGATGCAGAAGCAGCGCCAAGGAACTAGGAGCAATACCGAGACAGCGGACGCTCTCATGGGCGATGCTATCGCTGAGGCGATCACCAAGGCACTGCGCAAAGCTGGGCGCCTACCTGGTACGCGCAGGATCATCGTGCAACACGTCGAGTATGAGGCGGACAATGGCAAAGAGATGTCGGCATTGGCGCCAGGATACCCGGCGGAGTTCGAGCAGTTACGAATTGAGAGCGTTTTCTGGACCATCAAGTGCGTAGAGGTCCTGCGATGAGCGGTCAAGGCTGGTGCGAGCTGTGCGGGCGCCTCGTGGACTTCGAGTCGCGCTGCGAGAACCGCCGCTGCAAGCCGTGCTGCGTCAAGTGGTGTCGCTGGACGAGTGTCTCGACCCCGGAAACGTACGTCGTAGCACCGCACGCTCGCACCTGGCCGGAGCGCCGCGGCACCGGCTGCGAGTACAAGGGCGAGTGCGAGCGCTCGTCCTGCTACTACATCAACGACAAGTGGCTCTGCTACAGCCACGCCGAGAAGGAGGCCAAACGTGAGCACACCACGTGAGCAGATGTATATGCAGCTGCTTGATGACCTGTGGGACGCCCACGAGGAGGCGAGACGCTTTGGGGAAGGGCTATTGCAGTGGCGCGGCCTCCGCGATGACGGCGTGTTGACCTCCGACATGGAGGGCCACCTGGAGGCCATCGTGCACGCCTTCGAGCACCTGCGGGAATCGGCCTTGCAGCGGGACCCGAAGCCCTGCGGCTGGCCCGCCTGCCCTATGGAGGCGGAGCGGAAAACCCCTTGACGGATCCTATGCGGTAACGGATTCTGGCGGCAGCGATGGGAGGGCAAATGGATTACGCTGGATTCTTGCAGACCAAGCAGAGGATGGTGGCCGCTGTCGGAGCGGACCCGACCGACCTGAACGCCTCGCTATTCGACTTCCAGAAGGACATCGTGCGCTGGGCGTGCCGCATCGGCCGCGCCGCGATCTTCGCTGACTGTGGCATGGGCAAGACGCTCATGCAGCTTGAATGGGCGCGCCACCAGCCAGGACGGACGCTCATTCTAGCGCCACTCGCTGTTGCGAAGCAGACAGAGCGCGAGGGTGCCAAGTTCGGAATCGAGGCCGTGTACTCTAGGGCTGAGTGTGGAGCGAGGATCGTAGTCACCAATTACGAGATGCTGGAGCACTTCGAGCCAGCAGCATTCGATGCTGTGGTGATAGATGAGAGCAGCATTCTCAAAAACTACGACGGGGCGTTCAGGAATCGCATCATCGCCTCGTTCGCCAAGACCCCATACCGGCTGGCATGCACGGCGACACCAGCACCGAACGACTTCATGGAGCTGGGCAACCATTCCGAGTTCCTCGGCATCATGAAGCGGTCCGAGATGTTGGCCACGTTCTTCGTGCATGAGGGCCAGGACACGCGCGGCTGGCGCCTGAAGGGACACGCCGAGGGTGCCTTCTGGGATTGGGTCTGCTCGTGGGCCGTCGTGATCCGCAAGCCGTCCGATCTGGAATACGACGACGGCGGATTCAAGCTCCCGCCGATGGAAGTCTCTCAGCACGCTGTCGAGGCCGAGCGATCCACGGTCCACCTGTTCCCGATGGAGGTCAAGGGTCTTCGTGAACGCATCGCGGCCAGGCGAGACTCAATTGACCAACGATGCGCAGAGGCATCGAAGCTGGCGCTCGGCGCACCGGCAGAGCCATGGATCATCTGGTGCGCTCTGAACCGCGAGGCCGAGGCCGTGGCGAACGCCATCCCTGGGGCAGTCAACCTGACCGGCTCCGACTCGCTGGACGTGAAGGAGACGGTGCTCGAGCGGTTCGTCTCAGGAGAGATTCTGGTGCTGGTGACAAAGCCGTCCATCGCAGGGTTCGGGCTCAACCTACAGCACTGCTCCAATGTCATCTTCTTGGGGCTATCGGATTCCTGGGAATCCTACTACCAGTGCGTGCGCCGCTGCTGGCGATTCGGGCAGAAGCGCCAGGTCAACGTGCACATCGTCATCTCCGAGACCGAGGGGCCGGTGCTCGCCAACATCCTGCGCAAAGAGGCTGACGCCGATACGCTCTTCTCGGAGATCGTCTTGAGAACCAAAGTCAAGTCAACGGCCGCCATTCATGACGGCCGCACCAACGGAGGCCATGTGTACACGCCAAAGACGGAGACGGGCGACGCTTGGGTTGCGGTCAACGGCGACTGCGTGGAAGAGTGCAGGAAGATGGCCGATGGGAGCATCGACTATAGCGTGTTCTCGCCGCCCTTCGCTGACCTGTACACGTACACTGACTCAGAGCGCGACATGGGCAACTGCCGGAGCCAGGGGCAGTTCCTCGAGCACTTCGAGTTCCTGGCGGCAGAGTTACATCGCGTCCTGGTTCCAGGGCGACTCGTGTCGGTGCACTGCATGAATCTGCCGTCGAGCAAGACCCGCGACGGCGTGATCGGCATTCGAGATTTCCGGGGCGACATCATCCGGCTGTTCGAGTCGCGGGACTTCATCTTCCATTCCGAGGTCGTTATCTGGAAGGACCCCGTGACCGCGATGCAGCGCACCAAGGCGCTCGGCCTTCTTCACAAGCAGCTGGTCAAGGACTCTACCATGTCACGGATGGGCATTCCGGATTACGTGGTTACATTTCGCAAGCCCGGCGACAATCCGAAGCCCGTCACCGGCGAGCTGAAGCGCTTCGTGGGAGACCCCGCGACGTTCACGCCGGAGGGGCGCTTCTCCATCGACGTATGGCAGCGTTATGCCTCGCCCATCTGGAGCGACATTCGCCAGGGCCGCACGCTGCAACGAGAATCGGCGCGCGAAGATAAAGACGAGAAGCACATCGCGCCGCTCCAGCTGGACGTGATCGAGCGCTGCCTTGACCTGTGGACCAACCCAGGAGACCTCGTTCTCTCGCCATTCATGGGCATCGGCTCCGAAGGATACTGCGCCGTCCGCACTGGCAGGCGCTTCCTGGGCGTGGAGCTCAAGGCATCCTACTGGGGCCAGGGGGTGCTCAATCTACGCCGGGCCGAGACAGAGGCGGCGGCACCCACTCTCTTCAGCAAGAAGGGATTGACGGCGGTAGACGCTAACGCATAGGCTCATACGGTCAGGAGGGAGCGATGGGACAGACCAAGCAGGCGCGGAGTAGGTTTACAGCCAGGTGCCCGAGGTGCAACGAGTCCAAACGCCTGGCGATCTATACAGTCTCGGACAGCATCCAGCGCAAGGCGTGCGCATGCGGGGACTGGTACGTGCACGTCGAGCCATTCCGCGGGACAGCGCGGGCGCACTGGTACAAGACCGAAGGCGAAGCGTTCGCCAGTCTGGCGCGGCCGGTTGAGCCCGGCAGATGAAGGAAGGGCGCCCCGTGGACGATCAACCCCAACCAGCGGAGGGGACTGCGAGGAAAAAGGGAGCCCAACACGGGGCGCCCCAACCAGGAGGAAGGAACGCAGGATGCAGCGACTCTACATCAAGCAGTGGCGAGAAGCGCGCGGGCTGACCCAAGAAGAGGCAGCCATGCGCGCGCATGTCAGGCAGGCGACCTGGAGCTTTTTCGAGCGCGGCATCACGACGCCCCATCGGGCGACCATCGTGGCGGTGGCGCGCGCTCTGCGGGTGAAGCCCATGGCCCTAGTGCGCCGGCCACCGAAGGAGGTTACGAAGCGATGAGCGAGACGCAACGTTACCCGGGGATCACCATCCTGGAGCTGTTCGCCAAGCTACGCGCGTTGCCGCTAGACACTCACGTGGCGCTCGAGGGCTGCGATTGTATAGGCGAGTGCTTCGGCGTGGATTACGCTGCCGAAGAAGGCTATGTGCTGCTGACGCGAGAAGATGGGGTCGAGGCAAACGAGCGAAAGATCAAGAGTAGATTACGGAGGTCACAGAGAGATGAGCGAGAGACTACCTGAGCACGTGCGCCCGCAGCTGGCCGACCGCATGGGCTTGTCGCAGGAGCATCTGGACCTGGTGCGCCGCACGGTGGCAGCAGAGTGCACCGACGACGAACTGGAGCTGTTCCTGCACACCGCCAGCAAGTACAAGCTGGACCCGTTGCTGGGCGAGGTCCACGCCATCAAGCGCAAGCAGTGGAACGCCGAGAAGAAGCAATACGTCGAGCGCCTGACGATCCAGATCGGCATCGACGGCTACCGCGCACGAGCCGAGGGCACGGGCCGGTACTGTCCGGGCAGCTCCCGGTTCGACGTGGTGGACAGCGGCAAGGACCGGGATATGTGCTGCACGGTCACCGTCTACAAGCTGGTTGACGACGGCAAGGGCGGCGGCGAGTGGCGGCCGGTCGAGGGCACTGCCTGGTTCAGCGAGTACGCGGTGCGCATCAAGGGCGGCGACAACGCCGGCAAGCTCGTGTCCATGTGGCAGAGCAGGCCGAAGGGCATGCTGGAGAAGTGCGCCGAGACCCTGGCCATTCGGCGCGCCTTCCCCCGCGAGGTCGGCGGGCTCAGAACCGACGAGGAGATGGGCAACGCGCACCACGAGGAGCCGGAGACAGTCGAGACCGAGGCGCCCGGCGCATCTCTCCCGCCACCGCCAACGAGCAGGCCGCCAGAGCCAGAGGCCGAGGAGCGCAGCATCTACCAGCCGAGCAAGGAACAATCGGCCAGGCTGACGGCGATTCTCAAGAAGGGGAAGCTCGGCCCAAGCGAACGGGCTCTGCTCGTGACGGCGCTCGGTGACGCCGAGACATTCGACGACTACGACGACGTGCTGGCCGCAGCCGACCGGGCGGCCAGTAGGGCGACAGAGAAACAGGAGGCATGATGCGACGCTTGCCGCTTTGGTTCACGGTCTCTTTGGCTGCACTGTGGGCGGTTGTCAGTGCTGGCACCCTGATTTCCGGCGGCTCGGGCTGGTGGCACGTTGTCCTGGCACTGTCGGTGCTTGGCCTGGCGCTTAGCATTGCGGCCTGGCGGAAGAGCGCCGCGAAGGCGCAGCCCAACGCCAAGGCACAGAGAAGGAAGGCCCCATGAGTCACAAGCTGACAGCGCGCCAGCGCGTGCAGTTGCTCGAGGCCGGCGCGCGCAGCTGGGCTGTGGCGAGAGAGGCCATCCGGCAGTGCCCGAAGTGTGGGGACCGCGCCCAGGCGGCATTCGACCCGCAGGGAGAGAAGCTGACCCTCGTCTGCTCCTGCGGGTACACCTGGGACCGCAAGCCGCTCGATTCAGATACCAGCCGGGAGGTGAGCAAGTGACGACCTACAAGAGGGGCGATGTGGTAATCAGCCGCTGGGGGCCGTCCGTGATCGTACGGGCCGTGGAGGGCGGGACCTACCTGCTCGCCTGGTACGGGCTTGCGACAACGCGTGATACGGTGGAGGCCCTCCACTTCGAGATTGCGCCAGAGGACGCCATCACGGGCCTTCTCGTTGTACCAGAGCAGCTGCGCAAGCTGCGAGCGTTGGTGCTCGAGGGCATCGTTCCTGGAGCGCAACTGGAGGCAAGGCCGTGACGACCACCACCAAGAGTTACTGCCGTTCCTGTGGCGCGGAGATCCTGTGGATCACGACGCCCAACGAGAAGAAGATGCCGGTCAACGCCGCGCTCACGAGAATCATCACGATCGACCACGACGAGCGCCAGGTCGGGTCTGCCGCGGGGCATGTCTCGCACTTCGCCACCTGCCCTAAGGCAGACGCCTGGAGGAAGGAATGAACCTCTACCTGCTACGCCACACATGGACTTCAACCCGCACCCTCGGCACACTGTACAAGGACGGAGAGCCCTTCTGCTTCACCTTGGAGGACGCCGACCGCTGCATGTTCGGCCTCCCCAAGATCAAGGCCCAGACCGCAATCCAGCAAGGGATCTACGAGACGGTGGTCACCTTCTCCCAGCGGTTCCAGAAGCCCATGCCGCTCTTGTTGAACGTGCCCGAGTTCACGGGTATCCGCATCCACTCGGGCAACACCGAGGCCGATACCGAGGGCTGTATCCTGGTCGGCCAGCAGCTCAAGCTGGACTCGGTGCTCTCGAGCCGGCTTGCCTTCTCCGCCCTAATGGCGGCCATCCGCGCCGGCACACGTCTGGGCAAGGTTCACCTGCAGATCGTCCGTGGTTCCCTGACGGACCAGGCGGGGACGCTGCTCGAGGAGGCCTGGACCTGATGGGCTGGGGATACCGCATAGGGCGGACCAAGAAGTGGGCGCTTTGGCTCCGCTGGCCGCCGACCCTCTTCTTCCGCAAGCACATAGGCTGGGAGGAGAGGACCGTGACCGGCGCAGCCATCGAGGGGCCAGCCGCCCTCGTGGGCCTCGACTACCTGGGCATCGGCACCACACATGCTCAACCGGGAGTCGTCAGAACGAGCGTCCCGGTCACCAGGTACTACCAGTGCGTGGTCGGCTGCATCGAGGTCAGGTACAGGCCAGGGAGGAAGCCATGAGCAGGTCTCACCACAGGAAGCGCCAGCACGTGGACAACTGGCTCTCAGAGCGGAGGACGGACGACGCCTACACCGGTCTCCGGGGCGCCTGCTGCGGCCACCACCCGGACACCCACGACCTCCTCGTGGGCTGCCTCCTCTGCGACTGCCAGGAGGGCCAAGACATCGAGCTCCCTGGCCAGATCTGGTACGAGGAGGCACCTGCGCTCGTCAGCGCAAGCCCCAGCGACATCGACCGGGCCGCCAGGCTGCTCGGCATACGCTGGCAGACAGAAGAGAGCACCGGCCACAGGTTCTTGGAGATCAAGGACTTCCGGCGTGTGGCGCACGCTGTACGGCAGCGCCAGGACCTGGAGAGGCGGGCCTACGCACCCTGGGCCACGGGGTCAACTGTGCCGCTCTATGCCGTGGGTCGCGCGCGCGAGAGAGAGGAGGGTGGGGCGTGATGGCGAAGGAAATCTGGAAGTACCCGCTTAAACCGACGGCTGTGGAGCAGCTCGTTGATATGCGCCGCGGATCGAGAGTGGTGCACGTTGGTGAGCAGTACGGGTTCGTGTGCGTGTGGGCTGAGACCGATCGCGAGCAGCCGGTCGTGACTCGGATGTTCCAGGTCGTTTCTACTGGGCAGATAATCACAGGGCGGTCGAGGTCGCGTAAGGCCGGTGGCACCTGGTCCAAGCCCCAGCCGTTCAAGTACCAGGGGACAGCGATGTGCCCGCCGTACGTGTGGCACGTGTACATGGCTGAGGGGGAGTCGTGATGGAAGAACTAGGGAAGGTCCAACCATGACGGCAAAGCGGAAGCGAAACCGCAAGCCATCGGCCGACCCGGCTCTGCGCACCTCGTACCTGGAGCTCTACGCCGCACGTGACGCCCGCCGCCGGCTGACCACAATCGGCACAGAGCTCGGCATTCGCAAGGAGACCGTGGACAACTGGATGCTGGACCCGACATTCCGGGACGCCATCGCCGAGATCGACAGCAAGCGCCTGGACGCTGCGCTCCAGCTGGCGACCGTCGCCTGGCCTGAGATCGTGGCCGAGCAGACGCGCATTGCCCTGGGCGAGCTTCCTGACCCGCCGGACTTCTCCGGCGTGGACCCGGAGGACACATACACGCTGCGCGCCATGATGGAGGGGCACAGGGCGGCCTGCGCCAAGCGCATCCAGATGAGCACGCGCGCCGCCGAGTTGATCGCTGACCTGCTGGGCGCCCGCAAGCGACAGGATACGTTAGTGTATAATCGCGTTGACACCTTCGGCGGCCTGCCCGATGATCTGCGAGGGCTGGTGAAGGAGAACGAGCGGCTTGACCGGGTGCTGGAGCGAGCCAAGAAGCGCATTGCTCTGGAAGACAAGGAGAAGAGCGATGGGACACACTAAGGCAAGCGCACAGATCACGCTCGACTACGAGCGAGCCTACTGGAACAACACGCTCGACGGGCACCGCAGGAAGTATCCGGAACTCTACGACGGCAGCCCGCCGAGCGTGCCGGTCGTGACTTCCGAGGCCGCGGCCGAGAGCGTGCGCGTGACAGCAGGGACGCTACGATTCGAGGTCCTGCGCTTCATCCAGGAGCGTGGCGCCCAGGGGGCGACAGACGAGGAGATCGTGGACGCCCTCGGGATGGCGCAGAACACGGAGCGCCCGCGCCGGCGGGAGCTGGTGCTGCTCGGGTGCATCGAGGCGACCGGCACACGCACGACGCGCTCAGGGCGACGGGCGCAGGTATGGGTGGTGTGCAATGCCTGACACACCAAGACCGGGGATGCGTGGCCTGGACATGGAGGTTGCAATGGAGCACATGAGAGCATTGTGGAAACGACAGGAGGAACATAACGCCAGACACGGACTGGCGCCCGTCAAAGAGATGACGCTGGACAGCGTTGCGATTGCCGGCTGCGTCATCCTGGAGGACGGGAGAAAGTTTCCTTGGGTTAGCTACATTCACGGCAGCGTGACCTTCGGGGGTGATTGTCTTGATGCCTGAGGACATCAATGGGTGCATCGAGGCGACAGGCACCAGGACAACGCGCTCGGGGCGACGCGCGCAGGTATGGGCGGTGCGGCCATGACTACGGTCAAAGGCTACGAGTATGGGCCGCCAGATGGCGACATCAACTGGTTGGACACTGACCATGTGAAGGCCGTGCTCGTGAAGATCGACGGACTCACGGAGGTCAACGAATCCGAGAAACAGGACCGCCGCGAATCCTGCTGTGCACAATTCACGCTGGCACTGGGCGCCGTAGAGCGCTGGGTCCAGGAGGAGCCAGAAGAATGGCTAGAGGTAGCGAAGATGTTGCGGCGTGCGATGGGAGAGCGATGAACTGGCTCGACCCGGACGAGGTGAGGGAGTGGCTCGCCACCACGGCAATGGACGCAACTGGCACCGCGCCGTGGAAGCCCACGGTTAAAGGTGCAATCCAGGAGTTCGTGCGGGCGATGGCCGGTGAAGATCCGTTGAAGGAAACAGACTTGGGCGGCGATATGGCTTGCACCAAGCCAGATGCATGGGTAACGGTGGCCCGCCTGTTGCGCGACGCCCTGGAGGGCCGAGATGCATGACGTGCCGACCCTGTTCGAGACGAAGGACGGCCTGGCGATCCCCAAGGTGCGTCATGGACTGGATTATGTGTTAGAGGGGCGGCGCAGGCACATGCAGGCCGCTGGTACAAACTTATACACGCCCGTCACAGCCCACGAGCTGATCGCGGGCCTGCCGGGGCGGGTGATCGAGGGGCGGCTGCACACGCTGGGCGCTGGCGATCCAAACGAGCCCGGTGGCTGCGTGCGCTGGGACGGCATCGGCAACGCCGAGCACGACGCCCCCTGGCGCGATGCATGGGACAACTACATGCAGAAACGTAACGAGTATCAGGACCAGTTTGGCAAGCGCGTAGATCCATACGACGGCCCCGTCTATCTTGTCGGCCCGACCGTCATGGGCAACTTCTACAACCTGGACCGCCACGAACTGCGACGGGAGCGGGAGATCATCGCGGAGCCCGGTGGCATGCGGACGTTCCAGGATGTCCACACGATGCTTGATAGTGGAAGACTGTGGGGCATCGTCTGGCGTCTCGGTGACACCCCCATCGCGCAGGTCACACGGCGGGATATGGGACTGGAGGAGCCATGACGACGTACGCGGAGATCCGTGCAGCGATGGAACGACTTGAACCAATCGCGAAGGAGGTCCGTGAGGTAGCAATCCTCGCATACGCGAAGGAACTCTATGAGCGCGCCCTTTTGTACCTGCCCCCGGACGTGGACCACGAAGCCGTTCGCAATTTTGCACTCCAGACGGCTTGGCTCGAGATGATGCGGCCCTGGGGTGCAGTGCAGCCCTGGGGCCTGGAGCGCGCCCAGCGAGAAGAGGACTGACACGATGTACACGGGCAACGGAAGGCTCTGGAACAGCAAGAGAACGGGGGCGGCGATGAAGGTTAGGCGCTACATCCTGTGCGGTTCAGCCTACACGCGGCGCATCGAAGACGCCGAGCGGCGGCTCAAACGCGGTGAGCGGCAGAGCCAGTGTCCGACCTGCAAGCGGTGGTTCTGGGCGGACAAAGGGGGGAGAGTGAAGATCAAAGTGCGTGGCCGCGTGTACGATGCGAACGCCGAACCAATCATGGTCATTCTGACTGACCAAGACAAGAAGAATATCGCGAATATGGCGCCCGATGCAAAAATGTATGCTGCGGTACCGGACGGGTACTTCGAGTCCACAGACGCGTTTCTAGCCTGGATGGATGAGGGCGAGGAGCCGAAGTAATGCCGCAGCTAAGAGGGGGGAGAGTGACATGACTGACCGCCAGAGCGCCGAGGCGCGGCTGAAGGTAGCGATGGATGATCCATGCTTCCCAGATAGAAGCGTGGCGCTAGCCCGCGAGGCCATCTCTTTTCTCCGCTGGGTCCTCGCTAAACATCCGCACGGCGACCTCCCGAGCAAGAAGTGCTGCATCTGCAATAGCAAGGAACTGAAGCGCTGGCTGGACGGTGAGATATGAGAGCTGAGGATCGGTTAACGGTGCTCTTCGCCAAGATTGCGGTCGAGTCGAGCCTACCGGCCGGCGAAGCCTACGACCTGGCCCGCGAGGCCATCGAGCTGCTGCGTGGCATTGAGAATGCACCCAAGATATGGCACGGGAGCTACGGGCACGGAAGGCTTGTCACGCACGAGTGGTACGAAGAGGCTAAACGATTGCTGGACGGTAATGACGCCAAGAAGCCAAAAGCCGAAGCGCCGTAGAGAGGAAGAACCGATGAGACTGCCGTGGTCCCGCAAGACAGAACAAGAGACGCAACCACATCCAGAGTCTGCGCCATCGCAGGTTGAGGCGGCTGAGACGCCAGAGCCTGCGCAGCGCTGGTACTGGGGCGCGAACACCAACTGCGCGCACTGCGGCTTCGCGTTCATTGGGCCAGACGACAGCTGCATGCCACCGTTCGAGATCCAGCGGTCAACGCGCATCGTCCGCTGCAAATGCCCGAAGTGTGATTACGCGTGGGATGCGGAAGTAGGTTGACGGTCGGCCTCGAAGATGCCCGCGCCATGTTCAACGACCTGCGCGCACGCGGGTTGCTCAAGCGCTACGAGGCAGCAGAGCTGTGCGCGGCCAACCCCAACAACTTCGCTGAGCACTGCTTCGGCGTCGAGCAGCAGCCGCTGCATGAGCGCTGGCACGACGCCATGCGCCGCCACCGCCGCAACCTATTCTGGTGCCCGCCCGAGCACGGCAAGACCTGGCAATTAGGCTTCGTCCGCATGATCTGGGAGCTGGGACGCGACGTGCAGCGATCCTTCGCCCACTTCTCTGGCACGGCCGACATCCCTGACGCCAACCTCGAGCAGGTGGCAAAGCATATCCACAAGAACGACAAGGTACATCAGGTGTTCCCGCATCTGCGGGTCGCCAACTTCAAGCGCACGAAGGGCGGCACATTGGCTCTGTGGGTCGAGCGGCCGAACGAGCACACGGACCGTGACCCAAGCATCCGAGCCGCGGGCATCCTGGGCCAGATCATGGGCTGGCGCCTGGACGGCATCTTGATGGACGACGTGCTGGACTTCGACAACACCTACACCCGGGGCCAGCGACAGAAGCTCAAGGACCGGCTGGAGAACGAGATCCTGACCCGCGAGAACGCAGAAGCGTGGATGGCGTACATCGGGCACCCGTGGTTTCGGGACGACGCCGGGCACTGGCTGGCGGCCAAGTCTGGCTGGCAATCGTACCGCTACGATGCCGAGTGCGACATCGACGGCAACCCAGGGCCGCCTGGCCTCTGGCCCAGGGCGTTCCGCGACGAGACAACTGGCAGGCTCTCCGGCTGGCCCTGGGAGCGCTTGATGGAGCGCAAGGCCAACACGGACGCCATCACCTGGGAGAGGGTCTGGCGCTGTCGCACGCCGTCCACGCAGCAGGAGCAGTTCCCGCTTGGACTCTTGTTGCGAGCTCGAGAACGCGGCCGCGGCTGGGAGATGCCGCGACCTGCGCCCGAGGGCACGGTGCCGGTGTCGGGAATCGACCCCTCGACGGGCGACGGGCGGGACCTCTCGACCATCGTCACGGTCTGCGTGCAAGCGGGCCAGCTGCAGGTGTTGGACGTGCGAGGCGGCCTGTGGGATGACGGGCGGCTGTACCGTGAGATGCGGACCGTGCTCCGCGCCTTTCCGCGGCATGCTGGGTTCCTGTTCGAGGACATCGCGTTCCAGCGGCTGTACGTGAGAACGCTCAAGCGGCGCGAGGTGATGCGCAGCTACGGCTGGACCGACGACGACATGGACCGTTGCCGGGTGGTGGGGTTCACGACCAGCAAGAAGAAGCACGACACAGCAACGGGCATTCGCTCCATGGCCGTCGACTTCCAGCAAGACCGGGTGACGTTCCCCGAGGGCCAGGGGCCAGAGCAGCGGCACTCGGTCCAGCAGCTCATCGACGGCCTCAACGACTACGACCCGGACCTGCCCGAGGTCCATACAAGCGATTGGGTCATGGGCTTCTGGTTGGCCTACGAGATGCAACGCAGGCTCGGGAGGGGTGCACGGCACCTGGGGATTACTTGACTTGCCAGGGGCCTTGGAGTCGTGCAAGGCTCAGGAGGTTATCCACATGAGGCGGTGCCAGTCGTGTGGCAGGAAGCAGACGGACAACCCGACGCTCCTCGAGCGGGCGCTTGCCGGCGCGAACGGACTTTGCATCTGCTGGTACGAGGCCACGGCCAGGATCAAGGCACGCGAGGAGCGGGAGGTCCAGGCGATGGAGACCGAGCTACGGATCCAGATGGAGTTGGCCGCTGACAGCGCGCAGGCCTTGCTCCAGGAAGTGGCACCAGTGCACGATCCATGCGGGGAGGCCGAATGTCGAATGTGCAAGAGCTGAGCGAGCAGCAGCAACGGGCTGAGCAGCAGATCCGCAACCTGCTGCTCGACATTGGGCAGAACTGCCTGGCTGCAGAGCGTGAGGCCTTCGCGCGGGATGGGCACCAAGGCCTGGAGAGAGCAAGTTTCCTCCTGCGCCGTCACGGCCTTCCCGCGGCGAAGGTCCAGCACCGAGTCGAGATCTTCGCCGGCCTCATGGGCACGGTGCTCCTCATAGGCCAGAACATGGTGACGGTGCGGCTCATCTGCAAGGACGTGCGGGCGTGGTTCGCTGGTCACGCGGCAGCTGGTCGGCCCGTGCCAGAGATGGGCGTGGACCCGGTGCAGTTACTCAAAAGGCTGGAGGTCAGCGATGGATGAGGTCTACAGGGCAATCGTGAACATCATGCTGGGCGGCATGCTCGGGATTCTTGGGCTCGTCCTCTTCTCGCGCCTCGCAAAGCACAACCAGCCACCGACGCAAAGCACGGACGCCGAGGACGCGGCGCGCGCTTGGGCGCAGCGCAACGGCTACATGATCGGCCGCCCACCAGACATCCTGCACCAGCTGATGGCGCAGGGCTGGGTGATCCTCAGGCCCGACGCCTGGCAGCAACTGACGCAGGTTCTCGACAAGACACGCCAGCCAACGGTGCGCGAGTGGATCGAGCGCGAAGGACAGCAGGGGGGAAGTTGAACTCTGGGGCCAGGTGTCAGGCACACCCTGTGCATTCACAAGCCAGGCCACGCCAGGCCATTCCGGCTAGGGGCACCTGGCCCCGCTGTTTCGATGGGAGGTTGCAATGGGTGAGGTGTTGTTTTACGTACACCCCTGCGAGCACCAACTGCGCGGAGCGGTGAGCATCGAGAACCCGAAGCTGACAGCAGCAACGATCCAGTGCCCGTACTGCCTGGAGGACGGCAAGGGTCCTGCGACCTTCGACCTGGCCATGCTGCGGGAAGCTAACTCTGCGGCCACGAAGAAGGAGGGCTGATGCCGACCACGAACGTCTACCCAACTGCCGACGTGCAGACCACCTGGACCCCGACGCCTGTCGGCGCGCACTGGTCCACGCTCGATGATGCGCCGGCAGCGCCGGCAGACGCAGACTTCGTTGAGACGACCACGCTGAGCGTCGAGGACGAGGTGGCCTTGGGCGACAGCCCGGCGAATACCAGCCAAGTGCAGAGCGTCCAGCCGACCGTCCGAGGTTTTATCAACGACGCCTCGGCCACGGCAAAGATCCGGTTCCAGCTGTTCCGCGCAGGGCCGGTGCAGGTGGGTGGGGACATCGACGTGACCGGAACCAACTTTGGCGGCTACGGCACGACGCCGGCGAACTTCCAAATCACGTGGTCGGGGCTCACGCTGACCAAGGCGCAGTTCGACAGCTGCACGCTGCGCTACAAGCTGCTCGGGGTCTGACCAAGAAGGAGGGACCATGCTGAGAGCGATCCTCGGCGCCCTACTTGGCGCATGCTTTGCCGTGGCGGTGCAGGCACTGCCATCGGTGCACCTGACAATCGGAGAAGCCCAGGCCGTAGGCGGCGTGGCGTCTGTTCCCGTGTACGCCAGCGTCTCTGACGGCAGCGACGTAGCGGGGGTGCTACTGGACGTAGAGTGGAGCGGCCTCGCGCTCGTCGGCTATCGGCCCGGAGGGGCGTTCGCGGCGCACGGAAACTATGTACATGCGACAGGGAACGCGGGGTTAGGGAGCGGTTGCGTCGAGGGCTGTTCGACGGGCTCACGGCTCCGCGTTCTCGTCATCGCCTACGGTCAGGCAGGCAGCGACCTGTCGCAGCCGGTGATGTGGCTCGACTTCCAGTGCGATGGCGCGGGCGGGCCGGTGCGGCTCACCTGCCTCGATGTTGGTGAGACGGACTGCGGCGGAAACTACATGACGTTCCTCGCGAACGCAACGCTCGAGGACCCGGCGACCCACGAACTCTGGGAAGTTGCGCTCGGCTACCCGGAGACCGGCACCATGACCGTGAGCGACGGGCGCGTGACGGGCCAGACGACCGGCGATCCGACAGACTCGCCGTTGCTCTATCCAACGTGGACCATGGTCAAGGCGCTGTATCGCTAGGAAAAGGAGAGATATGAGAAGAGGACTTGCGATCGCTGTCGCGCTTCTCTCGGCCTCGGGCTGTATTGAGGTGACGCCGATCCGCTACGCGGTCGACTGGGGTCTCCTGATTAAGAACGTGAGGCAGTGACGTGGCGAATATCAAGACCGAATACGCCGCCTCCGGCGCGCTCACTATTACACTGACCTCGCTCGCGACCTCGGCGACGCTGGTAGCCGGGCAGGAATCGACGGCCGTCGCGAATACGACGACCAAGTACCTTGACTATCTCGTCGCCGGGAAGATCACGACCGGGACTACGCCGACGGCCGGCGTTATCGAAATCTGGGCGTATGGGAGCGTCGAGGATACGCCGACCTATCCGGACGTTTTCGACGGAACGGACAGCGCCGAGACGGTGACGAGCCGGGACATCTTAACGGCCGGCCTAGCCTGGGTAGCGACGCTCGTTACGGATACGACGAGCGACCGTACCTACTGGTTCGGCCCAGTCTCGCTAGCCGGCGCCTTCTCGCGGCTCTACGGCGGCGGCCTCTTCGTGCCGAAGAATTGGGGGATCTTCGTTACGCATAATACCGTCGCGGCGCTCAACGTGACGGCAGGCAATCACGCCGCCTGGCAGACTGGCGTCTATATGACGAGCGTGTAACAGGTGTCCCGACTTTTCAACGACGCCGCCCAGGAATACCTGGAAATCAACTCCGCAGCCGTTACAGGGCCGCCGTTCACTATTAGCGCCTGGTGCAGACCGGATGACATTGCAGGAACTGATAAGACACTCGTATACATCGGAGCTAGTGCAAAGAGCGACCAGATGTGGATGCTGCTATTTCGCAGCGATTTAGCTGGTGATCCGTTCGAGTTTTGGGCTTTGGCCGGTCCAGGTAACGCTGCCCAGACGACAGCTGGCGGTAAGCTCAATCAGTGGCATCATGTCGTCGGCATCGAGGCCGCTTCCAATGATAGACGTATCTATCTTGATGGTGGAAACAAGGGTACTAACGCCACCTCGCGCATTCCTTCGACGCCGAACAGGACATCCATCGGCAGGCTCGGCGATGCAACTCCGTCTGAATGGTGGTCTGGCCTCATTGGCCCCGTGGCCATTTGGAACGTCGTCCTCAGCGAACTTGAAGTTCGGCGTCTGGCTAGAGGTACTCCGGCGCATCTTGTGAGGGGCGGGAATCTGGTCGGTTACTGGCCACTTCCTCCCATCAAGGGCGGAGCCAGGGACTATAGCGGCAAAAACCTTCATCTTTCAGATGGAAATACGGTCGAAGTCAGCAATCTGCTCCCCCCGCTCAATCCGTTCTTCGGTCAATTAACACTGTATTTGCCTTTTGAGCCGTCAGGGGCGGCCATTAAGACGGGCCGGCTTAGTGCCATCGAGGCGCTGTTGACCTACACCGAGAAGCGCAGCCGCTTGTCTGCAGTCGAGACGCTGGCAACGTACACGGAGAAACGCTCCAGGCTATCGGCGGCAGAGGTGCTGGTGACGTTTGCAGAGAAGCGCGCTCGTCTGACGGCGGTCGAGAGCCTCCTAACCTACTCGGAGAAACGCGCGCTTCTGTCAGCGGTGGAAGCGCTCGCGACATACAGCGAGAAGCATGCTCGGCTCTCCGCTCTCGAGGCCCTGCTGACGTACAGCGAGAAGCATGCGCGTGTGACTGCTCTTGAGACACTGGCCACGTACACGGAGAAACGCGCCCAGCTGTCGGCCATCGAGACGCTGACGACCTACAGCCTGAAGCGGGCACGGCTCTCGGCGGCGGAAACGCTCGTCACCTACTCAGAGAAGCGCGCTCTCCTGTCGGCCATCGAGGTGTTGGTTGATTACCTGGCAACCGGCGGGGCGCCAGGGGGCGAGACAGCTCGCCTGACAGCCATCGAGGTGCTGATCACGTTCACGGCCCGCCAGCTGGCCCAGCAGTACCCGATGGACGCCACAATCAGGACGCGGGTCGGGCACCTGCTCAGGCCCCAGGTGTTCGTGCACCCGACACGGAGGAAGCCGACGTGACGCGCCGAGACTTCATCACCAAGCTGAGCGCAGCCGTTGGCCTCATGGCCGTTGCGCCATCAGCCGTGCGCTGGGCCATGGTTGCACCAGAGGCTCCGATGGAGCCATTGGACTTTACTCTGCTCTCGGGTGAGCTGATCGACTTTCACCGCGAGATCATCCTAAGTGGCGGCCTCAGCTTTGTGACCGGGGTGCCGCTCATCAGGAGCGAGATGTTGCGAGAGGTGTAGCGTGACGCGTTACCTGACGCCATTCTCCCCGCGGCGCTTCTCGCGGGCCTTCGTCTCGCCCAAGATGCCCGGCCCACCAGGAGGCGGCCCGCCTGGGTTGCAGCGCGTGGGCCTGGCCGGCGTCCTGTGGGCGACATGGGACCAGGCCCAACCGGCAAACTTCGCGCTGCTCACCTCGAGCGCCACGACCAAGGGCTACAACTGGCAGATGTGGGAGGACGCGCTGACCGCCCGCATCCTGGCGCGGGGCGGCAGCCCTGCGGCTGAGATCCTCCACGCTGGCGCCCAGGTGTCTCTGGCCGGCGAAGCAGTGCTGGACCTCTGCAGCATGCTGGACGTGGTGTTCCTTGGGAACTGGATGAGCAAGGAGATGGTGCAAGCGGTCAAGGCGCGGTCTACGGCGCCGGGTGGCACCCGCGTCTACTTCTGGGCTGACTTCGAGAGCTTCGCGCAGGTGCTCGAGTGGAACAGCCAGAAGCAAGAGGTCGAGAGCGCCATGAGGAGCCTGGTGGGGATCGGTGACGGGGTGCTCCTGCCGGCCGGCGCCACCGTGAACCCGACCACGGGCTTCATCTCGGGCGGCTTCAACGACTACGGCGAGCCCCTCATCGACAAGCAGGAGCAGCCCTGGGTCCCTGGCGAGACAGCCTGCCCACACATTCCGTCCCACGGCCAGCCAGCCTACGCTCCAAGCGGTCCGCATCTGTGGGACGCGGACATCTACAAGCACACGGGCTCGGGCCTGGCCGGCAGCGCCCAGGCGCTGAAAACGCTCGGCTTCTACACCGACCTCCTGGACCGGGACTGGCAGGTGGCCGGCAAGTGGGTTGCGGACGGCTTCGCCTTCGACAGGCTCCTGACCGCGCCATTCAAGGGCACCGCCACCAACGACTACACCGCGGCGTGGCCAGCCGAGTACGTGGCCGGCTGGCAGGCGTTCCTGCAGACGTGGCGCCAGGCGATGGCGACCAAGGCCCAGGTGCTGGACCAGACCCGCGTTCTCTGGGGCAACACCACGCCGGGCATCGTGCACCCGTATTCGACGGAGCTTTGTTTGCAGCGGTACGTGGAGCACTTCTTCCGCGAAGCGGACCTTGGAGCGTCCACCCTGGCGCAGCTGACCGAGAAGCTCCAGGACATCGCCCGGTACGGCCAGCGGGCGATTCTGGGCCTCAACGGCAGCGTTGGCGGCCAATGGTACTGGGCGACGACCGCGGGCGGCCCCACGCCGGCCGTCCATGGCACCTGGGCCAAGCTCATGCGGGAGATCAAGGACCTGGGGCTCCGGGACCGGCTCTACGTGGCCGCCTGGCAGACCCTGCCCGAAGCCTACGCCTACTGGCAGGAGGACATGCGGGAGCCCTCCTAGCACGCTTCCTGCACCTTCCACACGACAGCAGGCTGCGGGGCCGTAAGTGGCCTGGGACACGATCCCCCCCGTCCTCGCCCGGGCCCGGCTGCCTGCTCGTCCCCTACGGTCTTGTCAGCGCCCTGTGGCGTGTGCCATGGTGCCGCGTGCAGGGCCTGGCGGTTGGGTGGAGGTTGGGATTGGGAGAAGAGCCCCGCCTGGGCTTGCTCAATCGCGCGCTCTCCTGGCTGTATACGGCCCCTGGGTCTTTGCCCGCCGCGCCGTCTCGCCAATACATGGTGATGAGCTCCAAGGCCCTGAACCCACGGGCCGTGGACGCCAAGCGCGACATCATTCTCAACTACTACCAAAAGGCCAACGAGCCGGCCCCTGACGCCAGGGATTTGGAGCAAGTCGAGACCTACCACGACGTGGTGTGGCGCTGCATCCAGACCAAGAGCGAGGACTTCTCCGAGCCTGAGCTTCGCCTGTACCAGGGGACGCCAAGGAACCCTGGCGACGAGATTACGGACCACGCGCTGCTGGAGCTCCTGGACCGCCCCGCGCCCGACATCTCGGGCAAGGAGTGGCGGCGCATGGTGTGCGCTGACCTGGACGCAACCGGTGACAGCTTCAACTTCATCTACCGCAACGGCCCTGGCGTGCCCGCAAGCTTCGCCCGCTTCCGCCCGCACGAGATCGTCGTGGACCCTGACCCCACCGGCCGGCGCAATATCGGCTCCTACCGCTGGTTGACCGAGGACGGCCTGGGCACGCTCGGGCTCGTTGGCCCTGGCAAGCTGGAGGCCATCCCATGGGACCGCATGCTGCACTTCAAGCAGGGAAACCCGGCGACCGTCCTCCGGGGGCTTGGTGCGCTCCATCGCCTTCGCATGGTGCTCGAGACCTGGCGAGTCATGGACGAGTGGAACTGGAACCGCTTCGCCAACGGCATCCCGACCGAGTATCTGATCTTCTTCAACGGCCAATTTCAAGAAGGCGAGCGGGCAGAGGCCGAGGCCCGCCTGCGCGGCAAGTTCACGGGGCCCGGTGGCGACAACTTCATGCTGCTGGAGGGCGACGGCGAGGGCAACAAGCAGTGGGACGTGCAGGCCTGGCCCCGACCGAGCGAGAAGGAGCTGGGCTTCCTTGCGATGAAGGAGATGCTTGTCTACGCCATCGGCCGGGCGTTCAACGTGCCACCGAACAAGCTGATGGATTACCAGCAGTCTACGCGCATCGCCAACGCCGATGCCATGGAGCGCACTTACTGGGAAGACGGCATCATGAGCCTGCACACGATCTTCGTGGACACACTCAACAGCCGCTACATCCCGCTTTGGTTCCCGGGCGAGAAGATCTTCCTGCAGCACGACTATTCGACCGTCCGTGCACTCCAGCAGTCGGCCCTCGAGAAGGCGAACATCCATGCGATCTACATCGACCGCGGCGCCTTTACGCGGAACGAGGTGCGGGTAGAGCTGGGCCACGAGGAAGTCACCGACGTTCCGGAGATGGACCAGTACCTGAACAACGGGCGCCCATTGGGGAGCAGCTTTTCACCGCTGGATGAGCTGTTCGGTGGTGCGGGGAGGCGTGGGGAGCCCGGTGGGCGCCCGCCCGGACGGGACGACGATCCGCCGCAGCCACCGCTCGAAGAGGACGGCGAGAAGCGTGCGCTCTGGCTCCTGGCGCTCGATGAGCGACGCAAGCAGGAGAGCCCCGTTCTGATCCAGGAGCCGTTGCTGGACCTGGACGAGGAAGAGGCGATCTTCAGGCGGCTGGTCGCGGCCAAGCTGCGCATCATGGTGGAGCGCGCGGCAAAGCAGCACCTCGAGCTGTCGGGCATCTCCGCGACGTTCGATGTGGACGACCCCGAGGTGCTGCGCTTCATCGAGTCAATGACCGTCGAGCTGGTCGAGGCCGTCGTCAAGAACACGAACGAGATGGTGCGGGCGCGGATTGCTGAGGGCTACGAGGAGGGCTTGGACGAGGCCGAGATGCGGGAGCGCCTGCAGTCGGCATTCCGTGAGCGGAGAGCCGACTGGCAGCTTGACCGCATCGCCCGCACCGAGAGCCACCACGCCCAAGAGGGCGCCAGCTTCCAGGCGAGCCTGCAGACGGGTGTCGAGTTCAAGCGCTGGCTGTCGAGTCGCGACAGCAGAGTGCGGGGCCTGGACCCGAAGGATGCGGCAGACCACGACGGCATGGAAGACCTGGGGCCGATTCCGCTGGATGCGCCGTTCGTGGACTCGCGGTCAGGAGCGCAGCTCATGTTTCCAGGGGACCGTGATGGTGCGCGGAGCGGAGCGGACACCATCAACTGCTTCCCAGGCGACACGCTCGTCCGCGGCGAGTTCGTTGGCGGGCTAAAAGCCTGGTACGCGGGTCCCCTCGTAGTCCTTGAAACTGCGCGGGGTCACCGGCTCACCGTCACGCCCAATCATCCCGTACTGACCTCTAAGGGATGGACTCCTGCGAATGATCTTAGTAAAGGCGATTGCCTGGCAAGTTACGCGGGGCCAGTCGAATGCACCGCGCAGAGTCGGGGCATAGATCAGGAGCACGGCATATCCAGCATCAAGGAGGTATTCGAGGCGTTGTGTGAAGACCTTGAACCCCTTCGCGTGAAGATTACCTCGCTGGATCTCGATGGCGACGCGCCGTTCACAAGCGGCGAAATCGACGTTGTAGGGACCAACAGCGGCTTGCGGAATGAGAGCAAGCCGATTCTTGCAGGAGCTCTCGAAGGCGAACTCGTCGCTGCCGCGGTGTCCGCTACAGTTGGCCTCTCTGGTGCGCGCCATCTTAAAGAGGCGGGCTGTGCTGTAGGGTCGGGCGGACGGCCTCTCCGTTTCTCCGACGCCCAGAATAGTTCGCCTAGCGCGCCAGGCTTTGTGGAGCTGTCTGTTAACAACCGAATCGTCGGCGCGCGCCCATTTGGAGTACTCGGAAGCGCTCTGGTTACGGAGATGGATATTGCTTCGACTGAGGAAACTTGTGACCATTCCTCTCGTCACCCTGTGCTTGTAGGCGAGACTCTTGACACTCTCGCCATTGCTGTAGCTGGCGATGAATGCGGCGGGGTCGGGAGCGTCCCACGGCGGCCGATGCGCCAACCGCGCTGCGTCGGCCTGTTTCCTGAGTGGGATTCCTTGCCGACGAAACCATCCGAAGAGCGTAGCCCGATCGATTCCAAGTTCCTTGGCAAGCTCACTCACGCTGCGGCCGGCGCGATAGTCGAGGACGAGCTTGTACGGGTTACCAGGGTTCCAGAATGGCGGGGACATGTGTACGACCTCCAGTCAACGAGTGGATGGATAGTAGCAAACGGGGTCGTCGCAAGTCAATGCCGGTGCTCCTGGCTCGCAGACCACTCGCACCTGGACCTCGGGGCGCGAGGTGGGCGAGTGAAGGCGCCGACGTTCGACGAGGCGTGGCACTCGAAGGCCTCGAGACGCGATGACATGGCGCTCGAGCTCAAGCGCCTTGTGCGCCGCTTCATCTTCGACATGGAGCGCCGGGCTCTTGCGGCTTACGGCGAGGACCTGCGCCGTCAGGCGGCGGCACGGTAGAGGGGTTGGGATGTGGCTCTTGAAGTGCGCAGAGTATGGGCAAGCCCGCCGGAGATCTACCGGAAGGGGACGACGGAGGTCCTGCCGTTCAACGTCACGATCAAGGGCCAGAAGTTCCTGCTCAGGTCGGACTTCCCTGTGCTCTTGTACAAGAACGGCGACGTGGTGGCCGGCGCCGGTGGCCTGGGATACCCACACACCTTCCGCTTCCACATGTGCCCGGGCCGCGAGCACACCTTCGAGCTTCGCTTCCCGGTTGGCAGAGGCGGAACGGGCGTCACCTATCCGGCCGTCAACTGGAATCAGTCCGAGCTGCTCGGCAAGCACGGTGTCCTGTGCCTGGACGGGGCCTACGATGACGAGCCGTGGCCCGAGCCGCCGAACCCGGCGATGCTCCCAACTCGAAACAACGGCACCATCTACTTTGTGCTCGTACCAATCACAGCATCAGGCACCTGGGGGACGCAGACCTATGGCGCCCTGTCCGGCGTCTTTGACTTCGGTATTCAGGGCACGTTCAACGAGTTCTGGTGCAACTACTACACGGCCGACATCGAAACAACTGCACCCATTGGCCTCGCGGAACCGGCGGAACGTGCCTTCGAGTTCCTGTGGCGGAAGTCACCGAACGTGGTCGGTGACGGAGGGCAGCTTTTGGAGATGGCGTTGCCGGACGTTGGCGGTGCGCGATACGCAAAGTGGGCGTGTCCCATGAACTGGTTCAAGATCCCAGTGCGCTCCCTGTACAAGCCGTGGGCCGCAGAGACGCCGACGATTGAGATCGAAGCGTGGGGACCGCCGACAACCATGACCATGATCTGCTCTCTGCGCCTGGTCGGCGCCTACTTGCTGTGAGGTGGCTTTGTGGCACTGGTGGTGAAGGTGCTGACGGCGACAGAGCAGAGTCTGGCCCTCGGCAAGCGCGGCTGGCTGCGGACGTTGCAGGTGAGCAAGGGGAACACGGCAGGAGCATGCCGTGGCGTGTTGCGGACAGGCGGCGCAGCCGGCACGACACAGTGGCAGATAGAGGCCACGGCTTCGAACCAGTCGAGCCCAACAGTGCTATTCGAGCCGCCGCTGCCGTTCGCAGACGGAATCCACGTGACCGTGACGGTCGCCGGTGCGGGTGACGCGGTGGAGTTCACGTTCGAGAACTCGTGAGGGAGGACACAATGAAACGCGGACTGATCTGGGTGGCGCTCTTCCTCATGGTGGTGGCTGCTGGTGCCTTGACCATGCGCGGGTGCCAGGACCCTCCGGTCAGGCCCGAGGCCGTGGACTCTTCGGCCGTCGATACGGTGCTCGATCCCGAGCCTGTGCTGGTGGACGAGGACACCACGTCCGTGGCGCCCGAGGATAGCACCGAGGGGGAATGATGCACGAGGAATACAAGGCATGGTGCGAGAAGTGCGGCCACGAGATGGTCTGCACGGCAATTGAGCCAAATGTTCCGAGTGGGCATGTTGCGTTCGTAATCGGATTCGAGAACGGGACGCAAGAGCGCCTGCTTGTACCGAAAGACGCCCGCATCGTCGACAGTCTGGATGACATTGCTCTAGGGGCTGCGCACTGGTCTACCACGAACGACGGCAACCTGACGATCAATCTGGCAGATGGGCGCATTCTATTTGGTGCACGCAAGGTGATGTGGCTTTCCTTGCAGAAGAACTGCTGGAACCTGGAGCCACGTCCTGAACTGACCACGGTGGAGTGAGTCATGGCACAACGCATCATCGACAAGCGCCTGGCCGGTGTCGAGGTCGAGAAGGCCGACTCCAAGGGCGAGCGAATCACCTCGGGGCTCATGACCGTTGGCAGCGTGGACTCGGACCAGGAGATCGTGGACCAGCGCTCAGCGCTCGCCGCCATGCCGGCCTTCAAGGAGGCGGGCATGCCGGTGCAGTACAACCACGACTCAGGCGGCAACATCGGCCGCGGCATCGACTACCTGGCAGTGCGCCGCGCGGACTCCCGCGACAGCGGCCCGCAGTGGGTGCCGGCAGACGAGATGACGGTGGAAGCGATCAAGGTCTGGACGCTCTACGGCCAGGGCTACCAGGTGCCGACTCTGTTCCATGGGCTTGTGCCCGTTGACGACATCTGGTCTCAGATTGCGCAGAAGATGTTGCGCACGCACAGCATCCGCTTCCTCGGTGGTCCGCAGGACCCTGTGGACGTGAATGCCGGCGCTGTCCCACGCTTGGATGTGGAACGCATCCTCGAGTACAGCGTGGTGACGATCCCCTCGCAGCGCGAAGCTACGATGGCGGTACAGCTGGCCAAGGCGGCGGGCTTCGGTCGTTGCACTGAGTGCACCGACCAGCTGGCCACGCGCTTGGCTGAGTGGGAGGACCGCGTGGGTCAGGCGCAGGGGCGCGCCATCATCGAGGCGGCGAGGGCACGTGTCTCCGACGTTTCGAGATTGGCGCACAACCTGCACGACCTGGCGCACGCACTGAGGGAAGGGTAGGCAAGCTGTGCCTCCTGTAGACCTGTTGACCAAGGAGACGCTGAGCGATCAGCAGCTCAAGAGCGCTTCGCTGGAGGATGTGGGCCGCGCGGTCCAAGGCATCCACCAGCTGGTGAAGAACTACGAGGGCGACAACAAGACCAAGAACGAGGCCATCGTCGAGATGGAGACTCGGATCAAGTCGCTCCACGAGGTCGTGGAGAAGCTCCGCTCCCAGTACCCGCCGGAACCGATCCCCGTGCAGCCGCACGTGGGCGACTACGCGGCGCGCAAGGGCGGCCTTTTTCCGCGCAAGGATCCCGTGCTCAAGTTCCTGGACATCCTGGAGCTGCACCCACGCAACCCCATTCTCCGGGGCGAGGACAAGGACCTGACGCAGGACCTGCACGACGCCTGGGACGCCTGCACCTTCAAGATGCAGGTGGAGAAGTACACGCGCGTTGCGAGGCCCGGTCCGTACGCCGGGAACATGGAGGCCGCACAGAGGGCCGCTATGGACGCAACACTCAAGGGGCCGGACTTCAGGCGCCTCGAAAAGCTGATGACTTACGCGGGCTACGGGTCGGACGCCGAGCAGCTGAAGACCCTGATCCATGCGGAGTCCGGCGGTATCGCAGCGCCTCTCACCTTCACGCTGGTCTCGGCCCAGGTGATCGACCTGGTGCGGATGGCGCTGCGTGTCGCTAACCAGTTCCGGCAGATTCCCTTGAGCCACCTGAACCAGAAGCTGCCGGTCAACCGTGGCGACGCCTTGGGCGTCCTGGGTGGATCTGTAGCAACCGACCCGCCACCTTCCGGCAACATCACGACGCTGATCCCGCACATTGACATGTTCGGGAACATCACGTTCGGGACGGCGGACTTCGACTGCAAGGACATCATGGCGTTCCTGTGGTGGAGTGACCGGGCTGTTGTGGAGAGCATGGTGCCGTTGGTGCCGTACCTCCGCGACATGATCGTGTTCGCTCACGCGAGGGCCATCGACAGGGCCTGCCTGTCCGGCGACATCGCCGCCACGCACATGGACGACTTCACGCCCAACTTCACGAGCCGTGATGTCAGGCACGCGTGGAACGGGCTCCGCTCGTTGGGATACAACACGGAGTTCAAGCTGGACAACGCGGGCGCCTCGTTCGACAGCGCCGAGGTCCGGACCATCCAGAAGAAGATGGGTGTCCACGGCCTCTCTCCAGAGCTCGTCGCAATCTGGGCGAGCCCGACGCCTATCTTCGACATGATTGGCGACGCCAACGTGCTGACGGTCGAGAAGTTCGGACCGCAGGCGACCATCCGGACCGGGACTATTGCCATGGTCCATGGCATGAGCCTCATCCCGACCGCGTGGATGCCGACGGACATGGACGCGACGAACGGTGTCTCGACTGCAATCGGCACCAAGACCGGCGTCGTCGCTGCGCGGACGGATCGCTTCGGCCTCGGTCAGTACCTGACCATGGCTGTCGAGACCACGCGCTGGGCGCCGATGCAGACGACCATCATCCAGGCGACGGGCTACTACGACTTCAAGCCGTTTGAGGGAGTGGACGCGACGACCAAGCGATTCACGACCGCGGCGACTGGAGCCGTGGCGCCAGTTTGCTACATGGTGGACGTGCTGAACACGTAGCACGAGCACGATGAGTTGATCCGGTGCGGCGCCGGCAATAGGGCTGGCGCCGCACACCGGGGATTCCTTGGGGAACAGAAGGAGGCGGACATGGCGAAGGGGAAGGCGGGGGACGAGGGCCTCCAAGACCAGGAGTCCCAGATCAAGGCCAAGGCCGAAGTGGAGCAGGCGGAACAGTCTGCCAGCAACAAGGCCAAGGACGCAGTGGCGGCGGCAAAGGATGCCAGCGCAAAGCGCGCCGCATACCTGACCGGGCTCTACCTGAAGGATGTGGAGGCGCGCAAGGTGGCGTGGGTGGATCGCAAGGTGCCAGTCATCGTACAGCGAAGGCGGGACAGGCCCGTGCAGCTGTTCGGTGGCGTTCTTGTCCCATGCCGAACGCCGGTCATGGTCAACCAGAAGGAACTCAGGCGCCTGGAGGGCATGCGTAGCGCCGGTGCCATTCAGCTGATCGTGGGCGAGTTGGAGCAACCGGCACAGCTAGAGGCTCCGAAGTTCGGGTCGAGTGCCGGGCCTGCAAAGGGGGCGTGATGGTGCGCGAGAGACTCTGGACCGGCGCCATTACTTGGGCCGCTGGTCAGCAGAACGCGGATCGTTGGCTCAAGCCAACTGGCATCAACACGCTGGCCGCCGATACAGCGGCGCCGACGACGAATGATGAGTGCTTCATGCTGGACCTAAGCGGCGCAACGTACGCTGCTCTCGGCGTCTACGCCAAGAAGACGGTGCACGCTGAGGCCATGACCTTCGCTCTCCGCGAGATCCATGCGTGGTCGGCTGTAGACGAGCAGAGCCTGGTGCCAATGTCCGGCGCCTTCCCCGGTTCAGGGCACTTCTCGCCCTACATCCACGTGCTCGGCGCGCAAGCTCTGAACACGCTCGTGTGGCCCACGAACTCGGGCGGCATCAAGGACAGTCAGGGGGCCAACGCAGAGGCCGGTGGCTACGCTCAATTCTACAATGTAATCAACGCTCACCCGAGTATCGCGCCGGCAGCCATCCTGCGGGTGTCGCTCCACTTCGATGCTTCGGCCACCGTTCTGGCCGGCACCAACACGTGGACTTATGTCGTCCGGCTCGTTGCGGGGTAGGAATGATCAGGCTCTCGGGGCCGACAGTGAACAAGGCGAACGTCGAGCTGGTGACAGCGGCTCAGGTGAAGTCGTTCCTGCGCCAGGACGGCCAGACGGTGGACGGCGTGCGCTTGGGCCTCGTTGTGGACATGGTGAACCGCTGGGCGTACAACCGCCTGCGCCAGCGCATCGTCAAGTCAACGGGCACGGCCTACGACCTGATCCTGGACGGGACCTACGACGGCCTGAACCTCTTCCTGCCATTCAAGCCCATCGTCTCCGTGACGAGCATCGAGTCTGGCTACTACCAGGCTGGAAGCGGCTGGAGCCCGACCTACACCTACGCCACCACGGATTACGCGCGGGACGACGAGACGGGCGTCCTTTACGCAGGGTCCGGTGTCAGCTGGCCAATCGTCAAGAACTCGATCCGCATCGTGTACCAGGCAGGCTACGTTGCGCCACTGCCCGAGGATCTGGTGGGCGCCCTGCTCCAGGTGGCGAGCATCGAGTACAACCGAGCGTCTGCCGAGAGGCTGGACCAAACGAGCCAGGCGACGGACGTGGGCGCAACCAGCTACACGTTCGGCACCATTCCGGGGACGGCCGACACCGTGTTCCGAAGCTACACGCGCAAGTGGGGGATGTTCTGATGGCGACCGTCGGCAACACCGCGCTACAGCTGATCGGCGTGGACAAGCTGCAGGACAAGATCCGCCAACTGGGCGCCCGCCTGCCAGAGGTCCTGGGCGATGCCCTCGAGGAGGGCGCGTACATGGCGCTCGCCCACATGAAGGAAACCTACTTGACGAGCGGGCCGCTGTACGTTCAGAGCGGCAAGCTCCGAGGCAACTGGCAGGTGCGCCAACTGCGGACGGGCAGCGCCCGGGTGCAGGCCCAGGTGTCAACCAACACCAAGTACGCAAGGGTCCACAACTACGGATTCGCAGGACCCGTGACGGTCAAGGAACACATCCGGCGTCTGAACGTGAGCCGGTCACGAGCGCCCGGTTCAAGGCGTGGGGACTCACAGTCACAGCGCCTGAGGTTCAGGGGAGCCAGCCGGCGCGCTCGATCCAACAGCGCCCGCCGGGAGCAAGCGTCACGTGCGGCCCACGGCTTGAGCCTTCGTGATCTACAGGCCCGGAACCGTGGCGCCCGACGAGCTCGAGGGTTCCAGGGCGGCATCGAGCCCTTGACCGGCAAGCTGTCCGACAAGGCCCGGGGCAAGGGCGCGGTGGTAGTGCGCTCGCATGGGCGCTTTATGAAGGTGCGCGGGCACCTGTACGTGGAGCGGACGTTGCGCGACATGGAGCAGCCGATCACGCGCCTGGTGCAGCTTCGCATCCAGCAGGCAATTGACCGTTGATCTGGAGGTATGACAAATGAGACTCGCCAAGTTCCTGATGGTGGTTGCGGCACTCGCGGTGCTCGCGGCCCCGGCCCATGCTCAGTTTGCGAAGAACTTCACGTGGGGCATGACGGCGCCGCTCTTCAAGATCCCGCTCGACACTCTGGGCACTGATCCAGAGTTTCTGGACGCTGGCGCAGGGGTCAAGGCCATGTTCAACCTGGCCCCGACACAGGACGGACGCTGGCGCATGGTGACGTTCGGGCTGCCGGTGTTCGTCAGTTACTCGAACGGCCTGGGGCTGGATGCGGGGCTCACAATCGGCACGCTGAACGACCTCCTGTCTTTCGGTGTTGCAAGCAAGCTGCTCCGAGCAGGTGACGGCGGTGGACCATCGACGGGACTACTGACAGGCGACGGCTTTACCCGGGAGAACACCTACTTGATCGTGAGCGCGTCTCTCAACTTCGGCTCCGGTGGCCAGGGGAGCGCGTCACAGCAACAGGCTCTCATGTCGAAGGCTGGCGGGGAGCCGGTGCACACGCGCCCGCCGGGATACGTAGGCTGGTAGCGGGGAGAATGAGTGGCGAGCAGCAGGTGGGGAGCAATCCAGGGGCTGGTGGCCAGGCTGCAGGCGATTACCATCGCCGGTGGCTACCAGCACAACCTGAACGGCCTGGAGCAGGTGACCTCGGGAGTTCTGTCGCGCAGCATGCGAATGGAGAACCCGCACGACCTGCAGCTCCAGGTGCAAGAGGGTCAGGAGGAGCACGGGCCGCTCATCGTCTCCCCCCACAACCCACGCAAGGCCACGCTCGAGCTGATGGTGGATTGCATGCTGCGAGGTGGCCGCGACGAGGCGCCACGCAGCCGACTGAACAAGTTGCTGGAGGACATCAACCTTGCTGTGGGGACCGACCCCACGCTCGGCGGTGCGGTCCAGCATGCGCGAGTGGCCCGGGTGGACAGGCCACAGTACGACCCGGCCGGGCGCATCAGCTGGGTGATTGTTAGGCTCGTCGTGGATTACGACTACACGGCGGGCACGACCACGTGATGTGAGGGAGGAGGAGGACTGTGCCCCCGATTACGCATGGAAATGACGCTTTCACAGCGTTTCAAATGAGCGACGAGTCAGCATGGGGCACGCCCACGGGGAGCTACGTGGACGTGCCAATCATCCGGGAGACGTTGCACACCGTCCGCGACCGCCTGCCGAGCTCGCCCGAGTTCGGTGACCTGGGCGGCGAGACTGGTGTGGACACGATCAACCCGCGTGTCGAGGGTGAGATCACATTCACGCCGCGGCTTGATGCGCCCTGGTTCCACTGGTTCTTGGGGCACATCTTCGGGACCGAGCAGCTGGATTTGAACACCGACTTGGACGGCAACACGGGGATTCCGCAAACCGGCGGTAACGGCCACTGGTACACGCCGAGCCAGCAGTACAGGAGCCTGGCATTCCGCGTCTGGAAGGGCGGCGCCTCTGCCGGCGGTAACTGGTCTCAGTTCGTTGGCTGCATCGTGACCAGTGCCCGTATCGAGCTGTCGCCTGACGGCTTGCTGCAGATGACGGTCGCTGTCGTCGGCAAGGTCGAGACGGGTGCTGCGATCATCGGCAGCCCGGGCGTGCCGGCTGGCGTGGTTGGGGCCGAGGCGTTGTGGCTGACGCAGAATGGCGCCACCTTCAAGACAGGCTCGACCCTCGCCGCCATCAACGTGCGGGGCTTCACCATCGAGTTCGACCGGCAGGTGGCGGCAGACCCTAGCTTCATGAACACCTTGAGCACGGCGAACGAGCCGGGGCCACAGGGGAACCGCATCTCCCGCTGCACGATCCAGGGCCTGCTGGAGACGACCTACATCAACGCGGGGCAGCCGTATCTGGAGTTCCTGAACGATACGGCAAGCAAGTGCCGTATCCAGATCCGGGACTCAGCAGCGGCGTCCGACGACCTGAGCGAGAAGTACGCCATGGACATTGACTTCCCGTCGGTCAAGTGGCTGGAAGGCGACTACTCGGTGAAGGAAGCGGGCAGCAACCCGACGACGGCCGTGCTCCAGGGTATCGAGGCCGTGACAACTGCGCCAGCCACAGGGAGCGCCGACATGAGGGTCGGCGTATACGTGAACGATGCCGACGACATCGACACCTATTTTACGGTGGTTGCTGGTGGGGTCACTCAGGTGACAATCTAAGAAGGGAGGCGGTAGACCATGGCTCTCGCACACGGCAGCGACTCGAACACATACTTGTCGCTGGCACCACGGGACTCGTCGAGCGACGACCCGACCTATACCGTTCCCCCGGGCGATCACCTGCGGATTCCGCTGGCTGGCGAGACCATGACTCTCGTGAGGGAAGGCGCGGTACAGTCAGAAGAGATCACCGCGGCAGGTGGCGTGCAGACGCTGGAGCTGACGCCCGGCAGGTGGCGGGGCACGTTCACGACGTTGATCTACTACAACGCAACCTGGTTCCACTACCTCATGTGCCAGCTGTTCGGTGGCATCGAGTCCATTCGAGCTGGCTTCATGGTGAACGGCGAGGCTGCGCCCGGGCTACCGGCAACGGTCAACACGCACTGGTACATCCCGCAGAGCTTCAAGACGAATACGTCTGGCAGCATCTCGGCCATCACGCACGGCATCGTGATGCGGATCATGAAGATGGGGGCGGATGCAGGCGCGAGCCAAGAAGGGCTCAAGGTTGGCGGGGCAGCGGGCGGTGCGTACATCGTGGGCTGCGTTCTCGACTTCCCGGCCGAGGGCTGGCCGACGGCCACCTGGGAGGTGATTGGCCCACCGCCGACCAAGCTCGGGCCTGCGGCCATCGACGTGGTGCAGCCGGACGCGAACGACTACCCGGTGCGCCCAATCGACAACAGCCGGGACAACGCGCATCCGGTCCTGCCGAGCAGGGCAACGGGTGGCGTCGTCTTTGTCACCCGAAACTGGCGGCGCTTCTCGCTCACGGTGCGGAACGGGCTCGACTTCCCGCCGCGCTTCGCCAATGCGTGGAACACTGAGCAGAACATAGGGCACGTGGGCAAGTTCGAGGTGACGGCCGAGTGGGAGACCTTCCTCGAGCAGGGTTCTCTTTTGGCGAGTGGGCTTTACACGGAATGGTTGGCCGGTCTGGGGATCGACAACAACAGCAGGCGCGCCATGCGCTGGATCAGCGCGAAGAGTGGCGACACCCATGGCCCGAACAACCCGGTTGCCGACCAGACGAACAACGTGCCATACGCGCTCGAGATCCAGGGGGGGCGGGCCGGCTTCGAGTCGCTGACTGGGGCTGTAGAATCGGCCGGAGCTCTCACGCTTCGGTGGTCAGAGCGCTGGTTCAGCCGGTCCGTGGCCAGCACGGCGAACGCTGGCTGGCCGTGGGACGATGCCGCCACCAGCACCTACAAGTGCCCGGTGTCCATCGCCTTCCAGGTATCGGAGACGGACGAGCCCGTGCCTGACGGCAAGTTCTCGGTGGGCGGCGCTGGTGGCAACAACCCGCATACGACGCTGGAGGGGTGATGGCGAAGGACCAGCCGGCAGTGCTCGATGCATTTGGCCTGCCGACGATCATCGTGGTGTACCCGTGCGGCGAGTGCGGGCACGGCCACGAGGACCACGAGGGCACGTGCCGAGCCAATGTCGAGAGCGGCAAGGACGACGGGCCAGTCGCCTGCGGCTGTCCTCTGTACACGGGCGGCCTCGCCCCTGGCATTCCTCGAGCGGTGCAGCTGCGCCAGCTGTCGGCTCTCGAGTGGACGACGGTCAGCAAGGACCGGAGCCTGCCGATCCTCCTGGGTGGGGTCAAGCTGGAGACCGTGGCCGAGGAGGAGAAGGTCAAGCACTACGAGTGGATCAGGGCCTGCGTCAGGATGGCGGTCACTCATTGCCGCTGGCTCAAGGCCGGCAAGCCCTACTGGCAGGAGGTGCGTGTCCTGGAGTCGGGCAAGACCCCGAACCGGGACGCCTGGGAACTCACCATTGACGAGCTGGACCGGCAAGGGCGGTTCCTCTTGGCCAGGTGTATCGCATCACTCATCCGGGACCTGAACGACGGGGGACCCTTTGGCGGGGTGGTGCGCTCTTTTCGCAACGGGGGATCTGGTGATGTGGCACCAGCTGGCGGTGACGTACGGGAGGACGCCGCACGAGTGGCTGCTGGAGCGTCTTGACGTGCCCGGCCAGCATGTGCACATCGCCTGCATCGTGCTCGACATCTTCTGCATGGACGCCTACGCGGCCCACGTGAAGGCGCTGAAACAGGGGTGAGCAGATGGCCGACAACGTGCTCGCCTTTGCGTTCGAGGCCCGCAACGTCGAGGGCATGCGCGAAGCTCTCGACGGTCTCAAGGACGCCCTGGATCGCCTGAAGAAGGAAGCCGACCAGGCTGGCAAGAGCCTGGACGGTGTGGGCGATAAGGGTGCCAGCCCTGCGCGTGCCGCTGGCGGCGGAATCGTTGACACTCTGCGGGAGACTGCCCGCCAGGCCGGAGGGCTTGGGAGCGTCGCGCTCGCCATCGGTGGCATCACGGGCGGACTTCTTGCGCTCAATACAGTGGCGCGCGCTAGTCGTGCCTTTATGAAGGCGTGGGTCGATGATGTTGTCGAGAGCGAGGAAGCTGCGTTGCGGCTCGGCTTCGCCCTCCAGTCAGCCGGCAAGTTCTCCAGTGATGCTGTGGCTAACTTCAAAGAGTTCTCTGACGGGCTCCAGCGCACCACGAAGTTCTCTGCAGATTATGTAACACAGCTGGCGGCGATGGTCGCAACCCTTGGCGGCCTCTCTGGCGGCACGCTTCAGCGTGCGACGAAGGCAGCGCTCGACTTCTCGACGGCAACCGGGCAGAGCGCTGAGCAGATCGCGCGGCTCCTGGCCGGCATCGCCGCGACCGGCGAGGCTAGGGGCCTGGACCGGCTCAAGATCAGCGTGGATGACACCCTCCGCGGTGCGCAGCTTCTGAACGCAGTCCTGGCTGAGATGGAGAGACGCGCAGGCGGCGCGAGTGAGGCAGTTGGGACTGGTCTCGCGGGGGCATTTGCGCAGGTGGGCGCAGCCGCCAAGGATCTGGCCGGCGATATCGCTCGGGCTTTCGATCTGGACGACGCTCTCGACAACATGACGCGGGCTGCGATTGCGGCCATCAACAAGGTCGACGCCGAAGCGAAGAAGCTTGGCGACGCCCAGCCGGTAGCTCTGACCCAGTTCCTGCAGCAGTATATCAGTCTCCTCAATCAGGCAACCGTTGCCACTGGAGCGGAGCGCCGCAAGCTAGAAGAGGACCTGATAGGGCTCGAGAAGCAGCTGGGGCAAGAGGTCAAGCTGCGGATTGATCGCGGAGATATCCAGCAGCTCCTGGCCGACTTCAAGGCCGTGGACGAGTTCCGCAAGGGTCTCGATGTGTTTGAGGGGGCCGAGACACTTGTGGCCTTTGACTTCCTCCTGGAGCGCCTGCAGAAGCAGCTCGACAAGGGGTTGCGCGGCAGGATCGAGTTCGAGCAGACGCAGACAGACGAGGCCCTGAAGAGGGCGACGAAGGGCATCACCGTAGTCGACGCCGAGTTGCGGTTGAAGGGAACGCCAGAGGTCAATGAGGCACTCAAGGAGCTGAAAGAGCTGGACCGCATTGCCAAGCAGTTCAGAGAACAGCCCGGGAGCAAGCGCCGGCAGATCGGCCCCGAGTTCGACATCCCGCAACTGTCAGGGAGCGTAGAAGAGGCTCTTGCTCCGATTGATCGCAATCTAGCGCAGGAGCGCAAGCTTGTGATCGCTGTCACCTCCGAAATCAAGGACGCACAGTCTCTGGAGGAGGTGAATGAGATCCTTGGCAAGCTCGAGCGGAACTTCCTCGAGGCTTTTGACGCTGCACAGAAGAACGCTGCACAGCTGAACTTGGCATTGGGAAGCGCAGACGTACTGATCAAAGCGCGCGGGCTTGCGGCGAAGCAGATCGAGGCTCTCAAGCAGCCGGACATAGAAGCCAAGCTAAAGCTCGTCACCGACGACGCGGAGAAGGATCTGCAGGCATTCCTGCAGGCAATCGAGAAGGCCCAGCGCGGTGCGGGGACCGCAGAGATCCGCATCCTGGACACCGAAGAGCTGCTCGGCGCCGGCACCGCGCTCGACCAGGCGGCGCTGTCGGCCGACGTGTTGCGGCAGTCCATCGAGCGCATGCGCCAGACGGGCGACGTGTCGGGGCTACGCGCAACGATGGACGCGCTCGACAAGGCCATAGACGCAGGAACGACGGGCGCCAGCAAGTTGGGGCCTGAGCTTGTCGCATCGCTGTCCGCCGCTCGGCTCGAGGCCAGGAGCGCGATAGCCGCTCTCGAGCCGTTGCAGGACGTGCAGGCGCTCGCCATCGAGGGGCGCATCGAGATCGACCTGGGGGAGTTCCGGAACGCCGAGCTGCTGCTTCTGCAGATGCGGCAGCGCCTAGCTCAAGATCCTCTGAACGTACAGGTGAGACTTCAGGTTCAGCAGTTCGAGGACGAGCTCGAATCTGCTGTTGAAAAAGCCAACAACGAGGCCGAGGACTTTGAGGACGCCTTCAACGGCATTGGCTTCCAGGCGATGAGCAGGACTATGGACCAGGTGCTCGGCCAGATGGTCGGGTCCACACGTGTCGGGGCGGACCGGATGAGTCAAATCTTTGACAACATGGTCAGCGAAATCATTAAATCGTTGGCGCGGTTGGCAGCCCTCAAGCTATTCAAATTCCTCCTGAACCTGAACGCTCCAGGTTCCGGTGGGTTCGACCCCTTGTCCGGTCCGAACTTAAAAACTGGTTTTCCGGAGCCATCTCCCGCGCCTCCGATCCCAAAGCTGGACCCCGGACCCATCTTTGACCCGCTGTCGTTGCAGGTAACAGAATTGCGGGACCTGACGCTGGGGCTGACCGACGTGGTGCGGGAGATCCCGCTGGCAGCGAGCGAGCTCGTCGAGGCCATCCTGATGGACCGCGAGCGTGGCGGTGGACTGACTGCGAATATCAACGCTCTGGACTCGTCGGACTTCGAGCGCTACATGCTGGACCGTGGCGCTCGGACGTTCGGGGATCTTGCGCGGTCCGGGAGGCTCTAGGTGGCGACAACGATGCAGCCCCAGACCCGCATGGTTCTGGCCTACGACAACCTGCTGAGGGGCAGCCTCGTGCCGACCATCACGCTGACTGGCTGTACTGCGGCCGCAGGCTCCAGCGTAGACAACTTGAAGGTGGAGGACCCGAGCCTGCCGCTCGTCACGACGGTGCCGACCGCAAACCCGGTGATCAAAGTTGAGTGGACGAGCATCCTGCCCACTGGCGCCATCCTTGTGGGCTTCATCAATCAGAACTTCTGGCTCACCTACACGACGCTGACCGTTGAGACGAGTGCCGATGGGGCCACGGGGTGGGGCGAGATCGGGCGTCTCGAGCTGGACCTGGAGCCGGCCAGGACGACCAGCATCGGGGGCAACAGAGACCTGCTGCTTCGCTGTAACGGGACGAGCACGTTCCGCTTCTGGCGCTTCACCTTCATCAAGGCGAGCGCCTGGCCGTCGATCACGATCGGCAACATCGTGCTCATGCGTTACTACGAGGTGGCGAAGAATCCGACGCGGGACCTCTTCCGGCATCGCATGGTGCGGGAGCAGGAGATACAGCGCGCCATGGGCGGAGCGCTGCACGTGGCCAGGGGGCCGGCCCGCATGTACTACGGCGCCGAGTACACCTTCACCCGCGTCGACGAGCCCCAGGCCCAAAGGCTGGTGGAGATAGCGGCAGTCC
>ERZ1292623.358-Hain-H51-01um-R1-358-length-49715-cov-9_pt2 | contig 42854 bp, 57 predicted proteins | sample MGYA00564398_ERZ1292623 | MGnify/ENA primary metagenome ERZ1292623 (study PRJEB36523, sample SAMEA6512633) | groundwater metagenome | collected 2019-01-07 | study: AquaDiva: Metagenomics assemblies of 32 groundwater samples
AAGAAACAAAAACAAGGCTTTGAACCTTAGGTTGATTATCTTTGCCTATTGTTTTATCCTGCTAGGGGGGATAAGTACGGTTTTCATTGAACTTCAATTACGCCAAAATGTTCGGGAAAATTGCGAGAGCATTGCAGATGGACGACTCGCCATTCGGACTTTTGTGAAAGCCCACGCCACGCCCCTGAAAGTGGTTCCGGGGTCTACTCCAAGCCTCGCGGAACAGGTCCTTGCTCGAAATGACAAATATGTCCGTGAGCGCGACGCATTTTTGCGCGCTTACCCACGTATTGATTGTGAGAAGTTGTAATGGCGTTGAACGAAAAGGAAATCCTCAACGAGTTCCACCTACTGAAACGACAGGAGTTCCGCCGCAACCAGAACTATTACCTGTTGCGCCAGGCCGTGAAGGGAAACTTCCGTTGGCCGCGTGACTGGCCCCTTCATATTGAGAAAGTAAAGCGCAACCTTTGTAAGCCCATTACCGAGCGGTTTACTACCTACCTCGTAGGTAAGGGGTTCTCGTGGAACGTGGACCGCCCCAACTCACTTGAGTATCGCCAGGCCGCGGAACGGGCTGAGAAAATCCTTCGTAAACTCTTTGACCTTTCCCAAGCCGACCTTCAGTTTGAGGTCGGAGCCCGCATCGGGTCGCAGTTGGGCCGTACCGTCTACAAGGTATACAAGAAGGGCAAGCCGGGGGCTGAACACGCCTGCTTCCAGTATTGTCAGCCGGATTACTTCTATGGAATTCCTGCCGGTGACGCTGCGGTGGGTGACTGGTCGACCGTTTATTACTCCTATCCGATTGACAAACTAGAAGCGGTCCGCATGTTCGGTCCCGGCAACTACAAGACCGAGGCTGAGTTGGACCAGGAGAACTTCTATGACTACCTGCCCGAACAGCAGCGTACCGACAACCAGACCCAGCACGACCGTCGAGTTCCGGTATTGGAGGCATGGACCAAGGACAACTACTACCTCAGTGTGGGGGGGCAGGTCAAGTGGAACGGTGAAACCCCCGACTACTTCAAATGGGCAGATTCCGGTGAGGGATTTATCCCCTTTGTGGTAATCGAAAACATTCGCAACGCAGGTGACGGGTATGGTGAGGCCGACATTGAACAGGCTCGCGAACTGAACGAGCGACTCAACTACATTGTCAGCCGGAAAAACCACATCGTGAGCCGATGGTTGCAGCCCACCGCGGTATGGGAGGGCGCGCCCCAAAACTTTGCGGAGGTCATCTCCCAAACCATTGGGGGTGGAGGGGTTATCCCGACCCGCATTGGCTCACGTCTTTACTTCCTGTCCTACGACAAGCCAAATCCTGCGGTGTTGGAACTCGAAGAATCGTTGTATCAGGGCATTCTTGAAGTGGCCGGGATGAGCGAAATCGCTCTCCAAGGAACCGTCCAGGGCTCGATTAATACCGGCCCTGCGCTTCAAGCGCAGTTTCAGCCCGTACTCTCAACGGTGGAAAAGAAGCGCAAAGAATGGGAGAACGGGATTACCCAACTGGCTGCGAAGTTGTTGAATGTGCAGGAAGCAATTGGGGATTCGCTTGCGCTTGGAAAAGCCGTCATCAACCAAGAGGCCAAGTCGCAAGAGAACGCCGGTGGAGAACTAGTGGACCTAAGCGGTCTGGACATTCAAGGACTGCGGAAGGTTTCTATTGCCTGGCCCGGTATCTTGCCCAAGGATGATATAGAGTTTGCTCGCCTTGAGTTAGAGAAGGCTTCGCAGGGGTTCCAGTCAATTTATACCACGCTTGAGAAGTTGGGTGAAGAGTTCCCCGACGACGAGATTGAGCGTATTCGCTGGGAGAATAACGACCCCTCGTTGCGGGGTGAGAAGGTCGCAGAACAGATGCGCGCCCAGGCCCCCATGATTCGAGCCCAGGCCCAGGCCGAACAAATGGGAGCAGAAACGGGCGGTGGGGTGAGCCTCTTCGGCGGCGAGGGTGGTGACGCCACCGCTACCGGCGAAGAAGAGTTGCTGGGTGCCGGAAACCTGGGGGCACGACTTCGTGATATTGCTCGTCGGGCCAAGCCAACGCTGAACGAGGACGAGGACTTGCCCGTCATTCAGAATAATATTCCATACGGGGCTGGCTAATGGCCGGGTATGGGGCCGTTGGAACTGGCCTCAGAATTGGAACCGGCGGTTATCATTGGAAGCCCCCACCGAAGCGTAAGCCGACGTATGCATCAAGCGCGGCGTACCAACGTGCCCTGTTTCTTTCCAAAATTCAGTTAGCCTCACGGACGAACCTCGGCCGATTAAAGATTGAGGCCGCGAAACTTCCCAAAATTCAGAAACCAGGGAACCTTACCGCGGCGTCAACGTGGAATCCCCGGTCACAACGCCTTGTCGCCGAACAGTTTGGCGTGGCAACTCGTCGTGCTCCCAAGAAAGTTGAAGGGGACGTAAGCGCGCTTCAGAAGTGGTTGCAGGGTCCGGGTGGTCAACAAATCAACCCGTACGCCGTGGCCGGAGGCGTGTACGACCGTACAACTCGTCGGGCATACCAGACGGTTCTCGACCGCTCTCGGGACATTTCCCTAAATACCGCAGTTCGCACCGCTCAAGACCGTTACGAGCGCCAACGTCAACGCCAGGTCACACAAGCACACAAGACCGTTGCTGGGCACATCACCCGCATTACGGGAACCCCCCTTCAGGTTGCCATTGAAAAGTTTGGCAATCTCAGCGAAGAGGACATTAGGACCGTTCGACGGGAATACCAAAGCGGCTTAACCTCTGGTCGGTTTTCCCACTACGTTTCGGAAATGCAGCGAGAGGCTTCCCGGCAAAAGGAAATCTATGGTAATGTCGTTACCGAACAAAACCGAAATGCTATTGCCCGCAGCCTCTATCGAGTATACCAAAGTGGTTCTGACGCAGACATTATTAAGACCGCTCAAAAACTAGAGAAGAAGCAAGAAGAAGCCGAACGTGGTTTCCTTGGTGACGTGTTTCGCGTCATTGAGATTATCACAGAGCCTGTTCAGCGAGCGTTCTATGCTGCCATGTATACGGAACTTCAGGGTGGAGATTTTGGCGATGCCTTTGAAGCATTCTTTGGTTCTTTGGCGACTCAGGTTGGGGTCCCGAAGGATATTCTCGACCAAGAGGTCCGCCAGTGGGTGGAGGCTACCGACACCTGGCAAGAGCGGCAGCAATTGCACAAGAAGGGGCAACTTGCCAGTTTCGGGGAGTTTGTTTCTGGTAAGGCCGCCAGAACCCTCCGTGGCCGAGCACGGCGAGAATACAGTGAAACGCTCACCGGGACATACCACCGCTTAACTGGAAAGACTTTTCCAAAGCCTCTCGGGTATTTGGGTTTTGATGACCGAACAATTGAGGATATTACCTCGGCGTCGTATGACGCCTTTTTCCAGGTCGCCGCCGACCCTACGACCTACGTTTCGGCAGGGCTCCGCGTTTTTGGAAACCTCGGGTTCCAGGCGACCCGTAAGTCCGCACAAACGGCGGCACAACTTGCCATTGACGCAATTCCCACCGCTAAGCAAGCAGAACTTGGGGCCTCTTTCCTTGCCGGAGTGTCTACGCAGGCTTCGCGCAATTATGTTCTTCAGAACACGCGCCTGGGTGCGTTTATCCAGAGGCGACTCGACGCGGGGTTGGCGCTTCCGCTTGAGCGCCTCTTGGACCCGGAGGCGGTGCAAAGAGTATTCCGCGGACTTCCTTGGGGTGGACGTTCAGACATAGGGCTGGTTGGTGCGGTTGACGTGGCCAACGCCTTGCGCAGCAAGACGGGGGGTATTGCTGCGGCAAAGGAGATTCTTACCAGCACCATCGAAAAGGGACATTGGATTCCTGAAATTGCCCCCATTCGCGGGGTAATGCGCTCAGTGGTGGGTCTTGGGAAAACTCAAGGTTTAGATTTTCTTGGGGAAGGACTGGTTCGGACAAAGAAGTCTTTGAATTGGCTGCAACGGGCAGCCAATGAAAAGGTATTGCCAGTAGCCAGCCATTACACTCGCGACCCGGAGAAGTGGACCGAACCGGCCCTAAGTGCCGCTTTTGCCAAGGCGGCGCCAGGGCGCCCCCGAACCTGGGAAGAGGCAGCCCGGACACTTTCTCGTCCGAAAGGCACGCAATATGACCGAGTGGTTAACCACTTTGCCTTTGTGGAAGAAATCCGTGGGATTATGCCTGGTCTTGCTTATTACGTTGAAGCCCGCCTTAAGCCATTATTGGTGGGCGGGAAAAAGGGTGTTGAGCCAATTGATTTTAAGAGGTTTGTCTCGGGGACCGCTCCGGCGTATAAGCGCCTGGGGGAAACCCTTCGCGAAGTAGAACTTGTTCGAGCCATTGTGCGGGTTGACCGGCCTTTCTTGGGGGAGGCCGCAGCCCGGCAACTGAACGCCGAACTGAACTATGGCCTATTGGCCAAGGAGTCCCCGTTCGCCACACTTCTGGGTGTGGCCGCAAAGAACGTTGGCCTGCGTCTACCCAAATACAAAGGCCCAAGCACATTTGATGGTGAAATTCTTTCGGCCGCATTTCAGAAGATGCCTGACGAGATTCAAACTCGCCTTTACGATGACATTGCAGCACTTCTTGAACAAGCCAAACTGAAGGGAAAGGAAGGTCAGAAGGCTTCGGCCGGACTTGCCAAGTATACCCACAAGATGCAGCAGTTGGCCGACCATCCTTCGCTACAACCCGAATTGGTACGACTGCTCGACCTAGAGACTACCCGAATTGGACTTCAGGGGTTTGGGTTGGGCGAACAGAAAATCTTCAAGGCAATGGGGTTGACCGATGACCTTACTGACCCTACCCTCGCCGTACTCCGTGAGGGCCTGCGGTCCAGAAAGGGAATTAGCGGGCAAAACATCAAACGGGGACTTGCGAAAACGGTACTATCATTTGCCGAGGCCGCTCCCCCGGCCCACCTTATTCTTCGGCACTTCAAGTCTATTATGCTTTCCGAAAAAGAACGAATCATGTTCGTTGACCGGCTTGTTGCCTCGTTGGGATTTGACAACACAACTCGTGCTCAGATGAAGAATCTTGCCAAGAATATTAACGTACGGTCGGAAAAGGACCTGTTTCACCTGGCCGAACTTGCGCCTCGGGTGTGGGCGCGACAGAACCACATACCCGAAGAAATTGTCAACGAACTTCTTACCGCCAAGCGTGGAACCCTAGAGCGTTCTCTTGGTTTCCTCGTTGGTCCAGACGGGAAAACCCTCGATAAGCGGGTCCATACTCCCGCTCAAAATGTTGAGCAAGCACCCTTGATGCAAAAGTCTGAACTTAAGATGGCCCTGCGTACGGAACTTGCCAAGATGGGTGATATTCCAGCAAGGATGCGGCTAGAGATTCACGATTTTGGAGAACTAAAACCACTGACAATCTTTGGCATTGGGAGCGAAAGAACTATTCGCGGCACTCTTCAAGGATTCCATCGCCTCTGGAAGTTTATGATTGTGACGAACGCATACATGCCGGTCGTTGGGTTTGCGGCTGGTATGGCTAGCGGCAACCTAGATTATGCTATTGCCGGGGCTGCGCTTGGTGGTCTTGGCTCGGTGCGATATATCGGCCGCGTTGCGCTTATCGAAGAGAATATGCGGTACGCACTCGAACGGGGTGTAAACCCCGAAGAGTTTATTCCCTTCTATTCCAACTTTGCCGCTAATCGCCGCGCCCTTGGGGGCAACTTTGAGGATGCCGACGCGGTACGGGCGGGCGGGTTTACGGGAGAAGCCTTTGAAAATCGCATGATGGTGGTGCAACACCCGGACTGGGTTGTTGCCAATAGTGACCGGCCTCGGGAGTTCCTTCCGGCCTGGGAACGCATTATCAATAAGCAATTACAGCCCGCCGAATATCGGGTAGATTTCTTGGTTCTCGCTCGCAAGGCTGGCGTGATTGACGAGGGAAGTTACCGGGCGCAACTTGCGACCCTGAAGGCAAGTGAAGCAGGACAAGAATGGTTTTTCCGCTTCAGGGGCGCTCATCGTGGACCCAAGAATTGGGATGAGGCTGTTGGCCGGGTCGAAAAGTTGGTAGATGATTACGTCCCCCCAAACATTGCCCGTGAGAGACTGAAGGGCTCAGTACCATCGGCATCATTCAAGGACTCGTTGAAGATTGGCCTTGCTCCCGAAGTGGTCCACGCTCAAAAGTCCTTCCATCTGTTGAAAGACCCTGCTCATTTTTTCCGCAGTTATCAAGAAATCGTCAGCCGGTTTACATTTGAGGGACCGACAAACCTTAATCGTCAGCGTATGGCGAAGTGGATTTATGCTGACGAATACTCGTCTCGACTGTCCCTGGGAGTTGACCCGGAGGTCGCCCACGAAATTGCTACCGAGATTGCGGTTGAAAAGACAAACCGCATCATGTTCCGCATTGACGGTGAAAGTCGTTTTGCCCGCAGGTCCGATTACATTTTTCCGTTCCAGCAACCCCGTGAAGAGTTCCTACGCGTATGGATTCCGTTGATTGCGAAGCACCCCGGTCGAGCCATTCGTGCCTCCCACCTTGCGGCCCGAGCATTTAACAACGGGGCCGAGGATGGCATGTTCTACCAGGATGGCTATGGGAATTGGAGGACCACCATTCCGGGTGCAGCGTGGCTCTCCGACAAACTCTTTGGATATCATGGGGGTTTCGATTTCAACCTCAAAGACCTAATGATTGTGTCCCAGGGTGGAGCCTTCGGAGCCAGTTTTATTCCCACCCTTGGTGGTCCCTACTGGACCTACGCTGGACGTGCCCTGGTAAGTACCTTTCCTGAATTCTTCGAGAAAGACAGTGTAATCAAGAGTTGGTTGTTCCCCTTCGGCCCCGGCCGTGGTTTGTTCCGCAACGAGACACGATTCCTATGGTGGGCCTTTACGGAAGGGACACCACCTTGGGATATTGGGTTCGAGACTGAGGCCGAGAACGAGCACAACAACTACGTTATTGAGATTGCTCGGCAAATGAGTGCCGACCATATTGCCAAGGGGGGAGACGCAAATTGGACTCCACCCGACGACGAGTTGAAGGAAATGGTGCGGCAGTTCTATGCCGCACGGGCGTTCCTTGGTTCTATCTTCCCCGCCGTACCTCGGCCCGTTCTTGCTACCAAGAACAAGTTCGAGGCACTCAAGAAACTGTGGACGTTGAACGGGACCACTCGCCTGGACACCCAAGAGTTTCTCCGGTCGTTCCCCGAGTTCTCACCTTACCTCGTAGGCAAAACAAAGTATGTGGGTCCCGACGATATGAAGCATTGGCGAACAACGGGGGTGGACTATCTCACCGAGGTCAGCCTGCGTTGGCGAGAGACAATTCCATATAAGGAGTTCAAGGCCACCTTCAAGCAATATGCCAAGGACCAGGAGGTCTACGCCGAACGACGTAAGGCGTTTGAACTTCCCGGCCCGCGCCACCGGGAACGAGCATTGTTGGAGTGGGAGAAAAAACACCCCGAATATGTGAACCGATATCGCAATGACTACTACCGCGACTTGGACCTGGCCTACATTCTTACCACGTACCCCAAGCACCAAAGGGAAGCCGCCATTGAGGCGTGGCGGCATCGTTACGATGTAACGCACTCACAGTACCTCGGTCTGCGCGAAAAGGTTAAGACAACATTTCGCATTGACCCGTGGCGAGAGGCTAGGGACACCCAAACGGTGTTTAGGGAAGTGAAAAACGCGGTAAAGCGCGGAAGTGACGAACAGAACTATGTGGCTGGACTTCAACCCGCCGAACAGTATAAATACTGGACTCATCGCGTGTGGAATCTAAACGATGCCTGGACCCCCGGAGGGGACCAGCAGGAAATGGACCGCCTGTACCGAGAATACAACAAGAACCGTGGAACCCTTTTCCAGCAGTACCCCGAATTAACGGTGTACAACGACCGCCGTAAGTCCGAGTATGAGAAGTTGGTTGAACGGGTAAAAGACACCAATAGGGCCGACCTGGGGATGATTTACGACGAAATCGACCGGGTGAAACAAGCCCTTGATGTGGCTTACGACAATAAGGATTGGTCCGCGTATAACGCGCTCAACGACAAACGCACAAGGCTATATGACCTCGCTCGTGCCACCAACGATTCCTTCTTCCACAAGTGGCCCGACCTTGAGGAAGCCTCGCGAGACGCTATGGCAATGGTCGACGCCAAGCGCGACAAGAACTACGCTAAACTGTATGCGCTCAACGAGAAGTTGATAAAGGATTACAAGAAGGGTGCGGTGGAGTTTATTTCCACTGACGAAGAGGCGGCATATCTTAAGCGCCCCCCCAATCTGCGTCAGGCGTATTTGGAAAGCATTATTCACAATCTAGGGTTACCAAATCTGCGTGGTATTACTAAGCAATATCCCGGCGTGCTTGAGGAACTCCACGACCACGGGCTGTACAAGATTTATTGGGACTGGCTTACGCAGTTCCAGAAGGACCTGCTTGAGCGACACATTCCAGCACCCTACCTCAACGTTTGGAAGCAGGAAAAACCCAATGCTCGCGGCTTCGGTGGTCGCTCGACCGGAGACGCTGGGCTGGATTGGGCCTTCTCCCTGTTGAACAAGTACAACAAGCGTCCGAAGGGGGCAAAGGCCCCTGCCGCCTACAAGGAATACCTGGCATTGCCTAGAAATCCAGCCATTCGAGCAGAATTTCTGCGCAACCACCCCGAAGTTCGTGAATGGATTGCGATGGGGCCTATGGCCAATATGCCCCCGTTGTATCAACTCTTGGTCGCAAACATCATGATTGCAAACGGTCGTTGGGATGGGGAGGAACTTCCTATTGAGGAAATAACCGACCTGGCCTTTGCTCGCCAGCAACTTGAATACTGGACTCAGCGTCCCCAGGGTGCTCTACGTCCCGCCAATTATGACACCTGGCTGGCCATGCCCTCCGGGGTGGCCAAGGCTCAATACCTGAATGCCCATCCTGAGGTTCAAAACTGGATTCGCCTTGGCCCTATGTCAAACATGCCCGACGAATACCGCGAGGTTATTCGTGACATTATGTTCCGGTATGGACTCTGGACCCAAGAGGTTACTGACCCGCTGGGGGCAACCATCCAGGGGTACTATCGAACCCCCACTTATAATCGTCAGCAATACCTGGAACAGCACCCGGAATTATTGGCCTATTGGTCCCTGACTCGAAGCGGACCAGACAACGTTATGCACGATTTGGCTAATCAGTATTTTGCCATTTATGACGTAAATGCCAAGCGGGCATTCCTGCAATCCCACCCCGAATTAAGCCAATGGTTCATTGACGCCCGAACTCGACGTTATGAGCGATTCTTGAACCAAGTGGCCCGGTTTATGGGGAGCAACCCCCAACTGTTCGAGGACTATTTGAACCGACAGAATGAGGTTTTGGCCGAGTTAATGCGGCGATTTGGGGAAGCGCCGCTGCTTTCTGAGAGGGCATATATTCGTTCCTCCGGCGAGGCTCGGACAAGAGATACGGCATAATCTGCCCCTCCCCAAGTAATCATAGGATGATAGGGCAACCTATCGCAACACGGAGGTACGGATAGTGAGTCAGACTCTCACCCCGGATGCTCCCTCCCAAGATTTGGCAGCGGACCCGCAAGGGACCCCCGCCCCCACTTCTGGTGGAGAAGTAGCCGTAGGAAGTGCTGGCGGCGGCGATTTCATTGAGAAGGCTCGCTTTGATGGCCTTATGTCGTCTTACAATAAGACGAAGAACGAACTAGAGGGCCGATTAGCAGCCGCAACTCAGGAGATTGACAGCCTCCGGGCGGCACAGGAACAGAATGGACCACAAGTGTCACAAACTAACGACATTGCTGGACTTCAGGAGCAGGTAGGACAACTCTCACAATTGCTGGTAAAACAGCAAATTGAGAGTGCCACCAAGGATGCGCTAGAGAAATACCCTGAGGCAAAGCCTCTGGCCGATTTGATTGTTGGGAACAGTCCCGAGGAAATCGAGGACGTTGCTCGAACAATCGCAGACAGGCTAAAGGGAATTTCAGCAGGAGCACCCGACCCTGAGGTAGAGCCGGTAGTCGACCCCCAGGTCAACCCGGAGGTAAAGCCGGAGATTACTCCGGTTGCACCCGTTGTTGGTGGTGGTACTGCGGCCCCGGATACCGAGGCGCTCGTTACCAAAAAGGCAGAAGCCTTGGCGAGTGGAAATCTCGGAGCGTTTCTTGAGGCCGCTTGGGAGGAACAGCAAACTGCTGTGATTCCCACACAAGTTTCATAAATACCTACGGCTGCTACTGCACCAGGACGGGGGTGATAGAAAATGGCTACTCCTAGATATGGACAGCAAGGTACGTACAATACGACTATTGGCGTACGGCTGGACATTGATGACGCGATTGTAATTTTGCCCGTATGGGACGTACCGCTTCAGCGGTATGTTGGTTCTGACGGCACCAACTCGATTAAGGTCGAGTGGCTGGAAGAGGACCTGACCCAATCCACGGTGACCATTGCTGCGGGTGGTGTTTCTGGTACAACGTCCCCCTGGACGCTTACCCTTGCCACCGATGAGGCAAAGTTCATTCGCCCTGGTGACCTTCTGCACCTTATTGGTGCAGCGTATGACCGGCAGTTCCGCGTAACTTCGATTGACACGGCTGCAAACACTATTGTCGTGACTTCGTTCGCGGCTACTACCGACTCAAACGACCCTGTTGCCGCTGACGTGTACGAAATTATCGGCCAGTACCGTAACGAAGGTTCGGACCCCGAAGAGGCCCGTTCCGTCGAGCGTGCTACGAAGTTCAACTACACGCAGATTGGACAGGAAAAGGTTGAGGTTACTCGTACTCAGCAGGGTCGCGCCATGTACGGCGTCACCGACCCCTATGGACACGAAGTTGGAAAGAAGTTCAAAGAACTTGCAATCCGCTTTGAGCGTTCATTGGTCAGTGGTTACCGTGCAATCTCGTCCGACTCGAAACAGCGTTCACTTGGTGGACTCTTGTTCTACATTACCACCAACTCTGTTTCTGACGTAAAAGCGAATGCCAAGGCTGCAATTAACAGCCTGGTTCGTAAGTCGTATGAGAAGGGCGCTGCTCCCGATACGTTGATGGTGTCTCCGGCAGTAAAGGCGGCGATTTCCGCTAATATTGACCCGACACTTCGGCGTACTGACCGAGAGGACCGCGTGGCTGGGTATGTTGTGGACACCGTATTGACGGACTTTAATACCATCAATATTGTTGCCAACCGACATTTCCCGACCACCAAGGGCGTGTTGCTTCAGCGAGAATTCGTCAAGAGGCGTCCATTTGACCCGTATTTCCACGAACTGTTGGCAAAGTCGGGTGACGCTGACGAAGGACACATCGTTGGAGAACAGGCGCTAGAGGTCAAGAACGAGCAGGCACATGGTGTGCTTACGCTCACCGATGCGACCTAATAATGCCGAAGCATTGATGCCCCGTTCCTAACGGGAGGGTTTTGGGGGCCGACCGAAACGGCCCCCCCTTTCTCAAAGGGGTGGGGGGTGAAAAATGCCAAACTATAGACTTAAGAACGGTGTTCTCATTGACGAGGACGTTGGTCCTGACGCATTTATTGAGTCCATTGAGGTTGGTGGAGAGGCCGACGTAGCCTCAAAGGTGGCAAAACCTGCCACCCCGGCAGTCATTACCCAAACATACTCTACGCCTGCGTCAACGGTTCCAAATGCCACCGTAGCCGCGGTGGCCACAACCGCTGCGACCTCCACCACCCCGTTTGGGTACACGGGTGCGGCTCAGGCCGACGCTATTCCGGTGGCAATCAACGCGCTGGCGGCCGACGTGCTAGAACTTAAGAAGGTTCTTACGAAGGTCATTGACGAACTTCAGGCAGTTCTCATTCTTGCCTAAGGAATCTGCGGGGAGGACAAACGGTAAGTCGGTTGGCTCATAACCAACAGATAGCAGGTTCGACTCCTGCTCCCGCAACAAATAGCCATAAAACCTCGGAAGGAATAGCAAGAGGATGGCCAAGAGAATAGACTACAGAACCGACCTGATAGACAAACTTGTCGGCTTGGAGGATGAAGGTTATGGTGATTTTGAGTTCACCACCGCCGAACTCAACACCTACCTAGCCCTAGCGACCGCACGGCTTTATCCCGCCGTGTATACAACAACAAAGATTGCAGATAAAACCGTTGTTGCCTATGGCTCTGTACAACTTGGGGCGGTTGCTACCACCTTTGCCTCAAAAGTATACCTTGTCGAAGATGTAACCGAACGGGATACGGTGGTTGGGTGGAAGGTACGCCCAGGAGAAATTATCAATATCGACTCAGCAATTCACCCCACCGTACACCTTTATTACCACGACGCATACGCTCTTGCCGCCGACGATACCACCGACCTCGGGCTTGGCGCTGCTTATCGGCCACTTCTTGTCTTGGGTTCGCTTATCGAGGCTCTTGAATCTCGTCACGACACCGGAGTACGCGGTGAGCCCCAACCGACTGGTCCCCACCAGGAAGTTCCCCTCATTGACCGCCTCACGGCCCGATATGACCGGCTCAAGGAAGAAATGGCAATGTCGCTCCCAGGGGTGGTTATGTAACATGACCAATCCCAAGTATCGTAAGCACCAGATGAAAAAGCGTTATGGTATTACCATCGAGCAATACGAAGAACTGTTAGTCGGCCAGAACGGAACCTGTGCTATTTGTGATGAGGCTTGTTCTACTGGTCGAAGATTAGCCGTAGACCACGACCATGATACCGGACAAATCCGTGGATTGCTTTGTTATCGGTGTAACACCGGACTGGAATGGTTTACCAACCCAAAGAGATTCTATCGTGCTACACAATACTTGGCGGGCGCTGGCTAATGGCTACCAGGGATGGACAAAAAACCGAACTTGCTATGAGACTCGGCGATGTGGCCTATACCATTTGGGGAACCACAGAACTTGATGGCTACCTCAACCACGCCTATAAGACATTGTATCCGACCTTCTATCAGGTGAAGGTGGCCACCACCACCGCTGGTGCTGGTCCAGTCCAGACAAAACCAACTACCGCTCAGTACGACCGCCTGCATTCGGTGGGCATCAAGCGCGACGCTACCGTGACGCGGGTTCGCCCGGTCCGACGTTGGTTTGATGGAGATGTTGATGCCATCGTACCGCTCTTGTTAATTACTGGTCAAACCTTAACATGGGCCTGGACCGAAGGGTGGGACTCCCCGGCCTCAGGTTCTACTACGCTGCTTATTCCCATTCAGGCCGAAGAATATGCAATCGTAAGAGCACAGATTTCGGCGCTAGAAAAGGTCCTCACCGACCGAGTGTCTGCGGAGAAGTATTTTGCGGTGCAAGTCCGCCAGGCCATCACCGAGGACGATGTAGTGAACACCCTGGACGCCCTTCACGTAACCCTGCGGGCAATTGCGGAAAGGCAACCTCCGCTTCCTGAACAGGAACGATAACAATGCCAGCCCCATCAACGGAACTTGGTTCCTTCCGAGAGGTCTGGTTTGCGAAGGTTGCTACCCCCGGTACTCAATATTCGTTTCTGGTTCGAGACGATTCAAACCTAAAGACGGGGAGTATTGTTGGCCGTACGGTTCGCCTAGGTGACCCCATATCGTTGGGGGCAAACTCCGTTTGGCAACAAACCACCTGGGAGGGTGGCCTCGACCAAGAGCGATGGAACGACCACGCGATGTACGGGTCCGGCACCGCGGACACTTCGGCTTCGTTGGGAAGAATTCAATTACCTCCCGGTATCAAGAATATTCTTTCTGAGAAGTTGCGGGGTGTAACGGATTTTGTCATTGCCCCGAGCACGGCAACGTATGCCGCCGATACCCGGCTGTGGATATGTGAGTCGAATTTTGAGCCCCAACGAAACGACCCAACGACGGGTACTGCGGTTCCTCCTACCGGGTACCGGGTATACTCGTATAATCCCGTGTCCGGGGCATTAACCACGGTCAAGGCCGACCTTCCCGGTCCGGTAATTTCGGTAAGCCCTTGGGTAAACAACGCCCTCGGCTTAGATTCCACGTCTACATTCCTTATGACGGTTGTTACCCCCGGAGCCACGAGAGTTATTGGCGCATACATCTTCAAGGACACCGGAACTCCCGCATATGTGGGCTCGGGCAGTTTTACGGGGGCAACCGCCAAGGGGATTGTGTACCCAAACTCGTTTGCCGCCTACAACAATGCCGTGTACTACGGTATGACCGACTTTACTACCGGACAATACGAACAGCCCAAACTTTACGTGAACAATGCGGCCGGAAACAGTCTGGTCAAGGCGTTTCCGTATCACCAAAGCCTTCGGGCTTTTACCGTGTGGAACAACCGGGTATGGTTTGCGGCCGCGCAGGGGGACGGGAACTCGTCCATTCACGTAACGGACGGAGCAACAACGATTCCGGCGTTTCTCCTGCCAGATGGCTTGCAGGTGCGAAAGATGGTAACCGTCCAGGGGGCGCTCTACATTGTAGGTTATCGTTATAGCGCTTCGTACGTCGATGGAGTCATCGGAGAAGTTTGGAAGTACGACGGTTCCCGACTTACAAAACTTTGGTCGAGGGGTACAGGGTCTGACGGGTTTGATTGGGGCGTTTATGACGCCGCGGCTCACGGCAAGTATTTGGCCTGGACGCTCAACGGGCACACTCCCGCAACCGACAAACCCGGTATTATGCTCTACGACACAGACCTCGACTCAATTTCCCCAGGACCGTGCATGGATATGCACGCCAGCAGCACGAGTTATCTCGTCAGAACGCTTGTCGAATACAATAATGAACTTGCCTTTTCGGTGTGGGACACCAAAAACTATGTCGCCACCGTAAACCAGCCTACCGGAGTTTTCTTGACTCAGGGTGCAGGGAAAGTTCGCACCCAGGTTACTGCCGCGGCGTACGAAGGATATTCCTTCGAGAGTCAGTCGGCAACCCTTGAACGGGAAATTCTTTCATCCCGGTATGATGGTGAATCAGGGACTGAGGCCGAGCAGAAGGTCTGGTTGGCCGGACATTTGAAGGTGCGACTTGCCCTGGCCGATACGTCAATCGTTGTGAAGGCCACTATTGACGACGGTACCGAGTATACAATTACCACCATTGCTTACGATTCGGGGTTACTTGGGTGGCGAGATGTAACCGTTCCCCTGAAGTCTGGTGGGGATTATCTTGTTGGCCACACCATTCAGTATCGTTTTCTGTTGAGAAACTCGTCCGCAAGCGCAACGTCGGCCGCAAGTCCCGAGGTCGACAACGCCAACTTTGAGTACATGCTCAAGCCAAAGAAGCGTCGTCAGTGGTCCATCCGCGCCTTCCTTGGTGATGGCCAAACGACGCTGGCCGGGAGTGCAAACCCCCTTACCACCCAGGCTGCCCAAACTGCCAAGTTGGAAGAATTGTGGAGCGACCAGCGACCAGTTCTCTTTTGGGAGGCAGGCACGACTCCTGGGGCTCCTGGTGGAGCCGGAACCGAAGTGTACATTACTCAGTGGTCCGAACAAAGGTACCGCATTGAGTCCTCGAACACTACCGTTGGTGCGGAGGTTGGACTGACGCTTTCCGAGGTTGTGATTTCGTAATGGTTCAGCGGAATAGGTCCGTGAACGGCGAGAACCGTAGGGTGAGTCCACGAACCATCACAGAGGCCATTGACCCCGGTGCCCGTACGGCAATACGAAATAGCGAAACCGAAGAACAGTTTATCCCCGACTTCAAGGACGGGATAAACCTCATTGATACCACTAAGGCGACACCAACGTTTGTTCTGGTAACCGCCGACAGTCTCGTAGACGCGTCATTTGGTATTCCGGCGTTAAGCGCCCTTCCAGCGCTCCCCGATACAAAGTACCCAATTGGCCGGGTTGTATTCCTAACCACGGACGGAAAACTCTACCGGAATGTTGCTGAAGCCTGGGTAACCGCCGTTGCTACCGTGGACCTGACGGGGGTTATCACCACCGCTCAACTCGCTGACGGGTCGGTTACCACCATTAAGGTGGGAACAGACGCAATTACCACGACAAAACTTGCCGATGGGGCGGTCACCACCACTGAACTTGGCGACTCGGCCGTAACCGCCATCAAGATTACCGATGGAACCATCACCACCGCCAAAATTGGCGATAGCCAGGTCACTACCACAAAGATTGGCGACGGGTCAATTACTAAGGCCAAAATTGGAACGGGGTTATCGGCGGTTGAAAAGGTTACGAGCCTTCCCACCCTACCCGATGCAAACTACCCGCAAGGATATACCGTATTCCTGACCACAGATGGAAAACTCTATCGAAACACTGATAGTTCTACTTGGGTAACTGCCGTTGCCGCTGTCGACCTAACTGGCCAAATCACCACTACCCAAATTACTGATTCGGCGGTGACGACAGATAAGGTCAATGCTAATGCCATTACTGCGGCCAAGATTGCCGCAGGGACTATCACGACCACTGAAATTGCCGCAGACACCATCCTGGCAGGAAACATTGCGGCCGGGGCAATTGCCACATCGGAACTTGCGGCCGGGGCAGTAACCGCCGCAAAAATCGCTGCTGACACCATTACCGCCAACGAGATTGCGGCCAGCGCCATTGGTACTGCCGAACTTTTGGCCGGGGCGGTGACGGCCGCCAAGATTGCCGCCGACACCATTACCGCTAATGAGATTGCGACGGACGCCATTACCGCGAATGAGATTTTGGCTGGGGCGGTGACGGCCAGCGAACTGGCGGTCGACTCCGTAATTGCTACCAAGTTGGCTGCGGTTGCCATCGAGTCCGGCAAGTATATTTCTTCTACTTCTTACGTGGCCGGAGTTTCGGGCTGGAAGATTTTTGCGGACGGTACGGCAGAGTTCAACAACGTCACCGTGCGCGGGCTTCTTCTTGCCTCACAGGCGGTGTTCTCTGAGGGAACACAACTCCTTACGAATGGTACCTTTGACGTTAATACAACGGGTTGGACGGGGAGCAACTGTACGCTGGCTCGTGATACTACGACAAAGCGCACCGGAGCCGGTTCGTTGAAACTCACGGCCTCGTCAGCGGCTGATATGTATGCGTACACGCCAGAAGGAACAAGCGGTTTTGTTGTCACACCGGGGGCCATCTACCTCTCTCGGGCGTATCGCAGAACGGCGGTTACGGGACGAATGTGCTCAACCCGCATTCGTTGGTATGACTCGTCGGGAGTGTTTATCAGCGAGTCCGTAGGCGACCTGAATGGTGACCCATCAACAACCTGGAACTCTACCTCCCGGTCCGACATCGCGCCATCCACCGCGGCGTATGCTTCAATTCGGCTCTATGTTGCCGCTCCGGCAAATACTGAAGTTCATTTCTGTGACGATGCCGGTTTCTTCCGGTTTTCGAAAACATATGGAGAATACGCGACGGCTTCGGCGGGACCGCTCATTAGCATTTACGGGACAACCGAGTTCTTTTATACGGGGCGGGATGCCGAAACGGCCGGATATCTTACGGCAGGACAAACCGAAGTGTCCGGCGTCACCGACCGGCCACATATGTCCCTAGCGGCGCCACGGTTTACAGGCGCGAGTACGGCTATTTCTCTCTACGGAGAATCTGTAGGAAACCCCTCTGGTGCTCCCCCACAAATGAACTTTACTGCCGACAGTCACAACTTCCTTCCCTCGAATGCGAACAAACTACGGATGGTGGCAAATGTTGGTGGGGTTGAGGCGCCAATTCTGCCCCTACTGGGTTATAAAAGCATACGGGCGGGTGCGGACTCTGCGACATATACAACAACGTCCACGAATACAGCCGCCCTTGTCGATGTAGATGCTGTAAACCTTGTTGTAACTTTTACTGCCCCAAAGTCTGGAAAGGTAATCGTAGAACTTACGGGGTGGAATAGAAACTCCGGAACTCGAAGTCAAGTCTTTGGACTTCGTTCCGGTTCCGCACTTGTTGCTAACAGCCGGGGTTTTGCAAACGGGGGTAGCAGCACCGTTAACAACCGGAGCGTATGGCGAACCACAATAACCGGCCTCACCGCCGGTACTTCCTACACTTGGAAGTGGGCCTGGGCAGTAGATGGAGCCTCCACCGGCAGTTTGTACTCAGGACCCATTTATGGGTCGCTGGAAATGCAAATATGGGGAATTCTTGAGTAAGGAAAGAAAATGAGTAAAATAGACGTGGTAACACTTTCACCGTTTCCTGAAGTGCCACCGGAAACCATTGACGAGATTGCTGACAGGCTTCCAACATCGGGTCCAACGAATCCGAGCGACCTTGTTGTTATCGTAATACACGAACTTCTTAACAAACCTACCGTATTGCTGGCACTCGCTGGCCGGTTTGGCGAAGTTAAGGTACAGCGCGGGCGACGCGGGGTAATTACGGTGGACAATGACGGAGTGCCACTTCGACCTGACGAATAATGCCTGACCGTATTCGACACCCACGCAAGCAGCGCATTTGGCGACAACACCGCGGGTTTGTCAACCCCTACCCGGAGATGAGTGTTCCCGAGGCACATGTGCGGATAGCCTTAGAGGAACTACAAATCCCATTTAGTTGGCGGTTCTTCGACGGAGTGTCTCCGACTACTACAGCACTTATTCCCGGTTTTGCGCCAGAGTTTACGTTACGTGAATACAATACGGTTATCTTCGTTTTAACTTCGTTCTTTGGAACCCTACCAGGGGTCCTTGACCGGACCGCACTAGCACAGGCAACCCTGGAACACGACGGGTGGCGTGTCCTGATTTTGTGGGACTCCGAGATTTTGTCACAACCCGTGGCTGCTATCTTCGCCGAAAAAGCCCCGCGGCTGCTGACTCGCACCCACGTTGGGTCCATGCGGCCCAACCCGCTGAATCCGAACTTCATGCAGAGGTTCAGGGAAGCGTTACGGCAACGAAACTTTGCCCGGTCCAAACCTGGCATTAAGAAAGGAAGTATACATGACCGTCGCAATCAGCGTCGTAAGTTCCGCCTTGATTCTCGCCGGGGCATTCGTACTGGCGGCGAGGGTCCTGGCCCAAGCCCATCTGAGCGCCGCCAACGCGATTCGTGACGCCCTGAACGGATTCTGGTCGGGGCAAGACCAACGAGTCGAGGTCATAGACCTGGATGAAGTATACAAGTCGATTTGGGCACCGGAAGATGCCGAATTGGTCCTAGAGACAGAATTCGGGGACCTGGACCCGGAAACCGCCTAGAAATCCAGCCGGGGGCAGCCTGAGAGGACTGGTGGCAAATTACAGGGTGTTCTCGTACACGTAAACCCACTCGTGGTCCACCCTGAGGGTGGAGTTGGCTCCGTGGCGAAGGCCGGGTGCGGCTACCGCAATCTTGTCTTTAGGTTGAAGCATGGTCGAAAGCACGAGGTCGTGCCACTCGGCTACTTGCTGTACTTTTCCCCCACGAATATGGTTCTTAATGTTGAGGACGAATCGTCCTCCTTGACGCAAGCAGCGCACGGCCTCACCCCATGCCTGACGGTGGAACTCTCGATATTCGTCTCCCCATTGCATGGCCCCCGAGTTGCTTTCGTGGAGTTTTCGACCAAGGGTGTGACGATAGGTATTTCGGGTGCTGCCGTCCCGTGCCTCATGGTGGTCAGCCATCCGATTACCGTAGCACGGTGACGTAGCAATGGCATCAAATGATGAATTCCTAAACGGTAATACCAACGCATTTCCCACCACCGTCTTAGGGTCCATCGTAGCCCATTCAGGTTCAATCTCTACCCCCCACGTCTCGTTTGGAATGCGGTGAATCTTGCCAGTACCGGCAAAGGGGTCCAGTACCCTTGGCCACTTCTGCGGTGGCAGGAATGCCGCAATAAGTACCAGGATTTCGTTACTGAACTTCGCTGGGTGCTTCATCCGACATTTTTCCAGTACCAAACCATAAAGTTCTCTACTTCAAAAAAGGTGGGGTCATCACCAGACTCACCGTAGTCAACCCGCCAATAGTCACGTTGCCCATCTCTGGCCCACTCGTAAAGCAGGTCAATCCCCTCCTTCAGTTTCTTGATAAGTTCGTGGTGCCTTCGGATTTCCGAACGGGCTTTGTTCAAGTCCGCCTGAAGGGTGTAGTAGTCGTCAGCCTGACTCACCATTGGCCCACCTTTCCAGGTGTTGCTTCACGGTTCGGATTACGTCTCTTGAGATTCCAAGTTCTTTGTGGAGTCCATTAATGCTTCGTCCTCCAACGAGTTCTTCGGCGATAAATTCCCACAACTCGGGTGAAAGCGTCGGCGGTCGCCCGCGAGCCCCTCTTCCCTCAGTTTTTTCCAGGCCCGCTCCATAAACTCTTTTGTAAGTGGCGGTGGTTTTTCGCAGTTTTTCAGGCTGTGCCACCATGAATTCCCTTTTCGGCCACCGGCTGCACGACTCACCCTCACATTTTCCGGGTATTCCTGCGAGACAGGCACTACAGGTCAAGCCTGAGGGCTGCATCACCCTGGTAATTGTGTTCCTCATCCGCCGCTCCCCACAAGATACTCAATTGGGTTTGCAACCGCGTGCTGGCGTCGGCCAACAGCAGCAACTCGTCGTAAGTCTTTTGGGTCACATCAACGCCGGTTACACGCGAAGTTGCGTGTTGTGCGTCGGTGACGAAATAGTAGGGCCAGCGTTCGGTTCGGTCAATATTGATAACGGGCACTTACTTCACCTTCTTTCGGAACCGATTTCCGGCAAAGGTTCGTACCCCGCCTGGAAATCCTCGTCGGTCGAGTTCTATCGCATACAGATGGTCGCGGGCTGGGTCTGCTCCGGTGAACCGAAACTTCCCGTTCTCCCCACGAATCTTGAAGTGGTCCCCGCGCTTCAGTCCCGCATACTCGTCCACCATCTGTGGTGGCTGAGGATACGAGGCCGGGAGTACGGGAGGCCATACCGCCTTTCCCATTATTTGTTTGTGCTCCCCGGTCGGTGGTACTTGTGTTGTGCTTTCAACGGTGGTTTTGTAAGACTATCAGACCCCACGTTTTTGTCAAACCACTCTCGGCGCGTTTCAAGGCGCTTGAGTCGGTTCTTGTATTTCACGCCCCCAACTTAAATTCTGGACCTACCCGAAACTCAATAATGATAGACCGGAGTTCCAGAGTAAGGTCGTGTAAAATTCCTTCTAGGTTGCGGGTTTCCCGCAACAGCCGAGTAAGGTCCTGCTCAACCCCAACCAACCGTTCATAGGGATTAAGCACGGGCAATCACGTACACGGGAACTCTCACTTCCTTGGCAATGGTCACCATATCCTTGGTCCCAACCGACTCTTCCAAATGGTCGTGGAAAGCCAGCACCATATCGGGCCTACCGTGCTTGAGCATGGCTCGATTGCGGATAGGTCCTGCGGACCGTCCGTACTTTTTCCAGTTGGCGGGGAACGCCCACCGCAAGTCGCGTTCATGGGACCACTTCCCGGCAATTTTGTCAGCCCCCCGAGCGTCACCATCAATGACGCGAGTGAGGTTGTGCCGGGCCGCAAAACCCTCTAGGACCGTGAAGATGATTTGTTCATCTTCCCACTCTCGGTCGCCACACACGAGAAGTCTCACGATGCCACGGGTATAGAACCCTGATTGGACTCGGCCCAATCCTCCATAAAACTTGGAAAGTATTCCCAATCCTCGTTTGCTCGCCTAAACCTCACTTTGGGTCCTGCTTCCATCTTGGCTCCAACCGAAAAGGTTCCGGGTCCGTTACCCATTTCTGAGCAGATGGGAAGTCGACGCCAATGAGGGCGTCTCCTAGGCTCAACTCTAACGCTCGTTGAATCTCCCAGGCCACGTCCCACAAACCTTCTGGTCTGCTATCATTGATTTCCACTTGAACCGGAACCGTGTAGAACCTGTTCATGCTTTTCGTTTGCCGAAAGTTCTTCGGCGGTGTCAATTTCTTCATCATCACCCCCGAGCCAAGGCGGAACGGGGAACCCAAGTTCCCGGCACCGCCTTCGCACTCGTTCTCTTGGGAGTTCACCGGCCCAAATACCAGCCAGGAACCCTAGGCCATACGACGGAAGTTGGGCTCGACTAGCATCCGGGGGAGTCTCGATTGCGTCCACCAGCGTTCGACATTCATTGAACACCAGGCACCGACTACAGACTTCCCGAATCTTTTCAATGGCCGATAAATACCGCGGGTTTGGAATATTGATGAAATCCAAATCGGGGTACTCTCGGCATAAAGAGTCTTTCTTCCACTCGTATTCTTCTTCTGTATATTCAGGCATCGGGTGGGGGTCACTCCACGCCAATGCCCGTTCTTGCCGGTTCGCCGGTCGGCGCCGTGGACGCCACACTAATCGCCGGTAGTCGTTGACCCGTTGCCGGTTACATGCCTTACAATCCGTTCGGAGACTCTTACCATTCTTGTAGAACTCGGACTCCGGCTTGACCTTCCCACACTTAATGCACTTGCGAGACAACCTTAGACGGCTGCGTCGGGGTCAGCCGCAGGAAAGTCGTATGACTCAAGGTCGGCCAGCGAGTCCACTTCCTTGAGCACGGCGTGGATGAAGGCAAAAGCCTCACCATCCGTCAGTTTCACGCCAATCTTCTTAGACGAGGACTGAAGGACCTGCTGGGCAAAGTCATACTTTGCCTTACCGTCGACCCCGAATTCCTCGCCAATTTTCTCTGCCGCAGCAACGACGGTGCGAGCCACGTCAAGCACGGTCTGTAACTGGCGGGGCTTGATGTTTGCGGTAATCCATTGCCGTACGAAATATGCCACTAAACCAACAATGCTGGTGGCTAAGGTAAGAATTGCTTCGTTCATTCTTCACTTCCCAATTCTGTGTAGGTTCTCGAATGTGGATGGTACAGCAGTTCAATGCCCGCTTCTAGGGTTTCCCCATACGGGCGGTTCTTCAACACCTGAAACACAACAAGTCCACGAACCGCTTTGGCTTCGTCATTCATTGACCAAAAGTCGGTGAGGCGAGAGAACTCTTCTTTACGCTTCTTATACTTTGGGTGGCGGTCGGGTCGGTACATACCAAAGACCCAATCGGCATCGTGTTCTCCCGCATAAAGTCCCGAGGAAAGGGTGACCGGAATATGACCATCGTTTCGGACACCCTTGTCCCCGTCGCTCCCGCCACGACCAGTTTGCTGTAGGCAGTACACCGCAAGGTCCTCGGCCATAGCCCATGAATGAAGGTCCGCAGCCGTCTTAAGAACTCCATTGTAGTCGTTGGCTCCCTGCATCAATGTCATGTGGTCGATGAACACCCGTTGAGGACGGATTCCCGTCATGGCCTCTACATCACTTACCACAACGTTGAAATCGGCCACCGTGGGTCGGGAGGGGTTCACGAAGTGAAGGTACGAATACACTTGCCTCGTCTGCCTCACGCTGTCGATGACCTCTTGCCAGCGGTCATCCTCAGGACCCTCTCGGAGAACTCCCTCAATATCTCGCCCCGGCGTCTGTAGCGGGAACGTCATGGCCGTGAGCCACTCCAACTGTCTGCGTGGAGTCATTTCCATACTAAAGACAATGGTAGGAATCTCGGGAGTATTCCGAATGACGTTCAGCGTCCAAGTTGACTTGCCACAACCCGACCGTGCCCACAGCAAAGCCAGTTCGCCAGTTCCGACCATACCAACGGAGTCATCGAGTGACCATCCAATCCCAAACCGTGTGTCAGGTCGTGTAACAAAATCAAGAAGGTCGTCACCGGCTTCTCCTGCATTGACGGGGATAAGTCCCCCCGGCACGTAGCCGGAGGGACTGTACCCCTGGGTGATGCCCTTGGTCAATTACTTGCCCAAGAACTCGCGGGCGACCCGCTTGATGAAGTCGTTGTTGCTAGACTCCGCGAGCCACTCAATGTAGTCATGGTCCTCAACGTCCACGTCACCGATGGTCTTGTTCCGGTGCCGACCAAAGTTGATAACCACATTGGCAGGATTCTGCCTTCCGGGCGTGCCAGCCGGTGCGTCTGACGGGAACCGTTCCGTGGGTGGACTTTCCAAGCCTTCCACAATGGTTTCCGCTCCGGCAAGATTCAGGGTACCGTTGAACACGGCCTTCCGAATCTCGTTGTAAGTCTCGGGTTGAAAACCCGTTACCTGACCGGCAGCAACCAACGACGCGTAGAGCGTCGCCGCGGTACTCCCGGCATTCTGAGCCGCAATCGCGTACTCTTTTAGATAGGCCACGTTTTTCTCCTTACCTGTGGCGTGCCGAAGGTTTCTCCGGCAAGACATACTTACACGGGTGGTTTAGTCGGCCTCGATAAAAATGCACTCTCCGGGGCATTCTTCTGCGGCCTCAATAACGGCGTCCAGCAACTCGTCAGGGACGCTTGCAAGACCCTCCGCACCTTTCAGCCGGGGGTTTTTTTCGTTCCCGACTTCACCCACGTCTTTCACATACCAAAATCCGTCGTCGGACCCAAAAAAGATATCGGGAGCAATCTCGCTGCAAAGCCCATCGCCAGTACAAAGGTCCTGGTCAATCCAGGTACGGAATTTACTTTGCGTCATTAATGCTTACGGCTGACACTGGAACGCCGACCATGAGTACCCACGCGTTACGTACGAGTCTCGGGCAACCTGAGCATTTGTGAACGCGTTGAACACGTTCCCCCCATAAAAGGTAATGGTCCCATTGTAGTTGTACCCGAGTTGGAACAGACCACGATACTGTCCATTGGTGGCCTCGGGTCCCCAGCCTGATTCACAGCAGGCAACTCGTCCTGCCTGGTTCACCACTTCTTGTCCAAGGTGCCCAAATGCCCGATAGATAGCATCGGCAACTACTGGTGGAGCGGTCGCGTAATAGGTCTTACAACCGCCCTGTGGTCCTGCCGAAGCAGGACCAGGGGACGGTCGCAAGCACCCGGTGGTGGCTAGGGCAAGCGTTACTAGCACTACCAGGCGAAATCGCATTATTCCTGGTCGAATACCGCGTCCAAGGCCCGTGTAATGGCACCGGCAATGGCCCGCACCACGTCCTGAGCGGACCCGGCAACCGCGATTACCACGTCCTGAGCAGCCCCGGCAGCCGCGACTACCACGTCAAGCAGAAGGTCACCCACGGCAATAATTCCCGCCAAGACAACCTTTGCTACGTGGTTCACCGCCTTGCTGGCCGCTGAATGCGGCACGGCAAGCACTCTATGAGTTATGTTTTTCTTTGCCATTTCTTTACCTTTCGTATTCGCAATCGCATTGTGCTTTTCCTGGTCGAACAACGTGAAGCCCACAAACCGGGGCGTCACACAAAAACCACCCGTTTCCAAATCCATCGACAATTATATCGGGGTGGGGGTCGGTCCGCAACCACCGTTGGAATTGCCGCCGCCAGATTCCCAACTCCCGCTTACGTTTACCACCCACTAGGTTTTCCGGTTTCCTCATGCCGTTGAACGGCCTCCACCAATCCAACCAGCGTGTCAAGTTTGTCCCACAGGGAGCGCCATTCGGTACGATGCTTGGCCATCAAGGAGAAATGGTAGGGGGGGTTTGGCCCCGGATTGCGGATAACGTTGCGTACCGCCAAGGCGGCGCTCTCCAATAGGTGTGCGTCTTGTCTATTCATTCAGACCACAATACCAAAAGAGCCATACAGGATACCCCTACGAGAAATACAAGGAAGTTCATTCCGGGTCACCATTTGGCTCAAGAAGGAGTTCCCACACCTTCTTGGCCTCGTCATTGTACCGCGAAAAGTAGGTTTCAAGCCTTTCCCATACCGCAGCCAGGTCCCTGTCAGCAATCATGTTCCAACGAATACCCCAACGAAGGGCTTCCTCTAAACCACCCTCCCAATCAATCTTCATTACCACGTCCTGATTGGACCACTTCTCAGGCATCGCTTGCTCGCCAATCGTAAAAGTCATAAAACCATTCGTCAAGTTTAAAGAGCCACTCTTCCTCGCTCATATCTCGGATGAGGGGCACCCCCGCCAGCGTCAATAAATCCTCGGCTCGGTCTAAGAGGTCAGTCGCTTGACTCGCCAACAAAGCGATACCCCCAGGCTGGTAATGGCCAGACCGGGTACACCGGAATGTCGTGTTCTAAAAGTCCCCCGGCCAACTTGCTGTGGTAATAGCAATACGGGCTATCTCCTTGTCGTTCCAAGTAACAGCCACCGCGTAGGAGTCCGTGTGCGCCGCATCGTACACGGCCCGGAACTGCACCGAAGGCTGTACTGAGGTCATCGAGACGCTGACTCTTGCTAAATGCTTGGGCCTTTGTGAGCGCCACAAAAGAACGCGGCTCCACCACGTAGGCTTCATAGTCCCCCTCATAACGCACATACCTCGTTCGGGTTGTTCGTGACAACCCGCTTGACCGGCCAAGCCTACCCATGTAGTTCCTCCAACTCTAGTTCCCGGCATCGTTCCTTCACGGCGCAGAACCCGCACAGTGGATGACCTTGTGCTTCAAATCCTGCCGGAATGGCCGGGACTTCTTGTCGGTCGAAATACCCACGCCGGTCCTGGTATTGTTTCACAATCCAGTCAGTTGCATACTCGTCCGACCAAATGGCAGGAACCCTCTGCTTCTTGGTTCCTTTCCCATCCTTTTTGGGCACGTCGATGGATTCGAAGGCCATAATTGGCTTCGGCCCCCGGTCGTCCATATATACGGCAATGAGTTCTTGCCACTCAAACGGTACAAACCGGGAACGAACTTCGGGGACAGTCAAGTCAAAGTCCTCATCCCGATACGTAACCGTATGTGCGTGGTCCACTAACCAACGGTTAATGTTTAACTGTTCGATATGGTCGGGCCACACCTTGTCCCACCGAGGAACTTCCTTGACGAACTTGTAATCGTAAAGCAAGCCTCGCCCAATATCAACCAAATCGGGGCTGCCTGAGAAGGCCCCAATTTCAGGGAGTTCGGAGTGATACCGTCCTTCGGCGATGGAATCCGGCCCCTCGTACTGCTCCAATCGCCCGTGGAACATCGTACCCCGAAAGGCTGCCCACATTCGTCTCAGGTTCTCTATGAAGGGCTCCGTGCGTTCGAGGTAAGTGCTGCGAAAACACTTCGCCGTCAGGACGGTGGTGGAGATATTCTCCCCGGCATGGTGGTCCCCTCCCGTGGCATCGAGCATGGCGGCGACCAGTTCGTAGGTAAACTCTCCCAGGTCGCCGGTACGGGCTCGCTCTAAGGCTTCGTCCGGGGTGAGTACCTCATCGCCGGGACCAAGTTGTATACCAACGAGGGGCATTAGATATACCCTCCGAATGAGTCGTCTTTTTCCTCCACGGGTTGGTACCCGTTGGTTTTTGCCTGCACCGCCATCTCTTGCAAGTGACCCAACAGGTCACCGGGGGCGGCATGAGCCTGCTTTTTTTCCTCTCGTCGCTTGGTAATGGTTTCCTCATCAGCAACTACCGACTTGTCCAAGTGCAGTTTGTCGGCTACGAGCAGGTAGCACACAACCCCATCCAGCACGGTTCCGGCGAAGTTTACATAATGCCGGTATTGCTTCGGGTCGCCATATGTCAAGAGGTACGAATCTACCGTTTCTAGCAACGTCTCACCGATGACCCCTCTGAACTCGTCGGAGAAACTGTCGCGCATCTTCTCGTAGTCCTCGGCCGTTCGACCATCTTTATCTTTATCTGCAAGCGTGAATTCTGGCATCGGTTCCTTACTCAACCTTGACCACAAATGTCGGACGATTCGTCGCACCTTCATGGCTTACGGTTATTCGTCGTTGGGGTCCATCTGCTTGAATTCCTTCCACTCGAACTGCGAACGTATCGCCCAGGCGACACTTGCGCAATTCTCCACCACTTCCTCGACCCACCGTTTTGTTGACCGAACACGGACCGGGGCAGAACGCAGCAAGCCATTCAGCACCGCAGCGGGCACCAGGATTCCTGCCAGTGTATGCGGAGCCAACCTTCGCCACAACCTCCGCAGGGGAGAGTGGTTGCGGAAAACGGCCATTCGCTCGTCTACAGGCTTCAATAGCCAGGTCCTTTTCTAGCCCATGACCAAAATAGTACAAGGCCAAATGGAAGAGTGCTCTGTCCCGAAAACCCTGGGGCACATCACCCGAGATAATTCGGTTGACACAGGGGAATGGGGTTGCCCCCGCTTCTCCCTCTATAGTTACAACCGTGGTTCCGATTGGGGCCAAAGTTTCCTGTGGAAGCAGTCCCCCCACAAGGGGCACTACTTCCAACAGGTTTGCGGCCCACCCGGCGACCGGCTCAAAGGTAGACCAGTTTCCCGAAACCGCGTGCTTTCCTAGGGGCAACTTGACAAGATTCCCAAAGCCCCCCTCAATCAGTTGGTCTTGCTTCGGAAACACTTCCAGAGGCCATGCGGTGGGCCATCCGGTTTCTTTGTCCAGGGCTTCGTCCGCTCGCAGTTTCCAGTTCTCGATGAAGGGGCCGTTGGCCCAGGCCCGCACGTTGACGGCGGGAACGGGCTGGTCGAAAAACAGCCACGCGTGGTGACCCTTCCCTCCCGAGTTCTCTAACAGCAAGGATTTGAGACTTCCTATGTCGCCACCAGCGAGTTCTAGCACGGAGTTGGTCAAGGAGGAAATCAGCCACGACTTTGCGTCCTCGTCATAGGTGTCCAGGTCAAATACTGCATATTTTACAGTATTGTCAACGTTCAGAACGTACGTTCCCAAGGTTTGAAATCCTGCCAGGTGTTCCTGTACCTCGTCTGGTGTCAATTCGGCACGTACGGGGGCATAGGTTCCATCGTTGAATTGTTGCGCGAACAGGTCGCTTCGGTGAAGAAACAGTTGGAGGTATGTCTCAAACTCCTGGGGGTTCACATATTCTCCGATGCACCACAGGAGTACCCGTCTATCCACGCTTCAACAAGTTCTTTCGTTTTGTACCCAAGGAGGGTTCCATAACCATCGGCATACTTGGCGTCCCAGGTCCCGTCCTCATTAAGCACGGGACGGAATTCCCAATCCTCGCAAAAGGGGGTGGGGTTCACAGTTTGTCCCAACCGCCAATCTGTTTCACAATTTCATCCATAAGGTAGTAATACTGCCGTGTAGCCGTGCGCCACTGGCCAAAAAGTTCCTCATCTACCTCAAATTCGTACTCGGAGAAATCTTCCCAACCCGGCCTGTTCGTGAGGTCCACCAAAACCGGGTAAGACCCGTCTTTTGTTAGTCGAACCTTCACATTTGCTCCACAAGGTTACATACTTCATCCATCGAAATTGGCATGTAACGGTTGGCGTCTACCCCCACATCTATCATGTGACCATTGAGGTTTTTCTTGCCGTGTCGATGACCGTGAAGAAGGGGGTACCCCTCATCGTCGGGACGCCAGCGATTATATTTGTCACCATGCCGGGGAACGTCACCTTCAGCATAGGGGAAATGACACAGAAGGATAGGAATTCCCGTATCTATATCTATCTCTATGAGTTTTTGTTCTTCTACTAGAATGATTCCAGCGTCTCTATACGAGCCGCGCCACGCATAAAGCCTTTTACTAGGACCGCGCGAACCAGACCAACAGGGGTCGTGATTGCCGGGAACGAGATAAATCAGCCCGTTCAGGCGAGGAATGAGTTCCTTGAGTCCCCGCTCTCGCTCACCGAGAAGAAGGTCCCCGAGTACCCACACGGTATCATCCGGGTCCACGCACATGTTCCAATTCTCAATAAGAGACTCGTTCATATGGTACACGTCGCGGAACGGCCGGTTACAGTACCCGATGATGTTTTCGTGGTTTAGGTGCAGGTCGCTTGTAAACCAAATCACCCGCTATACCCCCGAACCTTCATTCAGTTTCTCCGTCCCAATTCCAATGACGGTTGTACAGTTCTAGCAGGTCTTGCATGAACCTTGCATCTACCACCGCAATCTCCCCAAAGGAATTCTGCCTACGATTGTCCCCATCGCTGACAAAGATAATCCATTCCCGAGTTGGCGCCACCCGCCGTATGCGCCGGACCCACGCGGGAATGGCTAGCGTTTTACGTTTCTTGGCCTCAACGGGAAATGGAACCCCATGAAAATCGTTTGACTCCGTTCCGGCCGCGGACCGACTCACACCGGGGCCAAATACCCGCCTTAACCGCGCCAGCACCTTATTCTCGTACGACGTACCCTTTTGTCGGGATGGATTACTCATGCAGCCTGCGCCTTACTCTCCGAATTTGTACACTCATTGGTAAATCCCCATTTCCGTTATTCGGGTCCAAAGCCGTTCTTGGCCCTGAATTCTTGTTCTCCGTACTGCACTCCGATAGGTGTTCGTCCTCCGGGCTTGTCCTCGTTCGGATTCGCCCACCAACACCGGATAGAGCCACGCTTGGAGTTCTTCCTCGGGAAGTTCACCCAGGATTTCACGTATCTTTTTATCCCGAGCCTCGTCATCATCCAAAGGTTCGGGGTCTGAAACTCCGGCAATCCAAGTTTCCAGGCTGGCTGGTGAATACCCATCGCCGGTGTAATCCCTATCGACGGAATCGTACGACCACACCTGACTGCGTTCTTTCAACAATCGGTGGAGAAACTTGGCCCCCACATGCTTGGCCCGCCAGAGAGCGAAAGCCCAATTACGCCGGAGGTCGGGGGTCACCGAGGACGGCAGGGTCATCCAGTAATCCACAAGGTCCACCATCGCAACCCCACAGGCATCGTCTACATCGTCGGGAGAAATATCCCAAAACCGTTTCCAGAGGTACGAAGCCAACACTCGCCGTAGGTCATCCCAGGTTTTCTCAGGACCAAAGATTTCCTCAGTCTCCACGTACCTTCTTCCACATTTCCTGGGCAAGAAGCACCGAGGTCACAATCAAGACCCCGGCAGCAAAGGTTGCCAAAATGGTGATGACAATGCGGTCTATACGACCATCGGTCTGCCGCCAAAGGTCAACCACAAGATTGGTCACCACCGAGGTTACCCCAATTGGCCAAAACCACACCAGTCGTCTCATTCGTCCTCCCCGAACAGGACACCGACCGCAGCATTGCGAATGTGTTCGGCAACCCATTCTCGCCAGGACTCCCCTTCGGGGAGCGACTGCCCCAGTTCCCCATCAACCTCTAAGACCCCCGCCTCCACCATCGCCTCGCGTCGTGCTTCGGCGTGCTCGACCATAATCTCGTCCTCTAGCGCTTCGAGCGCGGCGGCGGCCTCCAATAAAAGTTGGCGAACCAATAGTGAAGATTGTGTCGAATTATCCCCACGCTCCCGCAGTCGTCCCACGAGGCCAGTCTCGGGCCCATTCAAATTTCTCTCGCTCATTCCTCATCCTCTCCGAGCAGGGAGCGAAGTACGGCCAGAGTGGAACGGACCTGTCGCGAGGGGCCGCGAGCACCGGGTATGTCGCAGTTGACCGCGTGAACCAATGGCCCGTCCGCTTTCTCCAACGCTTCAACCGCTTCGCGCAAACCCGTACGCAACCGGGAAACCTTGTCCAAAGCCCGGTTACGTTCATCGCGGTATTTAACCGCGACTAAAGAACCATGTTCGTGACCCTTGTTATATCCGTCTCCCACCTGATGAACCATAACTTCATGTTGGAGTTTTTCATTCTTGGCTTCCAATTCAATAACGCGCCTGTCCAAAGCCTCAATACGGTCAATCCAAAACCGTGTTGGTCGTCCATTTAATCCCACAAGTCCTCCAATTGCTCCGGCAAGTATATCATGCGTCATTGTCTCCACCAAATCCCGTACAACGCATGGCGGGTTTCTCTCGGTCTATCTCCCGCTGCACCCAATCAGGAATCCGCCGAGGTTTCAATGGGTCTGGTTTCGTTTCAAGGGCACGCACGCGGCGAGCCAAATCATCCACGTCTTGCTGAAGGGCTTCCCACTCTTTCCAGGTGGGCTTGGCTTCTCTCATTCTGGTTCCTTCCGGTCGTTCGTTCCGAGGACCGGCCTTTAAGCCGGTCCGTTCCTCGTCACTTCCGCACGCCCACCCACCCCCGGAAATTTTACACCCCGAAGGATAGCACGCATACACTCCACCGGCAATTCCCCGAAGTGTATGCGAGGCCACATCAAGTGTAACAATGGGTTGTGGAGGTTTATTCCCAATGGCTGTAGAGGGTGTCCCCCCGTTCGCGCAATATGTCCCCGGAGCCGACGCGGCTCAGAACGAACAGCGTCGCATCACCGTTCGGGCTGGAATTATCCACACTACCGAGGGGACCGATAGCCGCGGGCTGGGGGCCAACCGCCACCACAACAGTCCGGGGACCTTCAACTTTCTCATCCGACAGGGTGTTCTCTACTGCTACTACCCGGCCTGGGTGCGGTGTTCTCATGCGGCCGGAGGAAACTACTCCGGTCCTGGTATAGAGATTGATATGTACGATGGAACGCCGGTTCGCGAGGATGACCTGCGAATCCTGGGGAGACTGCTGCTGTGGCTTTATACCACATACGGTATTCCCCTGAATTATAAGGCCGGTGACCCGCGTGAGTGGATTGACCAAACTGGATATTTGGGATTTATCGCCCACGCCGGAATAGACTACCCACCGGATACCAGCCTTCGACACTATGACAACATCACCCCATCCGAGTTTGCCCGAGCCCTCGCATTTGTGGGCGGGGACTTACAGGAGAGAGATATGCAACCAATTCTTGTTCACACGACCGAGGCCCCCTTTACCGTTTATCGTACTGATGGTACTCGCCAGGGGACAGAGGGTCCGCTTACTAGCCAGCGGCTTGCTTGGCTTCGTGACCCCTATGTGGGGGCGGTCTTGCTAGCAAACACCGACCTTCACAAGATTAATCCGACCGTATTGGCCGAGTTAACAGCAACCGATAGCCGAGTATTGGATGCCCTCAAGAGTCTTTTTGCCTGGCTTCTAAAGGCGGTTCCGGCCACCTGGCGAACTCGTGGTGGGACCCCACCTTCAGTCTAAACGTTTGGTAGAGGGTCCCCATTTTGCTACTCTTGGGGCATGAGTCAACAATTCCCCACAAGCACTATTGGTCTGGATATCGACGGCGTTGTGGCCGATTTCAATGGCGCAGTGAACGCCTGGGTCTATCGAGAACACGGAGTAGATGCCTCACAATACTCGCAGCGAGCCTGGTCGTGGTGGCGCGAGTGGCCAAACGGTCGCAAGATTTGGGACGATATGTGGGACCGCGGCTGTCGCAAGGAAGGGCTCCTGCGCCAGATACGTCCGGTTCCGGGGTCGGTGATGGGGGTTCACTACCTTCAGTCCGTTGGATTCAACATCGTATTTGTGACCCACCGACGCGATGAATTTGCCGAGGACACCCTCGCATGGCTTAACCACAACCTGTTTCCTACCACGGTCATTCACTCCGAGGACAAGTCCGTTGCAGGGGCGGATTTGTTCGTAGACGACAAGCCCGAGAATGTTCGCGACCTTTTGCGCAGGAATTATAAGGCATTTCTGTTTGCTCAAGACTGGAACATTGACGACCAGAGCAAACTTCCCACGTTCAAGAATTGGCACGACCTGACGCATCGAGTGGGGGAGTGGGTAAGTGCCATACGCTGACCCCGCGGAGGCTAAGAGGCAGCGACGGCGTTACTATCTGGAAAATCGCGACCATATATTAGAACGGTCTAAAGAGTACGCGCGGAACAACCGCCGCCGCACCCTTGAAAACTTGTTCAACCGCGAATACGGGATTACCCTAGATGACTATGAGCTAATACTGCTGGAACAAGGAAATGCCTGTGCTATTTGTAACAGCAGGGTGGCGGACCAACGAGGACACCGGCTCCACGTAGACCACAACCATAAGACAGGATTGGTGCGAGGGTTACTCTGCGGTAAATGTAATCGCGCCTTGGGGTATTTTGATGACTCCCTGGAAAGGCTTTATTTGGCCGTAGCGTATATGGAGACCGCTAATGAGTGAAAAGAGATATGTAGACCCCATAACGGGGGGAGAAAAGGGGCAACGTCTGGCGAGATTTGACCTTATTCCCCCTGCTGCCCTTATTGCTCTGGCCGAGCACTTTGGGGTTGGTGCCACCAAGTACGAGGACCGAAATTGGGAACGCGGGTACCCCTGGTCCCTGTCCTTCGCCGCGTTACAGCGCCACATTTTAGCGTTCTGGAACGGGGAGGACCTAGACCCGGAAACTCGTTCTCACCACGCCATTGCCGCTATGTGGCATTGTGCGGTTTTATTTACCTTCTCAACGAAAGGACTTGGCACCGATGACCGCACACGGTCGTAAAGACTTAGAACAAGGGGCGGTTGAAGAAGGACTCACGGTTGACCACTTCTTCCCCAAGGGGGAAATTCTCACCAAGGTTGATGACGCGAAAGAGTTTGTCACCAAATGGGTTCATTCGTTCGGGTTCGGTCACTACCAATGGCGCGTCTTGGTCATGCGTCAAGAAAATGCGGGCGAGTATTGGGCACGAGCCTTTTTTGACCACGACGAAGAATGGTTTGAGTTGGAGTTTGTACCGGACGGTGTTCTCCCGAAAGAACAAGTTGAGTTCCTTGTTCTCCACGAATTTGCTCATGGGCTCTTTGACTATGCTAGTGCCGAAGATTCAATGCAAGAAGCCGCCTGTAATCGGTTAGCCCGCCTGTTGAGCGGACAGGCGAACGGAGCCAACTATACGATGTACGCAAATGGGTATTGGCGCACGTTGCCACCGGAGAGCGGGAATGGTGGAAAATGAATGGCTCGCGCTCTGTGTCGACGCACTCCCTGAACCCTACGCATTCGTTATTACCGAATTGTATTGGCACCGTTCTTCCCTGGCAAAAGTTGGCAAAGAGTTGGGCCTCTCTAAGCGCTCTGTGGCTCGCTTGCGGAATGAGGGGTTACGGCTCTTGCAGGGAATCGAGGGGATTGAGCAATGGAGCCGATACCTCTCAGTAGGCCCGAAGGTGGGGCCGAACGAGACATAGTGTTCGCCCGTGAACACAAGTGCCCCCAGGGTAATGCCCTACGGCGCGTTCTCCCCGAACCGGACCTGTTGGTCTTTCCGGTGGGTCTGGTCGGTTGGGAAATGCCGTTCGATGTTCCATTTGTGGTCGAAGCCCCCGAACCCTGCTCGGCGTGTGGCGGCTATATTGCCGCCTGGTTCCGCTGGACAGGACCGAAGGTGTTGTATACCAAGCAACTATGGGAGCCCGGCGATGATTAAGCCCAAGATAACTCGCAACAAAATACAAATTCAGACCGTGAACGGTCTTGTCGAGGCCACGGTATGGCGCTCTGACCGCTCCCCCGAAGGACTGTATGCGTTGAACGTTGAACAAGTTCTTCCCGAGAAACCACCGGCTCAGGCTCCAAATTGGGACGTGGTGACCCACCAGGGGTTTACGGTGGCGGTGGCCTTTGCCTCCCGAGCCGAGGCGTTGGAGGCCACCGAGTGGCTTGAGGGAATTGCCGACTGGTCACTCTCGGCCGAATTCTTCGTCCTCGGTGACGTTCATCGCGGGGTCGTGGAGGCTCTCGTTGAGTTCGGACACGGAGGGGTTGCATAATGCCCAAAACCGTTCCTGCCAACCTGGCTCGGGGTATCGAACCGCTTCAAGATTACGAGAATTTTCAGAAGTCACTTCGGAACTTTCATTCGTGGCTTCAAGGGGTGGTGAGTGGAGCGAGTGATATTGACCTTCTGATTGAACGTCGTGGTCAATTTCTGGTTGCTGAATTGAAGCCATGGACTGACGGCGTGACGCTGCCCTATGGTCAGCATCTTGCCATTCAGTCTCTTGCAGCGCTTCCACAGTTTCAGGTCTATCTTGTTGGAGAATCCGACGCCTTATCTCCTGAAATCCTACCCCAGCCAGCGACCCTCTACGTATGTTCCGTGGGGGGTTCTCAACAACCCGTAATTCATCGGAAACCGGGGAGTCTGCGAGCCTGGTATGAACCTCGGCTATTTCGTCAAGTAACTCTATCGGAATTTCAGTCAATGGTTCGGGAGTGGTGGGCGGCTGCAAGTTAGCCCGGTAGTTGTTAACGGCCTGGTCGATGAACTCCATGATTTCGGTTGCGGGTCCACTCCACAGCCCTGGGCTTACAGTAAAGCGCTGACGACCCACGCGAATGTCGGCCGTGGGTTGTGACCCGACTAAATGGTAGCGATATTCCCAAATTCGACCCTGGGGCGTGCGCGTATGAAACGTGTGCCATTGGGATTCAACTTCTTCTTCTTCGGCCAAGAGTTGTTCTAACTCCGGGTCGGGGTTGTAGGTTGGTTGAGCCCCGCTTGTAGCGGGGCGGTCTAGAAAGGGTTGTCCTGGTTCCGCCCCCGTCCTCGGAGTCTCCGCAGTCGGTCAGAGGACCCGTCATCGGCCTCGACCTGAGGAATACTCGCCGAGTAGGACACCGTTCCCACGGAAGAAATGCTGATAGGCATGAGATTACAGGCCAAAAGAAACCGCTGTCCATCATAGTTGCCGTTGTTCGCATACACCGTTACTGGTCCCATGTGGTTGGCGATGCGCATGAGTGCTCGTCCAATTCCGTTGCGACGGAACTGAGGTGCGGTGGTGATGACAAAGCGCCCGTCGTCCCCGGCAAACAAGACTCCTGCCGCGGCCAGTCCGCCCGACTTGACTTCGGTTTCCTCGTCGTAAGAGATTGGCCTCGTGAGGGTGATAAGGGCGGGTAAGTTGGTTGGCCGGTTTATGTCGTAGACGCGAAGGTTCTCGGCCTCATCGGCTGCTTGCAAGATTGCTTGCAACGTTCGGGTCGAGTAGCGCCGGTCACTGTTACGGCGGATGAACTCAAAACCGAGCCGAAGGTGTGTTTCATATTCGGCCCCGTCCTCGTTCAGCCAGATTTTCCAGTTGAGCGGTCGGACGTTCTCGTTGACCGCGGCAACGGCGTCGTCTACCTCGTATGATTCGTAGGAGAATGACACCTATTCCTCCTTTCCGTTTGCTTGCGGAATGATAGACCCTCCGAGGTCCCGTGTTACCGCTTCGACGCGGGCATCAAATTCCTCATTGGTCATTTCTTCCTCGTCAAGTTCTGTCTCGATAACCTCAAGTTCTTCGCCGGTTACAGCGTCGAGAGCCTTGGGTTCTTCCTTGAACTCGTCACACTTCCGGGCAACGACAATGGATTCCCAACCATTGTCTCGTTCCGAGTTGGGAACCCAAGCCCGAATGATGTAGTTTCCTTCAGGGAATTCGTCAGGCAACCGGGCAACTTCCCCATACCGCTCAATTCCGTTAATGAGCGTGGTGACCCGTGAGCCTTGGCGGATAAGACCCTTGAGGTTGTAGTAGATAAAGGTGCGAATCTTCTGGTCCGCTTCCTCGTCTGTCGGGTTGATGTTGGCCAGGATTTCGGCCAGGTCCTTTTCCCGCTTCTGATAGATGCGGAAGTAATCCTCGGCCTCCATCGTGGGAGTAGCCCGCTCCAAGTCCAAGAGTTCGGCAGAGAAGAAGTAGTTGACCGCCTTCGTGGACTCGGTGGTCGGAAGCATGGCTCCGCTTCCGAGTGAAAGCACTTCACCACTTCCTCGGCTATATCCGGTGGACTGTGGCCCACGGCCGATGTAGGTAGTTCCGCTGCCCTGGTAACCACCGTAATGACTGCCGTAACCGTAATGACTTGTTCTTGAACGGTACTTTGCCCATCGGTCGGGAGCGTCAAAGGCGGTAGTGGTGACAACTCCCCCGTCAACCACGGTAAGGTATGTCCCTTCGTCGGTGTCGTACATTTTCTTCACCTTGAGCCCTACCGCGGCAGCGGCTTTGGCAACTGCGGTGGCAGTCGAGGCAAAAATGGTTGACCCGGTTTCGGTCAACCCCACCAAGAGCGGGCTCTCGGCCGCCCTGGCTAGGTGGAGTGTATGCGGAGCGTCGTCGTGCAACCAGGCTACGGCGGCAGACCCCTCCACGACTTCTAGGGCTTTCTGCGGTTCGATTTTACCGTACATCATCGCGGCCCAAATGGCCTCTGAGTCGACTTCTGCGCCTCGGAGTCGAGGGTCCGCCAAGAACTCAAAGATTTGGTCATCGTTCCAAATGATGCCGTTATGAACCCCAACAAACTTTCCCGAGCGAATCGGGTGGTTGTTGAGATTGTCGCTCGCCGCACCCTGGGTTGCGGCGCGGGTGTGAAGGATGGCCGTCGCCGCCTTGCGGGGGAGACAAAGCCTACCAGCCTTGATAAAGGCGCTAGCAGTTTCGTTGGTTTTATGAACCTGAATGTCCCCGTTCGCGTCGGGAAATGCGAAGCCGGTGGCGTCGTGTCCACGGTGTTCGATTTCCAAGAACAGGGTCTTGGCCAACCGCTTTGCGTTGACCTTACCGTCCTGCGGGCTAAGACTAAAACCCGCTATGCCACACATGGTTCTCCTTTCTTAGTTGATAGAGGTTAGAGTTGATGGTGCATTTGTGGCCCGGTGAGTAAGATACCAGGCTTGTTTCTCGATGAGTTCCGCCGCCTTTTCGTGCTCACACTCTGCGAGCATCCGGGTGAAACGGTTGAGGGTTTCTCGGCGTAGCCGTTGGGGGAAGTTTTCCTCCAACAGCCGGGTGCTGACCGCTGGGTCCATCATGGCAACGCTGACCCGGCTGTGCATATCCATTCGCCAGGCCGACCGGGTGCTGTTCCAGAGCCGGAATTCCCAGGTCGGGTGATTGGTGCTCACGTTGAGGAATGAATGTCGGTCCCGGCCTTCGTGAAGCATTTGCAGTTGACTGCCAAGACCGCCTTCAAGGGAAGAAGAATGCATACGCGTTTCTGTTGTTGCCCATTCCCGAAATTCTTCCCGTCGAGTAAACCACTCGTGCCAACTTAAAACGCTCTGTACCCCGGCCCACCGCGCTATTTGGTTTGCGTCGCGAAGGCTAGAATCACGCAAGGAACGATTGACCCCTTCGCGCAAGCCGGTCCATCGGCCGGTGGCAAGTTTCACCAAGAGTGGTTCCCATTTCAGGTACGCCAGGAATGCTCGACCCCGTTGTTCAGGGTTCAGGTGGCTTATTCCAACATGGACGTGAAAACCGGAAGTCAACCCCGGTTCGGCGTCAACTTCGATGGCCGACTTTTGGACTTCTTCTAGTATCTCGTCGGCATTGTGGGTCAATCCAAGAGGATGGAGCATTCCTTTGTGAACAAGGATATTGGAAATGATTTCCCCACTACACGTTGAGTCGGCCTGTCCTTTGACGGGCCACTCGTTTCCAACCATACAGAGGTCACAATCACAGTGATACCCGTGGAGAACACCGTCCCCGGTCAACCCTTTTGCAAAGAGGCTGGCAATCACGTCAGCGGCCCCGGTCTGGAACTCGGCCTCAAAACCCCACGTCGAGAGTTGCGGTGGCATATTTCCCTCCTTTCATTTACCTAAATAGACCCATCGGCATAGAGCCAAATGGGCGGTGGTCTATTTACCTAATCAATCCGGGGGGCCACGGGGAAAGCGGGTAACCCGCTCACAGAGCATCATTTCGGACGCAAATCCCGTGGTCCCCCCGAAACCTTGGCCGCTTCGTTGGGGGAACCCTTCGCGGTCGTGGTGCTGTGCAGGACTCTCCTGCGAGGTTGACCGGAGGATTTCCCCCCACGAAACGGTGCCCCCACGCGTCACCGTCGAGGGCGGTATTACCAGGGCGAGAGGCATCGGGTTGGCTCCCCTAGCGTGTCTCTCCCCGTCCCCCCCCGAGTCGCTTTGGTCAAGCGCCACGGAGGTAGATTTCGAGCGATACCGGGCCTTACCGACAACCCCTTCGGGGCCAAAGGCCCACCCGAAGTACCACAGAAGTCGATAATCCTGTAGGCCCGGCAGCGCATTTGTAGCCGATTATCCTTCTGACTGTGGTTTCGCATCGGCGGAAAGATGGTGCGGTTCGCGGGTACATCGGGGCATAAGCACCCTTCTCCCCAACCGCTCTCCTAGACCCCGCGGGGTCCACAGGAGCACCGTACCCTCCCCCGAGACTCGCACTCGGGAACCTCTCACCGGGTTACGGCAAGCGCCTCTGCTGTTGGGCTAGGAGGGTTGAGCGCCGTCCGCCTTACAAGACATACTTACACGGGTGGTTTGTACCATATGACCTTAATCGGCCACCGACAACGCAGCGCGTGCATACCGCCGTGCGTTCTCTAGGCTTTTGGGTGCCGGGGTTGACCCCGGACAAAGCGCTTCGGCGTCCGCCACCATTACGGCATAGACTGCCTCTGTTGCTCGTTCCAATTCCAATAGAAGCATTTTTTACCTCCTTGTCCGAATTGTCCTTTAAATTCCGCTAAAGAATAGGGCGGACCCGCGTTACGGGTCTCGGAGTCCAAAAATCGGGCGGAACCTCAGGATTATCCAGCGTTCCCCGCAGCCAATTCCAGAGGATTGACCCGGTTCGCCCGTTGCCATCTGCAAGCGGGTGAATTTCCTCATACTCGCGGTACCACGCGTCAGGGTCCAGGTCCCCAACCGCAGCAATGAGATTTTCCATCGCCCGGTCAACCAAGGTGTGTGCCATTGGCACACTCCCGCCAACGGTCACATTCACACGTCGGAAAGATTTACCACCGTTCTCACGGGGTTCAACGAGCCCGGCCAGGAGTAGTAGGTTCTCGCGTGAAATGGTGAATCGTGGAGTGGTAGCAAAGTACCAACCGTTCACCATCCAGGCTACAGACCTCTCTCCGCTTCGTTGCCTCTCACATTCGTCTGCGGCCCATGAAATTACATGAGCGCTGACAAGGTAACCGTCAATCATCGTTCACCCCTCTCCTCCAATATCTAGCCACTCATCCCACTCGTCGGCAAAGTCCTCGGCCATTTCCTGGTCCTCAGCCCATTCGTCCATCGCGGCCAATTCCCATTCGGGAAGGTGGCAAAGGAACCCTACTGAACCTAACGCTTCGCATCCCACGTTGATTCCCCCTTCTTGGTCATTGTGAACACCTTGTCCGCCAGCGCCAAAAACTCTGCGGCGGTTTTGTGACCGTATTCCTCATTACGGAGCATGGGCGCTGTTCCGTGTTCCTCCGTCCGGGCCTTGTTCCCACACTGGATAGCCCACTGTCGGTACTCGTTCCATGCCACTCGTAGGGCTATCTCGATGCGGTCAAGTTCTTCCAGCGTAAACGGGGGGTTTATTCGTCCCACGGCATTTTCCCTCTTGGATAGCGTTTGCGAAGCCAGTCATTGTTCGGTACCGGGTCACCGTACTCGGGCCACGGCCACGTAAAGACTAGCACTTGTTCTTTTTCTTCGAGAAATTCCAGCGGGTACGCTAACGCGTGGCGCAGGTCGTACCCGACCCCTATTTCCATTGAGATTACATCGCGGAAGGGTTCGGAGAAGATATCGCCCTTGACTATCTCCCCAAGTACCCATTGAGAGTCATCGGGTACCAATACCGGAAATGCCGAGTTTGTTCGGTCCCCATAGTGGAGTCGCCCGCGTAAGCGGGCTGGTTCTCGGTTCTTTCCCAACATTCCACCGTTTCCTGCGCCGCGCAAAAGGGAACCGTACACGAACAACTTATCATTCCCTTGCGTGCTGGAAATCGGCTGGCGTTCGACCTCGCACTCGTGGCATTGCCACGCCCGGTCACCGGGAATACAGTCCGCATCTCCATGAGGACAACCCTTTCCAAGCGTTTCTAAATCGTTCGCGCAGCGCTGGCAAAGCGGATTTCCGCTCCAAGTGTCACAGCCGCAATTCGCACACAAGGCACTTTTCATACGGTATCTGCTTCCTCAATGCTTACCGAGTTCGGGTCCTCGCACACGTGGCAGGTGCAGTCCTCGGTGAGTGGGTGGATTTTCACGGGCGCGTTTTGGCGGCACCTTCCACACCGGCCAGGAGAAGCCGAGTATTCGGGGTTGTCACCGGCTTCTTCCTCGTTGGCTCTGAAACAACTTTCACAGTACGTTTCCTCGCCATAGTCATCCGAGTGCAAACTGTCATAATGGCACCATTCGCCACACCTATCGCAAATGGCGTATTCATGCTCGTACGGGTCGCAGTAGGACTGCCCATTGATGATGGTCGGGAGGGCGCCGATGCGGAGGCTGTCCACCCAATCTAGGCACCCATCGCACCAGCACCACGCTGTATTGTCGTTCGGGCAGCGAAATACGCGAATCCAGCGGCGAGCGACGTTGTGGATTATTTCGGGTGGTTCGTGGCGTTCTCCAACACAACGACTTGGACAACCCTCGTTGTAGACTTCGTTGTCAGGCACCTATTCGCCTCCATCGTCGGGTCGGTTGTCTACGCTGGCCTGATTCTTTCCGTGACCGCGGAATTCTAACTGCCGCCAGTAGGCAGTCTCCGTTTTTGAGTCCCAATATGGGGCCAACAAGGTCGAGAACCGCCGCCCTTTTGGCCCTGGTGGTCGCACTTCGACACCATCAACCGCAGCATTGACCATCGCCACGCTGATTCCAAGCGCCAAATGAATGCGCCACGGCATCTTCGTGGCGTTCCACAGCCGGAATTCCCAGGTGTCGGTGGAGTCGCTGTGGTTACTTAGCCAGGAACCGCAACCGTTAAGGTTGCCCCCTCCCGACCATACTGGACGCGGGCCATTGTAGGCTCGCACTTGTTCCCGTGGTCCCGCGGCCAGATGAGCCAGGGTCCGCGAATAGCGGGCAAACAGGCGACAAAGCCGTTGGTTTCCATGAAAGTCCAGGCCTGCCTGGCTTACGTGTACGTGCATACCGCTGTCATGGGTAAGGTCCGCGTTCGCCTTCATGCTCGCGGTGGTGATTGTCTTGATGGCCGAGTCCATTCGCCCGGTACCAAATTCGAGTACCTTGCTCACAAATTCGGCACTTACGGAACAGTCGTGCTGCGCCGCAAACAAGTAGTCATTGTTCCGGTAATCGCAGGTGTTGCAGGAACAATGGTAGTTGTGCAAGCGCGGTGGACTGGGGATTGCTCCCAACTGTCCAAGTTCGATGGCGACCTGTCCGCCATTTCCGTGGACTTCATACTCGAAACCGCATTCGCGTGTCATGTT
>ERZ1292623.497-Hain-H51-01um-R1-497-length-42739-cov-8_pt1 | contig 42739 bp, 47 predicted proteins | sample MGYA00564398_ERZ1292623 | MGnify/ENA primary metagenome ERZ1292623 (study PRJEB36523, sample SAMEA6512633) | groundwater metagenome | collected 2019-01-07 | study: AquaDiva: Metagenomics assemblies of 32 groundwater samples
GAAAACCAATCGAAGGAGTATCTCTCAAAATCGCACCAGATGGAGAAATCCTGGCGAAGGGCCCAAACGTATTCGGCGGATATTGGGATAATAAAGAAAAAACGAATGAGGTATTTACCGAAGGATGGCTGAAAACCGGGGATATTGGATTTTTTGATCACAAGGGGTATCTGCACGTGAAAGGAAGAAAAAAATTTATGATCGTGCTTTCCTCGGGCGAAAAAGTATACGGTGAAGATGTCGAGTCTGAACTCAATGGAGAAGAAGGAGTGCTCGACTCTGCGGTAGTGGGACTCAAAAAAGCACAGACAGAAGAGGTGCATGCCGTGCTCCTCCTCAAAAAGGACAGCAGGGCAGATCCTAAAGAAATTGTCGCTCGAGTCAACAAGCGCTTACTCCCCTATCAACGAATTCAGGGCTTCTCTATCTGGCCGCACGAAGATTTCCCCCGCACCCCGACTCGCAAACTGAAAAAACATGAGATTCTCGCTCAAATCTCTTGGAATCAAGAAGAGGTGTCTTTGGTTGATGGCATGCCTCCTCATCTTACCAAACTCGAAAGTATCATAGCTCAAGTACTCCAAATTCCTCTAACTGAAGTTGCTGACTCCAAAAAATTTCTCGCTGATTTCCAGATGGATTCACTCGAGCGCATAGAACTCGTCGCAAGGATTGAGAATGAATTGGGAATTTCGGTTGATGAATCAGAAATTACCCAGCATACCACCATCAAAGACCTCAAAGCACTTGTATCAAGAAAAAATCACAAAACCATTCGGCATCCTTTTAATCCAATTCCCTATGCCCCTTCAGTCGTATTGGCGCGCTCTCTCCTTCAACCCCTCTTGCTCTACCCTACCCTTTTTCTCTTCGCACCCATGCAGGCCAAAGGACTCGAACGCCTCACGAATCTCACCCATCCGGTACTTTTTTTCTCCAATCACTTGAGCACCGCAGATGTTCCGGTTATCTTCGGAGCTCTTCCTTGGAAACTTCGCTCCAAATTTGCGGTCGCCGCAGGAAGCGACGTGCTGTATGAGGGTAAATCCCTTCAGATCAGATTTTCAAAAACACTGCTCGAATTTCTCGTTCCTATATTCCCATTCACCCGACGCATCGGCCAGGCGAAATCATCGCTTGAATATACCGGCCGCCTCATCGATCGCGGATTCTCCATCCTTCTTTTCCCAGAAGGTCAGACTTCCAAAACAGGTGAATTTCAGCCGTTACGGCAAGGTGCGGGAATTCTTGCAATTGAACTGGAAGTCCCTATCGTCCCTTTGAAAGTGGAGGGTACTCAATATATCATCCCTCCGGGACCCGAAGACGCGCCTCCGAGATTCTACTGGCCCAAACGACATCCCGTTCGAGTTACCTTTGGCGAGCCATTTACCATCGAGCGAACCATGGGTTACCGTGCAGCTACTCGCTTTGTCGAAGAAAAAATGAGAGGAGTCTAATCCCCTACTCACCTAAAACCTACAAACTATAATCTCTGTATGACTATAAAAATCGGTTCCGATATCGTCTACATCCCAAGATTCGAAAAAATCCTGCGGAGAAACAAAGAGTATTTTCGAGAGCACGTGTTTCTTCCTGAAGAGTTAGAATATGCCAAAGTGCGTCGTCTGGCTGGAATCTTCGCGAGCAAAGAAGCTGCCGTTAAAGCTCTTGGATTAAAAGCGAATCAGTGGCAAGGAATTTGCGTGGCATACGAAGAGAACGGCAAACCGTATCTTGCAAAATTCCCACTCCCAAAAGACAAGAAACTCCGCAGGAAATGGAAGCACGAACTTTCCATTTCTCACGACGGAGAGTATGCCATTGCAAATGTGATTTTCTATGCGTAAAGAACGCCTCGACCCCTTCACTTTCTTGGAGGTTTGTCCAATCTACCAACACTGCAGAAATTGCCAAAAATTTGTCATCATTGCCGAAATTTTCATTCAAAGAACCTCCCATTTACGCTTAATTGCCCAAAACCAGACCAGCAACCAAGACAGCGAGTTAGATAGAGCCACAAGTATATATGTGCTTGCGGTGTGAGGCTCGGGGAAATACTTTATGAAAAACACAATGGTGATTAAAGAGATAATGATGTCTCCAACACCAGTAGAGAAAAAAAGATATACTCCCCAGCGTTTCCATAGCCATATAGTCTTGCTTAATAAGTTATACATATGTATAAAGTATTAAGTAAACTTTTTTTATGTATGGAAAGAGGTACTGGGCCTCGACACCGATGTACTCATTTTATACACGCGCATGAGTTTCAATATCATGAAGATTTGTGTCACCATTGATCCCTGCACTAAAAAGATCCCTTTCCGAAAAATGACGCTTTTTTCTTTTCTGGACGCACGAGTCTCCGACCCCTCGGTATGATGAGAGGTCTGGTAGGAAAAAGCAATATCACCGAAAGCATCGTACATGCGCTCACCAAAATAAATAAGAGGGGAAATCCAAATGCGGTTGCAATAATTCCTCCGAGAACTCCTGCGGCGCCTGCGCCTAGGCCGACTGCGGTGCTATCTAAACTCCAATCAAAAGCTTCCTGATTTTTGTCAATATGGCGCGTAAAAATCCCAGCCCACGTGGGCACCGCGCACGCCATCGCCAGGGCATGGAGAAACTCCAATGTGTAAAGCTGCCATGGCGTCTTGATGAAGAGATAGCCCAATGGCACGAGACCTGCCATAAAAAGGCCATACACAAGGAAGTAAAAATCATCAATTTCCCCATGATTTTGATCGAGGTATCTTGCAATAAATGGTTCCAAAATTGATTTGGTAACCCAATACACTCCCGCGGCAAATCCAGCAACGCGCGCATCTCCTCCTTGAATTTGTTCCGTGAGGAAAATTGCAAAAATGGGAGCAATAAAGCCCCATCCTGCAGCCAACGCAAGATCGCTCGCAACAAGAAACCGTATGACCTTATTTACAGAAATTTGAACAGAGACTTTCATAGAAAGCACCCCACAAGAGAACTTTGCTTTATTGTACCATCATGCAAAAATGAAAACAAAAAGAGGGGTGGAAAACAAAGTACGGTGGCACCCCCCCCCTCGACTCTTCGATGATCACGTCTAGAGAGGACTCACTCCCCCTTTATTACCGCCAAGGGCACAAGACGGGCAACTTTCTTTGAGATGCCGGCATTGTGCACGACGTTCACCACTTCATCAATGTCTTTGTATGCTTGGGGAGCTTCTTCTGCGATGCCCCGCAAACTCCAGCATTTCACCAAGATTCCCTTGCGCTCAAGATTCTCTACAATTTCTTTCGCCGAGAGATTGCGAATTGCTGCGTGGCGCGACATCGTACGCCCTGACCCGTGGCATGTGGTGTAGAATGTCTCTTTTCCAGTCTCTACTCCCGCAAGCACATAGGAGGCCGTGCCCATGCTCCCTGGAATAAAGACGGGTTGCCCAACTGCACGATACTTTTCAATCACATCTGGATGCCCAGGAGGAAATGCGCGCGTCGAACCTTTCCGATGCACAAGAAGTTTTTTCTTAATGCCGCTCACTTCGTATTCTTCTAATTTCGCTGTATTATGCGCAACATCGTATACCATATGCAATTTCCCGCCCATGTCTCCCAATACTTTCTCCCACGCTTTTCTTACGAAATGTGTTATCATCTGACGATTTGCCCACGCAAAGTTCAGGCCACAGGCCAGAGCTCCAAAATATCGTTGGCCCTCTGGGGAAGTAAAGGGCGTGCAGGCAAGTTCCATATCGGGCAGTTTAACTCCGTACTTTCTCATCGCCCCAATCATTAAACGAATATAATCCGTAGCATTCTGATGGCCTAAACCGCGAGAGCCCGTATGCACCATGACTACTACCTGATTCTCAAACAGTCCAAATACTTCTGCTGCTCTCTCGTCGAAAATTTGAGATACCCTCTGAATCTCAAGAAAATGATTGCCGCTCCCGAGTGTGCCTGCCTGATCTGATCCTCTGCGCTTTGCCTGATCAGAAACCAATGAGGCATTGGCGCCATTCATCTGTCCTCCCTCCTCGCAATTCTCCACATCTTCGGGCTCGCCATATCCTTTCTCCACGAGATACTTGGACCCTCCTTCTAAAATCCGATTCATCTGGACAATATCAAACTTCAACTGTCTCCCTTTCCCCAACCCCGACGGCACTTCCTTTTGAATCTCCGTTGCCACTGCATCGAGCTTCGACTTGATGTGATCAGCGGTAAAACCCGAAGTCAAAAGTCTCATCCCGCAGTTAATATCATATCCAATAACACCGGGGGAGATAATTCCTTCCTCCGCATCAATGGCAGCCACCCCCCCAATAGGACTACCGTAGCCCTCATGCAAGTCTGGCATACCGATGCTGTACTGCTGGATTCCTGGAAGTGTCGTAAGATTCACCAGCTGCTGGAGTGATTCATCACGAAACGACTCTTCGAGCATTTTCTCTGAAACATAAACTCTCGTTGGCACGCGCATATCCGCTCGAAAGGTTTTGGGAATTTCCCAGAGATGGTCACTTATTTTTATGAAATCAATTTTCTCCATGAGTTTTTCTTCAATACATATCTTCCATAAATTTTATCAAAAAAAGATTGGCGGGGATAGGCCGCCAAATTTAGACGTGGAGTTTCATCGCTCGAAGAATTCTCCTCCAAAAAGGTTCTTTTTCTGCCCCAATAGGATCAATCTCGCCGCGAAGAATTGCCCTGTACATCTCAACTACTTCGGTGAGATTTTCTCCTCTCACAAAAAGCTGATATACAGCTCCTTTTCGGTAGTAGTAATCCAGAGTAGCTGTGGTATTTCCACTCTTATAGATTCCCCTAGTTTGATCAGAATCTGCTGGAAAAACCAATTCGATATCTACTAACCGAACGGCATTGGCAAACTGTTCTGGGATTTTACTCTCAAAGCCCTCGAGCAAAAAATAGTAACCATCGAGGGACCAATAGAGAGCCTTCCCATAGAGACTCCAGACCCACCTCGAGGGATTGCTAAAGGACCGATCTACTACCTGAAAACCAGGCTCTAACGAAATATGTTTTGATACGTGTACGCGGACACGGGCATCTGACCCTATTTCAGCATACATAATGCATCAAGTCCTCCCTCTCTGAAGTATCCCAGATGAAGCAATAGTTGTGCTAGGCTTAGCCTAGCACAAAGCCTAGCACAAATGATTCGCCATAATAAGATGTAAAGCTTGACGAGGTCAAAGCAAACTACTGCTTCGATAAGTTGATTTTTTCAAGTAATTCTCTCTTCAGAACGATTTGAAAGAGGTATCACTCGTTTGAGAAAATTAGCTTAACTCAGCACTACTTTGCTTTGACGGGCGTTTGAGGAAACCGTCTCCTCGGTTTCCGTGAAGAAACAACCCGTGGTACAAGCGGTCCAGGCCACGCTTTCTCCCGAAGGCCGACTGCGTCGTGCTCTCAGAAGAGGTTTCTGACGAGCAAATCCGTGTTCAGTGAGCCGTTACAACCTCGAAATCTTCCTTTTCTTTTGGCGTCGTGCAAAACATCTTTTCACACGTCGAAAACAATCATAGTTTCCCACAGACCTTGGGAGTTTTGCTGAATATCAAGCTCGTGGAACGTAACTGCCTTAACGTCTTCGCCAAATTCTTCGACTCTATAGCCTTCAAGCGTAGCTTCAATCTCCGTATCAGAAAACTTCTTAAACTCTACTCCTCCATACATCTCCGTGTGTACTTGCCTCAAATAGTTTACCTCATTTAAGAAATCTACGAGCAAGGCATTCGTATCTTGAGATTTTATCTTTATACTCCTCGATTCCAAATTGCGAATCTCATACTTTGGGTGTAACACTGCCATCATGGCAACCATCGCATTCTCAAAAAGTTCTCCCTTCGTCTTTCCATACGCTTTTATTTTTACATCCCCGGTATGCTCAAGAATTTTGTACTTTTGCATATGATTTTATACAATACCAAAATTGAAAAAAGATGAAAACAAAGTGAGCCTTCATCATCGGATAAAACACGGGGTTCGATGATAAAGGCTCCTACTCCTACAGAATAAAATCTTTCTTATAGCTCCAGGCTCGGTCTCCCAGAATTGTGTTGCCAATGGCCATCCGTGCGTAGCTGCTAAGAAGGAATGCTACAAAATTTGCAACTTCCGAAGGATGCGTCACCTTCCCATCAGGAATGCTTCTCGCTATTGCAGCCAAGACATCCCCTTTCCCTTCCCAGGCAGGGGTTGGTGCCACGGTGCCAGGCGCAAGGGCAAACGAATAGATGCCTTCATTACTATGCCACGTAGCGAGATTTCGAACCATCTGCTCTAACCCGGCCTTTGCTATATCATAGCCCCATTCCCCTAGCCCGAGATGGGCATTAATCGAGGTGATCACTACGATATGACCACCGCCGGTTTCTCGCATCCATGTTAGCGCTTCTTTGACCGGATAAAAAACGGCATAAAATGTATTTCGCATGTCCGACTCGAAGTCATCGAGGCGAACCTCGTGAAGTCCACTCTGGCCTCCAGGACCACCGTACACCGAAGACACAAATCCATCAATCTTCTTATACTGCTCCCGCAGTTCCTGAAAATATTCATGCGTCTGAACCGCGTCTCCGAGATCAGTGCCGCTTTTGATATCAACCGGGACGACGCGTGCACCCTCCTCTTCAAGTACTTTACAGATCTCCGTCCCAATCCCTCCCATCGCGCCGGTTACCACAATCCTCTTGTCCTTCAACCCGAGATCCATATTCCCCTCCTTTTCCATCTCGCCCTACTGAATATAAGGCTAGTATCTTTTTATGGGAAATGTAGCAAAAAGTCAAGAAGAGCTAAGGTAACTGCTCACTGCGCCTCTTTCAAGCAGCGAGGCAAAACCTGTTCAGGGAGCACTTCGGAGCCAATCGCGTCCTCTAACCTTTGGTATTCCACAGAGCTTTGGAAAGATTGGTGAGAAATAGCAGCGGCCTACACTTTTCTTCCCTTTCTCCTAAGGCCGACTGCGTGCTCCCTGACAGGTTTTAGCCGAGCGAATCCATGTTCAGTGAGCAATTACGACCTAAGAGAATTTTGCCGTGATAAAACTCGCGTAAGAGCCGTGCCCCGGTCATTGCATGATATTGAGGCCAGTCTGTTGGTCGTGGGCTTTTTCGATTTTACCCTCGAATCTCTCGAGCACAATTTCACATGCAGCTCCCACCACCAGTCTTGCCACATGGCCACCTACCACCTGCATTCGCTGATCGGAAAAACTGCCGTGAGCGTGCGCGATTACTTCATCCCCTTTCCAGGCAATGTTGCCAAGCAAGCTCACAATCTCTAACTTCTCCGGAAACTCCTGCCATATGTATTCCTTGATATCCACGTCGTACCACCCAAGCTTCAGTTCTTTGCTTGCCCCAATCGCAAAAAACTTTCCCGCCTTGATTTGTTGTTCTCTGCAAAATTCCTGCAACTCTCTCATTACCTCTTCTCCCACATTCGCCCTTACCACGTATTTATTTTTATCCTGCAAAATAAGTTTCATAGCGAGAGCCGCTGCAATGCTTTTCCCTTTTCATTGAGAGAAAGGTGGGTTCGACGGAGTGCGCGTTCAAGCATTCCTATAGTTTCATCGTAGGTTTCTCGATCAATGGGATAGGGTGTTCCATCTTTTCCTCCGTGAGCAAAGCTATAGCGCGCAGGATCTTCATACGAAGGTGCAGCGCCATACACAACCTCTGCTACCAACGCTAACGCACGAATGGTTTTAGGACCAACACCTTCAAGGGCCAATAGTTTCTCATAGGATTCTGGTTGATAATAGGTAATCTTAGCAAAAATTTTTTCTAAATACTTACTCTTGGAAAAATCTTCCTCAAGCACCGGATGATCGCGAAACTCTTGATCTTCGAGTTTAAGCAGTGTGAGCTGCTCCCTTCCTTTCTGTAGGGAAATCATCTTGGAAAGCGGAGTAAAGTGCTTTCGCAAGAGCCTGATGTCTTTCCAAAGAGTTTGGTAGCCTGCTTGCACCAACTGTGTTGAAATCTCGCGATTCTGCTCGCTTTCTCTTGCCACCAAATTCAACACGTTTTTCCCAAAAACTTGAGAGGCAATCCCGCTGTGAGGCTCGCACACGAGATCCGAGACACTTTCGGAAAACCAGTGATAGCGTCGAGCTGTTTGAGTGGAGATATTCATTCCCTGCTGCACCACTGTCCAAGTCCCGTTTCGACCCGCCTTAACTCCAGAGCTACCGCGAGGCAAAGAAAAGAAAAAGCTATGATGGTAAATCTGGTAGCCGTCTTGCACCAAAGCGCTATCTACCTTTGCTGCCATTCTCGAATTATATGCGAGATTGCTCACGTACGATTCCGGCAAACTCAACTTCTCTCCCCACTCATGGATTTGGTCTGGAGTCTTCCTTGAAGTCTTCCCTTTACCTCCACAGATGAATACTCCGAGATCGCGCTCTTGCCCTCGGATGGCTTCCTTAAGCGCAGCTGTTAAAATCGTAGTAAGGCCCGATGCATTGAAATCAAATGCTGAAACAATACCCAAAGATTGGAACCAAACAGGATCTCCGATTCTTTTCACAAATTCATCTGGCCCATACTCTTCTATTAATACCCTTACTAATTCTCTATTTAGTTTTACCATACGCTCGAATAGCCAAGGAGGACATCTCCCCGTATCAAGCGTCATTGTTGCGATCCCTCGATACATACTGATATTGTACCCCTTCGACCCATTCACCTCAACTTTATTCATTGTGGGGTTTTTCTTCAAGGAATGGGACGAGTCAGAAGGAAAAATATCGCTTCCAAAGCAACATGAACAGTAATAGAAGTATCAACACCACAAGAACTTTGAGAGAAAAGAGCTTTGTAAAGACGAATCTCTCCACAATCTCTTTCCAGTTATAGAGGGTGTCAAGCTGACTCGCAAAGCCAAAATCGAGCTCTGATAAACCATGTACGTTTGCGCTCGTAAGTTCGAGCGTAACTTCGCTACCTCTGATATGAATTTCTGGATAATGCTTTTCTTTTTCGGCAATATCTGCAACTCTCACTACAAAGTCTATGGCTTCGCGGAATGCGTGAAAGGTAAAAATTCGCTTCAGTCTCTTTTCTTCCCACATCTCCCAGCCTGCATCCAAACGAGAAAGGTATTTTTGTATCTCTTCCTCTTGGAGCGGCAGTGCCCCCCCTTTACACGGAGCGCATCTTTGAGTTGCGAGACTTCCCATACCCATACGTTCATTCTCGAGCAAGTTGATGATGGGGCAGACCTGCTGCATACAATTTTTTGACCTCTGCTGTCGTGAGCGCTCGTTCAAATACGGATACATCATCAATTTTTCCATCGAACTCATAATCTGCAAGTCCGACCCACGCAGCTCCATAAGGATACAGAGTACCGATCGCAAGTGAGATATTCCCGTCTCCGCCCGGAATACTCGTCCACCCTAAAATGCTGTGGATGGTTGATACAGAAAGTTGTCCATTCATATAAATAGTAACTTCTTGAGAAGTTCCCTTAAGGCTTACTACAATATACGTCCATTTCCCTTCTTGTAATTTGTTTGGAATTGCGGTCCCCCATTCTGTTTCTCCCCGAAGGGTAAAGCTAAGGGTATCGGTCGGATCAAGATTGATCCGATAATTATATACTCCAGAACCATTCCATGGTTTTGAGATGAGATAACCCCACGTTTCTCCTACGTCCTGATTGACCCACATAGCAATTGTCATATCTCCTCCTCGGTATTCAAAAGGATTTGAAGAAATATCATAGATATGCCCTCCCAGACCATTGAAATCACCACACCTCCCAAATCCCAAACTACACGCCCCCGAAGTGAGCCTTGTTACTCCGGAATGAAGAGTCCCATTATTTTGATTTCCTGAATCATCCACTGCAGTAGCTCCACTCTCTTCTTCCAACCTCCATATTCCTACCGACTGCGCTCCTAAGCTTCGAGAGACGGTGCCATGGAAGCTCTTCGCTCGAGCTTCAATCCCCTTTTCTCTTGCATTGTTGAGACTTACCAGGATAACCGCAGAGAGCAATCCAACCATAGCAAGAACAACGAGTAGTTCAATAACGGTAAAGGATCGAGAAGATTTCATACTATGAAAGCCATAAGTTTGCAGCGCGAGGGTATATTCTCGTCAGCGGATGACTTTTACACTCGTGCGTTCTCGCCGGACAGATCTGGCGGCCATATTCGATCATCCGGTACGTAAAATCAAACCATTCTTTCTTTGGCAAAAGCCGCATTAAGTCTTGTTCGATCTTCTCTGGATCTGAATGATTGGTAAGGCCGAGTTTCCGGCAAAGCCGACGCACATGGGTATCGACCGCAATACCCTCCACAATTCCATAGGCGTTGCCAAGCACGATGTTTGCTGTCTTTCTCGCGACTCCCGGAATTGTCAGCAAATCTCCCATGCGATGAGGCACCTTGCCGCCAAATTTCTCTTTGATGAGCTTGGCAGCAGCAAGAATATGTTTTGTTTTGTTTCGAAAGAAACCAGTTGATCGAATATCTTTTTCAAATTCTCGTGGATCAGCATTCACATAATCCTCAAGCGTTCGATATTTCTTAAAAAGTTTTTCGGTAACTTCATTCACCTTTTTATCCGTACACTGGGCAGAAAGCACCACTGCAACCAAGAGTTCCCAGTGATTTGAATACTTGAGAACAATCTTTGCGTTCGGAAAAAGCTCTTTGAGTCTCCTTATGATTTTTGTAACCCGTTTTCTGCGAAGTTCCAAAGAGTCCGCCATTATTCGATAGCTACTCTTCCCGTTGCTTTGAGTCTGCGGGAAAGAGGGCATCAACCCCAGGAGAAGATCTCAATGTGGGAGTGAGCCTGAAGGGAGAAGCAATCTCGCACCCACAACCGGTGGTATCATGAAACCACCGCATCCCTTTGGGGCAACTTTGTACTGCCCCAGCATCCGTGCAGAGAGGTCCATTGGAATCTCGAGATTGGTATTTCCTCTCTGCCTTACTTCCTTCCCGCGGAACACACTCCCCCTCATCTGCAACCTCAACTCCGTGCTGTTCTTCTGCGACGCAACGGTTTGAATAGGTCTTCCCATCAATTCCACATACAGGATCATATTCCTGCGTGCAGAAAACCGGCTTCTCTCTCGGTAGCTCCGGGAGAAGATCTTTCATTTTTTCCAAGAGCCTTTCGAGCAACGCTATGAGGTCGCGGAGAAAACCCTCCACGTGACCAATGTGATGCTTTGTATTTTCCAGATCATTCTTTTCCAGTGCTTCTCTGGCAAAACCAAAGTGCTCCTTTGCATTCTCGAGAAGTTCAAATACTCGAGGATTGGATTCTTTCGTAAGTTCTTTGGCCTTTATGAATTCCTCGTACTTAGTAATCTTTTCTCCCCATTGTTCAAGTCTTTCTTTAAGATCTTCTGCATTTGGTTCTTTGCGCTCCTCAAGGATGCGCAAAGCATTCCTTGCAAGTACCTCTGCTGATCTTGCTTGACCAAATGCTTCTCCAAATTTTGCTGCATCATATGCTTCTTTTGCTCTTTCCAAATGCTTTCGAGCCTGCTCTAAGTGCATTTGGACCGCTTGAGGAATCTCGCTCACTTCCTGCATTTTTTTCTCGAGCCGTTGAATCCTCTCCTCTGCTTTACGAATTTGTTCTTTTACCTTCTCTCCAAAATCTTCTTGTTTTTCCACTCTCTCTTCTAATTTCTTTTGGAGTTTTTCTAATACCCCAGCCGCCTCCTCGGACGCTCTCTGACGAAGTTCTTGGAATATGATCGTGCGACGAACCGGATCTCCGGGAAGGCGCTCGATTTTCTCTTTCAATTTTTCCACTGCCTCATCTCCTTCTCTTGCAATCTTTTCTAAACGCTCCCCAATTTTTTCAGAGAAATTTTCTCGAAGTTCTTCCAAGTGTTCTTTTGCCTCTTCGGGAGCTTTTTCTCCGATTCGCTCAAGGATTTCAAGAGATCTCAAATGCTTCAAGTCGCTCCCCTTTGACTTCTCGAGAACTCCTTTCAATCTCTCTGCAAACTTCTTCGCGTCATCCTTCCGAGCAGCAACTCCTAACGTGGATTCAACTCTTTCTCGAGCTTCTCTCGCTTTCTTTCGCAATTCCTTTTGAGTGGAACCTGCCTTCTTTTCCAACTCCTCAAAAAGTTTTTCATGCTTGACGCCCCGATCTACGAGTTTCTCGAGCAGCCGATCGAGATTGGGATTTGCCGAAGTCTCTTTCAATCGTTCAAAGCGGCGCCCCAAACGCTCTTGCGCGTTTTGATAATTGGTAAGCGCTCTTCGAAGCGCCCTCTCATCGTTTGGCTTTTGTTCTTCTACTTTTTTAATCTCCGCTGCTTTCTCGTTTGTAATATCAAGCTCCAACTCTGCCTTCTTGATTGGGTTAAAAGTAAGAGCTCGCTGGAGTCCTCTCCGAATTTCCTTGAAGAAGTACAACGGATTTGTGGGAAGGAGCCCCGGATCTTGAACTTGCAAATCTGAAATTGCGATAGACTCTGAAGCCTCGATTACTTGAGTATTTTCTCCTTCTTTCGCGGTTGCGACGCCTCCGAAAAGAAGACTAAGAAGAATACCAATGGAAACGAGAGATGTTTGTTTCATAGATTTATATTAGTAGTTCTTTTAGAACATGAGCCTTTCGACATTATATTATATCATACAATGATAACGAAGTCTTCTTTTTTCAATCATCATTTCTTCACGCGCACCGGGAGGGTGAAAAAGAATGTCGAACCTTTTCCTTCTTGGCTCTGAAATCCTATTTCTCCTTGGTGCTGCTCAATAATGTTCTTGGTAATGTAAAGGCCAAGGCCAATGCCTCCTGAATTCATCTGCATTGCAACCTCCGAGCGCTGAAACTTCTGGAAAATCGCTTGTTGCTTGCTTTTTGGTATTCCGACACCAGTGTCTTGAATCTCAAAGGAAAATTTGTTTCCCATCTTCTGTGTGGAAATGGTAACTTTCCCGCCAGGCGGGGTATAATGAAAGGCATTTTCAACCAAATTTGATAGTGCGGTTTCCATCATATCTCTATCAATGAGCATAGGTTGACTTCCAAAACCAAGATGATACTCAAGGTCGATGTTTTTATGGGAGAAATACCCCCGTATACGAGTTGCAACCTTGGAGATGAGCTCTTCCATATTACATTCCTCGAGGGCATATTCTCCATATCCTGCTTCTGCGTGCACAAGTCTTAAAAGATCATCAACGAGTTTAATCATTTTGTTTGCACTGTAAGCTATTTTCCCAAGACGGTCAAATTCCGGCGGTCGAAATACTTCTAATCCTTTTTCGATCAAGCTTTCTACACCCCATTTAATTTCGGTAAGAGGGGTACGAAGTTGATGGGAGGCAATACCAATAAAGTCTTCTTTCGTTTCCAGGAGTTTTTGCAGCCTGCGATTTTGATCAAAAAGTTCCGCATTCTTTTCGATCAGCAACCTCGACGTATGGTTGAGCTCTTCTTCCTTCTGATGGAACGCTCTGCCGAACGCTCCAAGACGTTTTTGCTGAAGACCGAAAACAATACATACAAAAAGGGCCAATAGGAAAAGAAGAAATAGGGTCATGAGATGCCAAAAACCTCATTTACCTTTTTGACGATTTCTGACGGAGTCAAGTGAGCTTTAATGAGATAATCAAACGCGCCCAGATCCAATCCTTGTTTGACATCCTCCTTTTGGCCAAAGTTGGAAAGAATAAGAACCGGAATCTTCGAAGTTTCCGTGTCCTGCTTCATTTTTCGGAGTACCTCAAAACCATCAATTCCAGGAAGAATCAGATCGAGTACAACGAGGGAGGGTTTTTCCTGTTTTACCTGCTCTAATCCCCTTTCTCCTGTAACCGCTTCCTTTACCGTATACCCCTCCGCCTTGAGCTTTTCTGCGATGAGCTCTCGCAAAAAGGGATCGTCCTCTACAAGAAGAATAGTTTTTTGATTATTTCCCATAGAAAAAATCTCATTTATCCTTCTCCCAAAACCGCCAAGGAAATCGACTGCTCATATTGTTTGTATCTTTACCTTAGAGCACAAGAAGCAAAACAGCAAGAAATGGGCTAAACGCGTCAAGAACTGATCTTTTTTGCTCAAAACTCGTGGGGGATTGGGAAGAAGGAAACTGCTCGGGATGAAATTCTTGAGGGGGAGTAAAACCTCCTGGGGGCGGAGGCACAAATCCTTTGGGAGGAATAAATTGCTGCTCACCTGGAGAAAGCATAAAACACTCCTGACGAATTCTTTGTTCCAAATCAGGGCCAGGAGGGCCTTGCAAGCCTCCAATAATCCGCTGCACACATTCCTCCTTTTCGCCGGTTACCCCAGGACCTATCTTTTGTTCTACTTCCTTGTGGAATCTTTCTTCAAATTTCTCTCGAAATTCTTCGGGAAACTTTCCTTCCTGGAAACTCCCTTCCTGACGAGGCTCTTTTCCTCCAAACTGCTCACATTCCTGAAGATGAACAGGATCTGAACAGTATGCAATGCACTCTTCCTCGCTTTTACACCCTCCAGGTCCCCCAAAGCCAGCTCTTGGAGGTCCGAACCCTTCGGGATGTTCCCCTTCAAAAGGAGGCGGCATAAATTTCTCAAAGCATTGACGCATCGCTTCCCCTAATTCAGGATTTGGAAGGAATGTGCCTGCTTCTATTTTTTCTAAAATTTCGCTATCCACTGTCGAACGCAAACAATCTGCCACTTCAGGCGGCGCCATGTCCAATCCTTCTTTGAGCTGCATTAATCCCTCTTTCATATGTTCGAGGTCTTCTTCTCGAATAAGACCGTGCTCTTGCGCAAATTCAAAACATGCTTCTTGGTTCGCAGGATTATTACAAAACGTCTCACATTCCTCTTTACCCTTGCAATCTCCGGGGCCCTTGCCACCCGTCTTTCGGAACATCTCAACCTCTTCATCACTCATCAATCCTGCCTTTTGAGCAAATATGACGCACTCTTCCATATGAGACTCATCTTGGCAATAACTCTCGCACTCTTCTTTTGATTTACAACCTCCTGGCATTTCCCCTCGCATCATAAGCGGCATCACTTTTCTTGCCATTGCTGCTTCCTCGGGAGGAATAAACCCCGCAGCCTCTGCAAACGCAATACATTCTTCCATGTGAGCGGGTTCTTGACAGTATGCTTGGCACTGATCTTTTCCACGGCAATTCCCTGGCAATTTCGCACCCGATTGAAGCGCTCTTACAACATTTCTTGCCTCTTGGAGTTCCTCGGGAGGCAGAAAGCCGGCTTTCTCTGCAAACTCAATACACTCTTCCATGTGAGACGTATCTTCACAATAGGTCTCGCATTGCGCTTTACTCTTGCAGTCTCCTGGCAGCTGGATGCCTTCACGCAACGCTGCTGCCACCCTCTGGGCTTCCTCTAACTCTTCTCCACTCATAAGATTATGTTTTTGCGCAAAAGCTAAACATTCATCGATATGAGCCACATCCTCGCAATAGGTCTCGCATGCTTTCTTCCAAGCACATTTTCCAGGACCCTCGCCCCCTATTTCTATGAACTTTCGAGCTTCTGCCAGTTCTTCGCTCGAAAGCAAATTATGCTTCTCTGCGAACGCTACGCACTCTTTGATACGGTCGAGTTCCTCACAATACGCTCTGCATTCAACCTCGCTTTCACAATTTCCTAGTTCTTTTACCGGATAGACAATATCATCCTTGTTTTCTGCAAATACGACGAATCCAATAAAGAGAGCAGAAACAAAAAGAGAAAAAATGGCCAGTCTTTGAAAATTGAGATGACGCATAGTTTTCAATGTCATTTAAACGGATTTTTATATCCTCCTTCAAAGGGATTTGTCTTTGCCTCTTGGAAGGGATTGGTCTGCGCCTCAAACGGATTTACCTGCGGAAGTTTTTCTCCGGGATTCTGGACTTTTTCGTAAATCTCTCCTCCCAAACCTTCTTCTCCCTCTTTGATTTGAGGGGCTGGGGAAAGACCCGGCTGCTTGGTTTCGCTCGGCTTTGGTTTTCCAGACAAACCAACAAAAATCAAAATTCCCACCATGAGAATCACAAGGATGCCACCGATGAGAAGGAGAATTTTTTTGTCCATATTATAATTATCTTAACCCATCTGTGCAATGCAACAAGCAAGTTCTCCACAACCTTCCTCATGCATGCGGATTTTTAATTTCTCTTCTTCCCCACAAATTCCCATACCTTTCCTACCACTTCTTCTGGAGAATGCTCTGCCTTTACCAAATATGCGGAAGCTCCTAATTGCATTGCTCGGTCGATGTCCTTGGATTCTCCAAGGTTCGAAAGAATGATTACCGGGATCTTCTTGAGTCCTTCGTCTTGTTTCAGTCGTCGAAGAACCTCAAATCCATCAATCCCAGGCAATAAAAGGTCGAGGAGAACTATATCTGGTTTTTTTTCTACAACCGCTTGAAAACCGGTTTCTCCATCGAACCTTCCTTCAACCTTAAGACTGGATTTCATCAATTTCTTTACCATCAAATTACACAAAAATTGCTCATCTTCGATAATGAGAACCAGAGGGCTCTTTGATGCTTTTTGTTTTATTCGGGTATTCTTCTTCATGAGAATGCTTCCTTTTCTCTATCATACCTTACCTGTCCAAAATGGGAAGTGCAAAAGAAAATGTACTCCCTTCCCCTTCTTCCGATTCCACCTCAAAGGTTGTGTGATGGCGTTCCAGAATCTTTGTGACAATATACAATCCCAACCCAGTCCCTCCGATTTGTTTTCGAACTACGTTATCTGCGCGAAAGAACTTCTGGCCCACCAGTCCCTGCTGAAATTCAGGAATTCCAATCCCCGTATCTTTTATGAAAACTCGTATCTTTTTGTGATTACGCGTGTCTCTCCTCACGATAAACTCCACCACTCCCCCTTGGGGGGTGTAGAGGAGCGCATTTTCCAGGAAGTTTTCCAACACAAGTAAAAGGTTGTCGGAATCTCCATATACAGGGGGCAGAGGTTTGGCAGGGATAGAAAGTTTCAAGGTGATCTTACATTTTTTCGCATTCGGAAGATTCTCTTCAAGTACTTTCTTGCACAATTCTTCGAGTTGGACTTCTCCAAATGAAAACCCAAAACGACCCTCCTCAATTCGAGCTACATTCAACAAATCTCCCACCAATCGAATGAGCCGCTCTAGAGTAAAAGCGGTCTCCTCCAACACCTTCTTTGCTTGTCGGGAAAGTTTTCCAAAATCGCCATCCAAAAGCATCTGCACACTCCATTTCATCGCAGAAATAGGAGTACGCAACTGATGGGCCGCGATGGAAACAAAGCGGCTTTTTGCCTCGTCCATTTCTCGAAGCAGCTCATTCGTCTGCAAGAGTTCAAAATCTCTCTTGACCAAACGCTTTGAAATCGCGTCGAGTTCGCCCAGACGATCCTGCTCTCGCTCCTTTGTCTTGGAAAGCTCCCAGTCTCTCCCTACAAGTAGCTTTGCTGTCTTGTCGAGCTCTTGAATCTGACCATGCAACTCTTGTGTTCTCTCTCGCACTTTAAGCTCGAGGTTTTCATACGATGTTTTTAACCGCTCGGTCATCTCATTAAATGCAAGTGCGAGCTGGCCAATTTCATCTTTGGTGGAGATATCAATCTTTACGGAGAGATCTCCGTTCGCAATGCGCAAGGCCCCTTCCATCAAAATTTGAACCGGCTTGGAAATGGCGCGGCTAAGCACTGCCAAGAGTACAAGGATTCCCAATGCGAGCACCAGTCCAATGATGCCAAGCGCGCGCTGAAGGTTATGCACTGACGAGAATACCTCTTGGGTATCATGCGCCATCAGGAGAATCCAGTGAAATTCTGGCACATCCAGAAACCCCTTGGAATGAGCATACGCAAACAGCTTTTCTCTCCCTCCCTCATTGGCAATAAAGAATCCACTCTCTGGTGTGATGTTTCGGAAAAATTCATTTCCCGCAACATCCTCAAGAAATTGGAACGCATGAGTAGAATATACTAACTTCCCCTCGAAGGTGACTAATCTGATCTCTGTCGTCTCATATTTTCTTGTCGTAAGCTCAACCTCCCTCACAAACTCTCGCACAAAGGGAACCGCCTTAATGACTCCAAGGAAAGTCCCTTCTCCGTCTTCAATGCGCACTCCAAAGGGAATTGTCCAGACCTCCGCGCTTCCGTCATATTCCATTTCTCCGATCGAAAATCCTTTTTCTTTTGCTTCTTGCCACCATTTTTCATCTGCTTGATAGTAGTCCGATGTTTTTCCGGTCTGGGCGATATTTGCTCCGTATCGATTCGTCGCGAATGCTTCTCCATACACCCGGTATCCATGCTTTTTTTCCCAGAAACCAATGAATTCCTGACGAAGACTATATGAAATCTCATTGGAAATAAGCTCTTCCATAAAAGGGGTAATCACTTCCTTTGGAGTAGACACCCATTCCGTGTCTTTCTCTTGAATATGCGCCTGGACATCTTCCATGCTCTCAAACCCTCGGTTTGACTCTTGGAGTGCTTTCCGCAAAAGGAAATTATTGGAATAGAGTTGAATTTCTTCGATCCTTTGGAAAATATCCTTATCAATATGCCTAATCTTATCTTCTGCCAAAAAGACAGAACCTTGACCTACCGCATCCCGCAGGGCGTTCTGATATACCCCCACCATATAAAATCCTGCCCCAGCCATTATCAACAGGATAAGAAAAAAACTCAAAAATAATCTTGTGCCAATGCGCATTTGAACTTCTTTTTACTATTTATACCGATACCGTATCTGGCCGCCAATGATCTGACCAAGAGAAAGTGGAAATCCAATATCGTGATCTCCTGGCCGCACATCATTCGTCCCAAATACTCCCGGATGCACAAACCCTTGCTCCAACACCATTCGTACACGATCTCGCGAAAACTCCTCATCTTCTAATAACGCCCTGATCAATTCGATGAGATCATACCCTGCTGCTGCATAGTGAGTGAATGGTTCATGGAATCTCTGTTCGTATTTTTCCCTCACTGCTTTGGCAGAAAGAAGATTTTGATTATAGATAAGAGGGGCAGTAACATACAAGCCCTCCGATTCGGGAAGCTTTTGGATCGAAGGTCCGGCGGCAGCATTCGTGGAAATCAGAATTCCGGAAAACCCTTCTTCCTTCAACTGCCGCAAAATGATTTCCAACTGACTCGGAAATCCTACCAGAAAGAGAGCTTCCGAAGAAAAAATTCGAGCAATGTGCTCCTTAAAATCAGAAGTGGTCACTCCAAAAGCTTCTCCTTTGAACCCCCAGCTCATATCCTCTGCTTCCTTCTCCATCTGTCGAAACACCGATTGCCCAAATTCGTCATTCACGTACAACATCCCTATCTCTTGAACCTTCAGATCTTCCAGAAGGGCAGTAATAACTGGCAATTCTTCCACTGCGGTCGGCCAATACCGATAAACCCACGGATTCCCTTCGGTGATACGCGGATCCGTTGCAACGGTTGCCATCAATGCAACCTCGTGTTCTTCTGCAAGAGGAGCGAGAGCCGCAGACACCGAACTATGCGTGGAAATATAAAAAAGAGGATGGTCTCTCGCTTCTATGATTTTGAACAATTCTTTTGCTTTCTGGGGATTGATCTGGGCATCTTCGATAATCAGTTCAATCTTTTTTCCATTTACTCCCCCAAAACGATTGATTCCATCCACGGCTAAAAGCATCCCATTTTGAACACCGGTACCCTCGATCGTAGGTCCTTGAGGCCCTGAAAGAGAAATGATCGCTCCAATTGTGATGAATTCTTTCTTCTGTTCTTGAACCCACACCAATCCCATGACGAACAAAACACAACTAATCAAAAACAAACCGAGGAGGATATTTTTCTTTGCCATACAATTATTCTATTATACCCTAATTTTTCTGCAAAAAACAAAAGATCCCCTTCCTTTTGAAGGAGATCTTTTGTTTTTTCTTTTTTACTCCCCTATGACAAGCAATGTCATGGTCTCGTTGTGGAAATAAGCCGGCGTCCCCTTCCTTCCCAATAAAGGGCCTTGCTCTCCATACGTGTAGAAACCTGCCATGGGCACATCAGAACCGATCACTCTTGATACCTCGGTATTTTCCTCATGGCAACGAACTCCCAAGAGTTTATTGCGCGCCATGCAGTTGAACATGAGGGTAAATCGAGGGGTTGCTCCTTGAAGCTGATCGAGCGCTACTTCTGCCGCGGTCTTCGCTGCCGCGATTGCCTTTTCGCGGTCTCCCATCATCAGTCGAATCGTGGTACCCTGGGGAATTGCAGCTGCCATGCTAATTTCTCCTTTTTCATTCGCAATCACCGGATCTCGAATCAAAAGTTCGTCTGACCCTTCCACGATCAACCCAATAGGATAGGTATACGCCATGCGAGCGAGCGGCTCTTTGATGAGGTCAGAAGCATCTTTCCCAAAGTAATCCTCATAGACCTTGAGCGCTGGCTTTCCATCGACCTCTTGGAGTTTTACTCCATCTGCTCTGGTTACCTTCAGGGGAAGTCCCACCGGCTCCCATCCATGCTTAATACCAAACCCATAGGCAAATTTCCCATACAACCCTACTCCCACCACCACATCGCTCAATACGTTATCTTGATGATATTCAAATGTCTTCTTGAACAGATAATCGTCTCCAAGCGATCCCCCAATAATGGGAGCATCTTTTCCGAGCACCGATTTTACTCCTTCTACAATCGCAGCTCCATTTCCTGTCATGCCATCTGGCAACATAATAAAGAGATCAGGAATTTCCCCTCCCTTTTTATCTCGCACCGCTTTTGCAGCCATTGCGCCAGCAGCGAAACTATCTTTTGAGACTCCCGAACCTAATCCGGTTACAAATGTAATCGTATCTGATGCAACCGCAAGAACGTTCACTCCATCAAACACGGTAGTCCAAGAAGTAATCTCGCCCGCCGCGCTTCCTCCCACCACAATCGCTTCTGGCGCTGCTTCCCGAATACCTTTGAGCACTTCTTCTTGATGATACTTAATGGAAGAGAAGGCAAACATAATATCAGGGGTTTCTCCCTCGAGTTTCTCAACTGCTTGCGCGGCAGCTTCCCTGCCTGCCTTTCGATGATCGCTCAAATTTTGACTCAACCCTACACCCGCTTTAATCATATATATGTATTCTTTTGTCTCATTAACCTAAACGACCTTTTGTTTATATTACTCCTATTGTATCACAAAGAAGAGAGCGTTTATTTCTCGGCAATAAGTTTTTTGAACTCCTCTACCATGGCTACTTGCTCGGGCTCGCGCTTGTAGTGTAAAGCGATATCATATGCTGCCCAGTCGGCAAGCAAAAGCGATGAAAATACTTTTTCGAGCACTGACGATCCTTGAAGTTGTACCGAAGTCACAGGCAATTTTCTCTCTCGATACAATCTTTCAACGATCTCCATGCGTTTTTGAATTTTTGGCTGATCATCGGCATCTTTCAATAGGATAAAATGAAACTTCCCGCAGAGTTCTCGCGTGGAATCTGAAACATCAAAACCGTTCATCTCGTTGTGGTTGAGCTCTGGGAATACGTTAGAAAATGCGGGAATCTTGCCCGTTTCACTGAACTTAATCTTCCAATTGTACGCAACAGAGTGATTGCGATTGGAGGCATACACAACAGGAATGTACCCCTTGAGTTTTTCTGCAAGCGTCTTTCCTTGTTCCTCTAATTCTCGCATACGCGCTTGCAATCGCTGCGCAAGCTCTGCTGCCTGCCTTGCCAAATCCTCTCTCCCAACCATCTTTATCAATGCTTTGAATGCAAACCCAAGCGCGGATCGCGGTTGGATTCTCGTGTCAGGTATCTGGATATACGGAACCCCGTAGTGCTTAGCCCGGCTAAGCACCTCACCTCCAGTCGAAATAGCTGCAACAGGATACCCTTTTTGAATTGCCTCCTCAAACGCGCTTATGGTCTCCTCTGTATTCCCCGAATATGAGCTTGCGATGATCAGTGTCTCTTTCAATTTTCTCTCGGACCAAGATGGCAATCCATAATCCTGCCACAAGGTCAAACCAACCGAAGGATCTACGCTCTGCAAAATATCCCCTTGCAAATGCGACCCTCCCATGCCGCATAAGAGATACATGCCCGTGCGCGCAAGATTCCCCTCGTTCTCGATCACTGGCTCCCACTGAAATTGTTTTGGAAAATTCCGTATCGCTTGCTCCATAGCTTTGTATCTTCACTCACTCCACAAACCGAAACGTGGAGAGGATTTGGTCCACAAGTTCTTTGTTTTGTTGCGAAAGGTTAACTTCAGTAAAATAAAATTCAATGAGAATATACTTATCTTTGTTGAATTGCAAGGGGACTGCTACTGCAAAGTGAGGGGCAAGATAGTCCCGATTGAGCATGAATGCCTCCTTTATACTTGGAAGAATATAGGGAGTCCATACATCATATTGTTGGACAATATCCTCTTCCCTAAGAATAGTCATAAATATGCCGAATCGGCATCCAGTCGGTCCAAAGTTCACCCCACTCTCAAGTAACTTTTGTTCGTTTTGTTTGCATTTTTCCTCGGCAATAGTATGTTCTTCTCCAAAAATTCTGATATTTTCCCTTTTCCCAGTGACATTCCACTCTCCTGGATACCTCACCTCAAACCCAAACTCGCCTTGGGGCTCCGTAGCTCCAGAGAGCGAAGGGCCCTCGTTGCGGTAGGTTTGCCAATCTGATGTATCAATTGCTGATTGCTGATTGTTAATTGCTTGTGGCTCGGGTGAAGGCGTTGAGGTAGGCTGGGGAACTTGCGTCACTGGCGCGGGTTGTATTGTTTTCAACACCAAAATCCCGCCGGCGGTGAGGATGACGGCGATGGTAGCAACGATGAGGAATAGTCTAATTTCTGATTTGAAGTCTTGGAACATTTAGGTGTTTTCTCCTTTTCCGATTCGCTCACGTATTGCTTTCTCCAACTCCTGAAACTTTTGCAATGCACGCGGGAACTCTCCGTAGAGCTTTTCGGCAAGTTCTTCCTTATAGGTATGGACGGTAAGATTGCGAATTCGTGCAAGCTCGATCCATCCCTCGTCGTATTCAATCAGCCCGAGTCCAAACGCCTCCCTAAAACAAGTTTGGGGTGAAACGCATCGTACATTGTGATATACTTCTGCAAAAGTCTTTACTGTTTTCCACGCAAGCTCAAAAGCAATCTCAAAGCGCTGAATCGCGGAGTCTCGAATAAACGCATTCTTCGGTTGTTGCAATGCCTCGTGTAACCGTTGCACAGACTTTTGATAGTCTTCGAATACTGATTCCAATGTTGTCATAACCTTCACGTGATCACTTCAATATGCTGTTTTGCGACTTTCTTGAATTTCTCGCTTACATCGGAAAAATCAACAAGATCGATTTTATATAAGGTAGGAAGATTTTCCATTTCTTCCTGAATCTCGAGCATTGCTATTGAAGGTACGGGGCGCGATCCCTCAATACCAACATCAATATCAGACCGTTCATCTTCCCTTCCGTTTACTCTTGATCCAAAAAAAAACGCTCGATATTCGCTCAAATTCAAGTGCTTTCCGAGGATGGAGAGAATTTCCTTTTTTAATTTTTCCGTATCGTAATGCTCCAATCTCATATTGATATCCTAGCATATTACTCCATAAACCGAAATGTGCCTCTGAACTAGAGTCCGCCGTAGGCGAACACGGTTCAGGGCAAGGAAGACTTGATTACCTTTATCCGACAATATTTTCGTAGTGGTTGATGCGCTGGAGGTTACGGCTTTCATCGAGCACCACGCACACTGCATCAATACGATAGGGCTTTAGCGTTCTTTTCCTTCCCATATACGCAAGGGCGTTCCCAAGCACCTTTTGCATTTTGGTATAATTCAGCGTTTCCTCTGGCGTGCCGAATTGCTCTCCTACCTTTGTTCTCACTTCCACAAGAGCAACGCAATCTTTATTTTCTGCGACAATGTCAATTTCTCCATAACGGGTGCTCCAATTCTGCTCGATGATTTTGTACCCGCGTTTTTCCAGATACCTCCTTGCAAGATTTTCTCCAATCTTCCCGGTATCTTTTTTGCTCAAGGGAAGTATTGCTTTCTTGCCTCTCTGCGGAAAAAGGGAGAAAAATTTAGACAGCATCATAGATTTTCGAGCGATACTGAAGGGCTTCTGCGATATCTCCTCCATCGATTTCTTGCACACCTCCTAAATCTGCAATAGTTCTCGCGATCTTGATAATCTTAAAATAGGCTCTCGCAGAGAGATGAAAAGTAAATGCGGCTTTCGTTAAAATCTGCTGGGCCTCTCCCCGTAACTTGCAGTACTTCTTCACATGGACATTCCTCATCTCGGCGTTCGTGTGGATACCATCATGGCAAAACCGCTCTTGCTGAATTTCTCTTGCTCCCATCACCCGCTCGCGAACCGCATCCGAAGACTCCACAAATTTTCTCGCATGCTCATCGTCCATCAACTCTCGAGGATCCACATCAGAAACCTCCACATGGAGATCAATGCGATCGAGCATTGGCCCTGAAACGCGCTTTCGATAGCGCTGAATCTCTCGGGGAGAACAGCTACACTGTTTTTTGGAATGGTTCAAATACCCGCAAGGACAGGGATTTGCCGAAGCAACAAGCATGAAGCGGCAGGGATATGTTACCCGTTCTCTGCTTCGAGAAATTGTTACCGTGCCGTCTTCCAAGGGCTGGCGCAATGCCTCCAGAACAGACCGAGGAAATTCATTAAATTCGTCGAGAAACAACACCCCTCGATGAGAAAGGGTGATTTCTCCGGGTTGGGGTTTGGTCCCTCCTCCCGTAATTCCTATTTGTGAAATGGTGTGATGGGGTGCTCGAAAGGGTCTCGTGCGAATGAGAGAACCTCCGGGAGGAATAATCCCTGCGGCAGAATATATTTTTGTTACTTCAAAAGATTCCTCGTTTGAAAGCTGCGGAAGAATGCCGGGGAGCGCTCGCGCCATCATCGTTTTTCCGGATCCCGGACTTCCGACCATCAAAATATTATGTCCGCCCGCCGCCGCAATTTCCATTGCTCGCTTTGCTTTTTCTTGTCCAAAAACTTCTCCCATATCAAACTCTGCAATCCATGCATGCTCTTGCGTTCCCTCTTTTCTTTCCTCATCGCTCACCGGAACAATTTCTTCCTCTCCTCTCAAGTGATCTACCATCTGCCGAAGTGTTTCTGTCGGATAGACCTGGATTCCTTCCACAATTGCGGCTTCGTTTGCAGAATGACTCGGCACAAACACGTTCGTGAAACCAGCTTGTCTCGCAAAAAGCGCAAACAGCAAGGCGCCTTTGGTGTGGCGCAGGGAACCGTCGAGTGAAAGCTCACCAAAAAATAAGCTTTTGGGGGGAATATCAAACTGAAGGGTGGCCGCTAAAATTCCTACTGCAATGGGCACATCATAAAATGACCCTTCTTTGGGAATATCCGCAGGAGCCAAGTTCACCGTAATTCTTTTTTGAGGAAATTCAATGCCGGAGTTTCCAATTGCGGTTCGCACCCTTTCTCGACTTTCATCTACCGCTTTATCGGGAAGACCAACAATGTCAAATCCTGGCAGTCCTCTGTTTGCCACATTAATTTCCACGTCCACACCAATCGAATCCAATCCAAAGTGGGAAGCTGATGGAACCTTGATCAACATGAGTCCAGAATATCAAAAAATATTCCCTTTGTCCAAGCCCCCTGACGTAACTGCTTACTGACTTTCTCTGGCGAGGCAGGAACCTCTGAGGGGAGCCCTTCGTAGCATATTCAGTGAGCAGTTACTTTTGAACACTTCACCTCACATAATACTTTCCAGATTCTTCGGTGATGAAGCCATTGAGCTGCATCAAAGAGAGCGTGGCGCCAAGCTGTGCTGCGGGGACACCGATAGTGCGCGAAAGAACATCGAGTTCCATAGATTCTCTCCGCAGATGCTCGAGAATACGCTGTTCTAGTGTTGAGGCATCTTGCGCTTGGCCGGAATCAGCGTGAGGGGAAAATTCTTTGTGCGCGTTCCCCGAAAAAGAAACCCCAATCGAGCGATAATACTCCAGAATTGTATCTGCGCTCTTCACCACTGTTGCTCCTTCTCCTAGCAGTCCCAACGTCCCTTGAGAAACAACGCTTGTGATAGGGCCTGGCACTGCAAAAAGCTTCCTCCCATACATCCTCGCAAAATTTGCAGTGATTAAAGAACCACTCTTCTCTCCGGCTTCTATAACTACTGTTGCTTGGGACAATCCAGCAACAATGCGATTTCGTTTGGGGTATGTCCACAAAGCGGGAAGTAAGTTTCCTTCATATTCTGAAATCGCGAGCCCGCCGCATTCCAAAATTTCCTCATACAACTCTTTCTGATATTCGGGGTGAATGCGCTCAATCCCGCAAGGCATCACGGCGATCGTCTTTCCTCCCGCGCGCAGAGCTGCTTGGTGGCCAGTTGCATCTATGCCATACATAAATCCAGAAACAATGGTGATTCCAGCTGACGCAATCTCTCCTACCAACTCCTCGCAAACTCGCTTGCCGTATGTTGTCATTCTTCTTGTTCCCACCACTGCCAAACATGCTTCAAAAAGGCAAACATCCCAACGTCCTTTGTAATACAGTTTCTTTGGCGCGTCTTTTATTTCTTTCAGCAATCTTGGATAAAGTTCATCTTCTTTCGCAATGACATTCGTATTCATCATACAAAGTCTCGCGGAATCTCGCTTGATAATGCCGCGATAATGTTTTTTGCTGCGAGCTCTGCCATTCTTTCACGGGTCTCCTTGGTTGCAGAGGCAATATGGGGAGTGAAGACTACATTTTCGAGTTTTGTAAGACCGGGGGTTAGTCTCGGCTCGTTTTCGAACACGTCAAGCGCCGCCCCTGCAATCCAGCTGTTTTGCAATGCTTTCACGAGCGCCTTTTCGTCAACTACTGCTCCTCTCGCGGTATTGATGAGATACGCACTTTTCTTCATCATTTTCAGTTCCTTTTCTCCAATCAGATGATGAGTGGAAGAGAGCAAGGGAACGTGCAAACTCACCACATCTGATTTTCTCAAAAGTTCCGCGAGAGAAACTGGAACTGCTCCGCAGGTCTTCTCGGCTTCCTCTCGCGGAGCTTTATCGTAATATCTTATCTGCATCCCAAACCCCATATATGCTTTCTTTCCTACCTCTAATCCTATTCTGCCACACCCTACAATTCCGAGAACTTTTCCTTGAAGTTCTGTCCCTAAAAAGAGTTCTGGCTGCCACCCTTTAAATCTTCCAGATCTTATGAAACGATCAGTCTCCACCACTCTCTTTGCCATCGCAAGCATCAAAGCTATCGTATGCTCTGCTACCGCCCCCGTTACAACATCGGGAGTACTCGCGACAATGATATTTCTCTCTTTTGCTGCTTGGAGATCAATGTTGTCCACCCCTGCTGCGTAATTTGCAATGACCCTCAACTGCGGCCCTATTGCATCCATCACCTCCCCATCAATCTTATCGCTAAGCAAACAAAGCAAGGCGTCTACGCCCCTTGCTTTCTTCATAATTTCCTTTCGTGTAAGATTTTTTGCCTGCGAGCCGACGATAACCTGAAATCCAGATTTTTTGAGCAATTCAACTCCTTTCTGTGGGATTTTCCTTGTTATAAATACCAATCTGTATGCCATACGATGGATATATCTTAGAGAACCTTTTCCTTTTGAAGATTTATCACCCCCTTGTCCATATTTTCTCTAATGTATTGCTCAAGTCTATCGTATCCTCCACCATACGCTGCAAAAATTTTATTCCACAGCGCCTCTCTTTGGTGATAAAAGAAGTTTTCTTGCCTCCCATCGCCAAGAGCAGCCACTCGCATTGCATTATCCTCCATATCAAAGCTGATCAATTCGCCCTCGAACATCCCAGCTCCTGCGTCCAAATCATCCCAAAATTCCAGTCCAGATTCTTTTGATCTCTTCCCAAATTCCACCAAGTCTTTTTGAGCTTTTCGCCAATGGAGTGCCTCAGGATTTACTCTTGGAAGAAACAAACGAGGATCTCGCGGATTCTCTTTCCAGAGATATCTTTGAACAATCAACCACTCTTCTCGTTCAGACTTCGTTACTTCTTTTACGTCGCCCCTCAAAAGAGAGATGAATTTTTGATTGAAATCAGGCATTGAGGAATATCGTTCAAAGAGTTTACTATAGAAAGAAACTTCGTGGAAATAGTGCAAGAGCAATGCAAAGTCTCTTAAAAATTTTCCGGGCTCTGTTTGCGCAATGGGATTCAAGAAAATAATCCCGAACTCCTTGAGATGGCTGACATTATGGTGCTTCTTTGCCACATACTTTTGTGCGATTTCTTTCCATCGCGGACCCAATACTCGCAATTCAATAGGCCGATGCTCGAAATCGTCAGGAGTAAATTTGGTATACGCTACCTCAAATGTTTCGTGCATCCACTCATCTGTTTGGGTAAATCGAAGAGCGCTGAAGACATCTCCTATGTCTTCTTTGTTGAGCATTTCCTCCACGTTGGTATACCCCAAATAACTCATCGTAGCTTCTGGAGGACGCTGTCTCAAAATTTCTTTGGCATATTCTTTTTTTAAGAAGAAACCCGTGCTCTCGGTTGCAATCTCTCTTGCGGCTTTCGCTATTTTCTCAAAATCGAAATTTGCGCGCGACACTCCAATCAATGAATACAGAATATCTTCCTCTTTTTTTACTTTCTCGGCTAAAGCTTGTTTTATCTCTTCTGGTTTCTCATTCTTAACGCTAAGTTCTTCCAAAGACTTTTGAATCAACTCTTTATTTTCTTTTGCAACACCATCAAGAACCCGCATGAAGCCTGCTTTTTGCATCGCTATTTCCAATTCCTCGAGTTTCTCTTTGGACACTCCTAAAACCTCCGCAAGTTTTTCCATATTTTACATGTGATTAGCAATAATTGAAAACTTGACGATTTCTTGAACGGGATAATCACAACCAAAAAACATAATCGCCCTCATTTGGTCGTTTGAAATCCAATTGAATTCTTTTACATCTTGATAAATATCCCAATCCTGTATCTGATTTTTCTCTTTGGCAAGTTGGACTTCAGATTCATCGAGGTTCAAAGATTTGAAAGTCCCAAGTTCTAAGACAGCAAGATACTGGTGCAACGTACAAGTTCCACCTGCTCCGCCTGCAATATATGCAAATTTATTGCCATCAGGAGACGCTTCAAATATGCTGGGAACTATACCGCGTAGGGGAGACAATCTTTTTTCTGGGATTATGAAGAATCTCTTTGAATCAACTTGGAACACAAAAAAATCCCACGTTTTACTACTTCCGGATACCTGCTCAAAGGAGATAGGAAAAATCAAATTTCTCCTTTTTTGATCCCAGAAGAAACTCGGCGGGCTTCCCACATAGCTAAACCCATGGTATCCAATACCCAAAGAGGATGTAGGATATTTTTTCTTAAATTCGTTTTCAATCTGCGTTCTTGTTATCGCAGCATAGAGTTTCCCACCTACATTTACTTGTAAAGAAAACCCATCGGGTGAAGCTAATATATAACTATCGATACTTGAGCTTTCTCGCTCCACAAACCGAAACGTCGTAAGGATTTGGTCGAAAATTATTTTGTTTCGTTCTACTTCTTGTTCTGATACGCCGAATATTTGGAAATGAAGCATGATTTGATCTGATTTCTTTATTAATACTTCCTCGCGTTTCGCAAATAATCCAGAGGCTGCAGAGATGTTTCTATAATCGCCTTCATACCGTATTCCTGGAAAACCAGCGATTTCTTCGTTAGAAATTTTCGTATAGATTACTGACCGTGCTTCTATTGTCTTGTCAGCCTCTTGATTTCGCAAAGTTTCAAAGAAACCAGGCATAAAATCGTATATATCTTCTGGAGAGATACCTATAACAACGGTGTTTGGATTTGTATATGACAGATCGTCTCTGCTGTTTGAAAACGCATGCCATTTTGTTTCTGCCTGAATATTGAACCAGTCACCTGGATACCTCACCTCAAACCCAAACTCGCCTTGGGGCTCCGTAGCTCCAGAGAGCGAAGGGCCCTCGTTGCGGTAGGTTTGCCAATCGCTTGTGTCGAGAACTTCGGCTTGCGGTTCGGGAATTGGTGCGGCTTCACTTGGACTCGGCGAGGCGGGCGGAGGTAAGGTTTGCTGGACTGCAGGCTGCGCAGGCGGCGGCGAAGGCTGCATTTGCCAGAGGAGAAATCCACCGAGAATGAAGATGCCGACAACGACTACAACTATTCCAATAACCAATGTTTTGCTCATAATACTATTTATAAATCCTATGTGTACCGCTATTGAAAAATACTTTACTTATTGGTAGGTTGATACCATCCCAAAAATGCACTTCGGAAATACGGAGGACGAGTCCTGGAAGGTAATTGAGCGAGATGTACTGCTTTTTTCGCTCCCCTTTCGATCACAAACAAATCTGCTTGAGGTATTCTACTATCGGGTCTTTTTGGCGTTCCTAGTCCTGCCGGCTCCTCGAAACTTTCTAAAATAAAGAAGATTCTTTCTTCATTCGGACTATAAAAAAACTCTGGGATAGAAAATTTTGGATCCACACTCTTAAGTTGTTCTGGAGAAGCCCAATCAAAAGGAAGAAAGGTCTCATCCGCTATTTTTACTAATCCTCCAGTTTCTGGTATAAACTCCCAAATAACAAATTTATCTCGGAATGCATTTAATCCTGACAAAATCATTCTCTCTCCATCATCGGAAATCGAATCATAAGAAGAAGGGTGTCGGCCAACACTAATAATCTTCTCTGGGATATCTTGTAGATCAATATTTTTGCTTCGAATTTCTTCTGAAGATACATATTCGGCGGCGGCAAACTTGGCTATGATCGTTCCGTCCGGAAATGTTCCTATTACGCCGTCTGTTCTATAATATTTTAAGCCATCTGGAAAAATATGCATGTGTTCGCCTTCTAGCTCAAAGTCGTTGATTATTTCCGATGTTTCAGGATCAAAAAGAGTTAGATAAGGTTTGTAAGAATACACAAACAACCCTCTCTCAGTCCACACGATTGTACCCGCAGTAGCTCTTCTTAAAGGGGGCTCTAATGGAGCTATTTTCATTAACCTCAAAAGTTTGCCCGATTGAAGATCATGAAGAGAGATGGTTCGGAGTTCCTCTTGAAGAAACTCTTCTTGTTCTTTAACTCTTCTCTGCCATTCTTCACTCCCAACTTCTAAATTTTCAATATCGCTCCCCTTATGAGATATTATTGCGATCTGATTTTTATCTGGTGAAATAGCAAAGGATTCAATCGTATGGGTCTCACCCTTCTCGAAGAATGGCTTAGGATGATCGAGATGGTCCATATCCCATGCATAGATGGTATTTTTTGTAAACATCGGAGATGCTTCGGGAGCTCCGATAAACAGAAGCCTCCCATCGTCGAGAAGCGAAAGTTTAAGTGCACTTTTTGTATTGGGGTGAAGCTTAGCCCAATCCTCAATGCCAGGCGTTACAAAAAATACCCTATTCCCACTCCCATCTTTTTCTATGAATCCTTGAGGGTTGACTTTTACAAAGCCCTCTGTGGTAACCAAAATACCAATTGGTTTTTTCTCTCCAAACGGTTCTTCCGGTGTAACCAGAAAGAATCGCCAAAGTAAGACAGCAACAAGTATCAGAACCAAAATCACTGCACCAAAGATCACAAATACTCGACGATGGAAACGAAAGCGCCCTTCTCCTTCTTCAAGATACTCTTTTTTCCCATCAAGTTCATCCATAAATTCTCCTAAGGAATAAATTCATTGAAACGAAACGTTGAAAGCGAAGCGTCAATGAACGGTTTATATTTTTCAAGATCGCCTCTTCTATTTGCCTCAAATTCGAATTGCAGAGCATAGGTTTCCCCGGCATAGAAAGTCGCATAGGTATTCGAACCTCCCACTAAAACTTGAGGAGCTAAAAGACCATCAAGATTAATATCCCGAACCTTCAAAAGCAAGCCTTCTTCTCCCAAAGAGAGCTCTTCTCCTTCTTTTGCGCTTTTCAATTTTTCAAATAGGATTTTGGCTTCCTCTTTCGTTTCCTTGAAACCAGGATCTCCATACTTGAAAATGCGAACATCCAAATCCGCCACCGTATACCTCTGACCAGCAGGTTTGGACAATTCACTCGCGCTGCTATAAACCTCGAAAGTTTTTGAACTCCCGTGCAAATCTTTCCATCTCTCATGGAATTCGGGTGGAATTTTCAGCGAATATCCGAAATCTTCGTTCGTATAGAGGTGCCACGCATTCGTATCAATTACCGACGGCTCTACCTGCTGTTGCGGATCTGCAAAGAACTCCACGCTCGCTAACATCATCTCGTAGAAACTTCTGAATTGGTCTTTTTCTGTCGCGCAACTCCTGCCTGCAAACATAAACACTACATCATTTTGCTTCGCAAAAGTTGTAAACCCATCGAATTGGGGATTTCGATCCCTACGGCCAAGAGGAAAAATTGATTCGTCAAACTGAACCGCCTTTTTGGGTCCTACAAAAACTTCAGTTTTCACAGCATCGTTCAATTCAGGACGATTACCCATAATCTGACTAGCCGTTCCTTCTACAAAAAACTTAGAAGGAATTGCCGTCACTGTAACTACGTTGCATCCGAACTCATATACTTTATAAGCCTCTTCTTCCCCAATATAGAGAAGAATTCCTTTACTTCATTCTTTTTTATCATTTTTCGCATTGAACAATAGAAAATGGCGCATCGCTTGTGTCGCCGACACCCTGCAAAACATCGACAGCACCATCGTAGCTAAAGAGAAAAAACACATAACCATTACCTGGCGATACCACTAAATCTTGCCCATCGCTTTCTCCTACCTTTCCAACTTTCCATACATACGTGCCATCCAATGGATTTCCTGTCTCATTCAGATTTGCTGGATGATTAAACTCAAGATAGCTTCCACCTACCTCTTTACCTCGTAAAACTATCTGTACCGTTGAAATACCATCGCTTTCCCATCGTACAACATAATCTTCCCCAAGGCATAAAGCTTCACCGCCGTTTGGCGCAGTAATGCGTATATATCGTGATTCCGGTAACTCCACGGCTTCAGACGCTTGAGGTTGTTTTATTGCATATCCATTTCTTGCCAAATCATATACGCGACGATTGACCTCTTCTTTTTGGGATATTAATTCCTCCTCTCTCTTTTTCAATCTATCAATTTCTTCCTTATGCTCCTTCTTCTCTCCCTCCAATTCGTCAATCTCGGCCATAAACTCTTCTCCTTGACGTTGAAGTTTAGAAATATCTTCTTTCAAACTTCCGAATACAGCAATCTGTTGATACAAAAACAATCCCCCGGCCGCTGCCAGAGCAACTCCTAAAACAAACACTACTTTGTGCACATCCCTTACCCTATGCATTTTGTTATGAAAAACGGTTTATCGCTCTCGTCAAAAAGCGCGAAGCCTCCATCGAAACTTGTAATAGAAAGAAAGTAGCCTTCGCTTGATTCTTCTAATGCCCCCCGAACCGACCTACTAACCTTCCACACAAACTTTCCGTATTAGGATAGTAGTCAGCAATTCTGAACCCAAATCCTCCCTCCTTTAACGTTATCTGAACTCTCTCAATATTTACACTTTCCCAACGAATTTCAAATTCTTCGTCGAGACAAAGGTTCTCTCCGCCATTTGGTGTAATAAGCCGTATAGAACGTTGCCTTTGAGGAAGATTAGACAAGTCACCCTTTGTTCCGCCTGTCATGCGAGAAATAAGATCCTCAAACTCTTCTTTTTGAGCTCGCAGACTTTCTACGTTTACGAACCGGGCATCTTTTTCCGCTTGCAACTCATGATTGAGGGCCTGCAGAGAAACTCGCTTGCTCGCTAACTCTGCAGTTTTCTCTTTGAGACTTTCATGCTGCTGGCGCAACGAACTGTTTTTTTGCCCCTGCTGCCACAAAAGAAATCCAGCGAGGGCGAAAACGAGGAGAACGCCTGCGATGATTCCGATAACCAATGGTTTGCTCATAAATTCTCTCATAATACCTCAATAGATGTTCCCGCGCCAGTCGATTTCTTCAATAAAAACAACCAAGTCCTCAAAACGGAACTCGGCAATAATTCGGATCTTCATCCAGTGCATAGCTCTTTGCCCGCTTTCGCGATGGCTTTTCATAACGCTCCTCAATATCTTTCTGTTCCTCATGAGAAACCTCCGGCAGCACAAAAGCCCGAAGCTTCATAAGCTCTGTTTCCAGTACTTCTTTCACACTCTCCTTAATAAGAGTCTTCAACTTTTTATCGTTCACGCTTGTTGCCATAACAACCTTATGATACCAGATTTTCCCACCTTGGCAACCCCTCCTCAAAAAATCTCCGCAAGTTTTTCCATAATCGTTGTTAGTCCTTTCCGCACCAAGGGCAGTAACGCATATCTCTGTAGCGTTGCTGGCCGCAATGAGAACAGGGAGTAAAAATCTGACTGCCGCACATCGGGCAAAAAGTTTTACTTACATCGAGCGATGCTTCGCACGAAGGACAACGATTGTGACGAATGCGGCGAGCTCGAACGCGATGAGGCGCGAAAATGCTTCGCTGCAAGAAATACACCGCTCCCCCAAAAATTCCAAAAGCCAAGATCATGCCCAAATAGTAAAGAAGAGTCCTAAAGATAGGCAGTTGGAAAATTGTCCTCCATAAAAATTCGATCAGATCTGCCAAAAACAGAGCCCAGAAATAGACAAGTATTACGCGAGCAAAAAGGATGCTTGCAACAACCACAAGAGGAATTGCAATGACCGTGTGCGGACTTGCTTTGCCATGAAGTCTCCGATAAAACCACATCGATCCCACGAAGAATGGAATAGTAAAGAAAATTTCGAGAAGGAATACCTTAAACTTATATCCCGCCCATACGTGCTCATACGCATCCCCTGCCTTTTGGTAGGCCTCGATCAAGCGAAGGAGATATTGCGAGCGAAATTCAGATTCCATTCTTTGAAACTCAATCTCCGCGCTCTTGAGCTTTGCTTCTAAAGCCAAAATTTGAGAACGGATCTGCGGCGGCGCCTGCGAGAGAGGCGGCTCTTTTGCGACTTTTTCTCGGAGACTGGTATCATACTGGAAGCGCAAATTTGAGATTTGAGATTGAAGATTATCTACCTTTCTTTGAGCTGTTTCAGTGTCAGCATACGCAGCTCTTGCGCGCGAAAACAGCTCTGGCACCCCTGCTTCTGTTTCAAAAGAAGAAAATATGCATGGTTGCGGATAATTGCTTGAGAAGTAATAGGTAGGAAAACTCTCCACATCGTTCACTGACATATGCCTTACTGCTCCCCTCGAAATAAATTTTGGACCAACTCGCACAAAACATTGAGAAAGCTGCTCTGGCTCTTTGGGAATATCTCCGAGATCCTCGAGTCCCCGCCACCCAAAAAACAAAAGCACAATCGTGAGAACAACCAACAATACTTTTCCCAAAAATGGGGTCGGCTTTTCTTCTGGCTCAAATCCTAGTGGAGACGGAGAAGACTCGACAATCTTTTTTTGAGAACGAGAAAAAAACGACATACGAAAGTTTATAACGCATTCTTCTTAATGTTTAATCTTCCCCATTGATACATGGAATCTTCTTTTTTCAGCAGTCCATTTGTCGCTCCCCATTGGGTAAGCACGCTCGTTGCATTTGCCGATGCGAATTGGATTGCGTACTCGATATCGCCGGGTTTTCTCATGAAAGCTACCACAAAGCCAGAACCAAAGGCATCGCCCGCGCCCGTGCGATCAATGATTTTTTTAAGAGGCACCACACCAGCCGACCAAATTGTTTTTCCATCGGAAACCTCAACCCCTTTTGATCCCTTTGTCATTATAACAATTCCATGGATGAGATCATCGAGACGTCTGAAAATTTCTTTTTTGTTCTCGTATGGAATTCCCGTGAGGATACAGGCCTCCTCTTGGTTTACAATAAACACCTCAACGTGTTTGAGAAGGGTGAAGAGTTTCTTTGGATTTTCGAGTTGCGTGCGGCCTGGATTCCACGCGATGCGAATCCCGTGCTCTCTTGCAAGAGAAATGAGTTGAGGTACCAACACCGTACTCTTTCCGCCCAGATGATTCAGGTAAAACCATTTGGTTTCTGAAAGCTCTTGCCAAGGAATCGGAAATTCGTGAAGGTGCCAGGTAACTCCCTCATAGCGCAGCACGGTACGATCCTTGCCGGGCACCGTAAAGATGAGGGAATACGCGGTGCGATCATGGGAGTCTCGAAAAACAAATTTTGAAGAAATCCTTTTCTCTCCAAGAAAATCGAGTACTTCTTCACTCCCTCCTTGTTTTCCAATGACACAAAGAGCTGCTGCATGAAATCCTTGGTTTGCAAACGTGGTTGCCGTATTCACTGCTCCGCCTCCTACAAAAAATTTGAGCTCTTCAATATCGCACTTGGAACCCAAACTCACTGCCAAAGCTCTGCCGGTACGAAATCGCGGCGTCTTAATGATTTTGAAAGCCTTGCTCTGTATAAACAAATCTCTTGTCGCAGACCCAATGGTAATAACGTCAAACATAAGTTCTTTTAGTATACCAAACGAAACGCGGAATCGAAAGGACTATAGCAGTAACTCCTCACGACTCCGAGTATGCTATGCCTATTGTGCTTAATCAAAACAACGACCGCTTTGTTAATTAAGCAGCAGAGCTCGATTCCCTAGAATCGTGAGCAGTTACCTACAGCATAATTTCAATTTTTTGTTAAGGAGGTTTGATGCGCGACTTGATACACGAACTGATACACCAACTGAAAGATACTACGAAATTATGCATATGCATAAAATCGTAGTACACCTAAACAAAAACTCCTCCTCCAGTAAAGAGTAGGAGACTAATCAGAATCCAAATTTTCGAAAACGCAGAACTCATGTGTCTTTGTAACACAAGCGAACTAAAAAATACGGGGGATTTTCTTTATTGAGCTTCGTTATGGGTTTGTTCAAGCATCCCAGTCCCTATCTGCGCACCGTCAGGATGAAACACTTTGATGGCTCCTTCATAGAAATATTTTCCCATCACCTTGTTTTCTTGGTTTGGAATGTTAGTTTCCATAAGAAGATCAATTTTTAGATCACTTTGCACAAATCTCCATTTCTTCAGATACACCTTATTTCCACTGTTATAGGTCTCTATGGGGATTATCGTAAAATCGTCCTTGGTGGTCTGTTGAAATGAAGATGGGATATCCTTGAGATCAAAGTTGGTAAATCCTCCTTTCTGCCGCTTTCCCTGGGCGTCTAAAATCTCCCACCAAACTCCTCTCGTGCGCGCAGAAAGGCCACCTCCTGGCTGTTGGAGAATAAATGAACCCCAGCGGTGATTTGGAGGTTGAGAGCTTTGGCCTTCAGAGACATTGAATTTTTGAACATCGAGCCAAATCTTTCCCTCAAAGAGAAACGAAAGATACCAAGACCGAAAATCACCAGTCATTGGGATGACACCGTCTCCACTTTCCCAAATAGGATAACCATCCAATGGAAAATTTTTCGTTAAGGCATATCTTCTTTGCGGATTCGCAAGAGAAGGCCAAGGGAGATCAACCTCTAAACCAAGAGTTCCGGCTGTATCGAGTTGAGATGCTTTTATGAGCTGTCTTCCCTGATAGGAGTAAGAAGCCATGTAGAATTGCTCTTGAGAGGTTGCGATCGTACCGCTCGGCAGAAAACCAGAATAATAGGTTTGATTGATGGTATCAGCGATGCCATAGACCAGATACGTGTTCTCCCTATTTTTTGCGATACTCGCCCAAAAGGTAATTCCGCTTGCATCAGGAACAGTGTTTGCGATATAGACCCATCCGGAGTTTGTTGGAGCTCCAAGAATTTGATCCACCGAAAGCTTTACTCCCTCCGTAGGTTCTTGCGGCGGAGGCGGCTGATCAGAAGCAACGGATAAAAGAGAAAAGGTAGCTGGCGCTGTTCCGCTGCATGTAGTTCCAAATCCGGAGCGAGAAGCGTTGAGCGCAGAGGCATTGGCTACATAAAACCCTCGGCCTAGCCAGTTTGACCAGGAACCATGGGTATTCTTAGCGCTAACCCACGCATACGCATAGTTTTGTGGCGTAATATGGGTGGAGTACACCTGAAATATCCACTGGGTGGTGCCTGATGCCTTCACGTTGTAAACGGTATAGGTTGCCCGACCATAATCATAGATATAGACACGTACTTCGGTAACTCCAGCAGCGTCACTGGCTGTGCCACTCAAACAAAATCCCGAGGGGGAAACAGTACTCCATGCTGCTGGGGAGGTAATGGAAACAACGGGTGTTTGGTATGCCGCTGCCGTATACGCACCAAAAAACTGATTGTTTCTGCTTGCAGTAGTAAAAATACTCCCCCCAACCACGCTAGCGACAATGAAGACGAGGGACCACGCCTTCCAATCAGATATACGCCTATTCCCAAGAACCTTCCGGCAGTGCTTACCAACATGTAATTTTTCTTCACGAGCTTTGTTCATTTCTTTGAAAAAAAATTTACTAATACTTCCTTCGTACCTTTCATATCCAATCTATATTTCTTCCACAAGTCTTTCACGGAGCCTGATTCAGTAAACTGATCGTATACGCCGTGAAGTTTTATTGGTACAGGATGATTTTCAGACAAGAATTCTGCTACGGCACTACCCATGCCGCCCACCACATTATGATCTTCGGCGCAGAACACTTTTCTTGTCTTTTTTGCAGACTGCAAAATTGTTTTTCCATCGAGGGGTTTTACCGTGTGAACGTTGATAACTTCAATAGAAAGTTTGTTCTTGAGCTCTTCTGCAATCTGGAGCAGCCAATACACCATATATCCGTGGCCAATCGCAGTAATATCTTTGCCTTCTCGCAGCACCTGTGCCTTGCCTACCTGAAAGGGCGTTTTCTCGGTGGTGAAGTTTGGCGTTCCTTCGCGCACGCCGCGGAGATATACCGGTCCTTTCAAATCATACGCTGCTTTCACAGCCTTCCTCGCCTGTTCATAATCTGCAGGTGCGATCACGGTAAAATGAGGTACGCATCGCGTAATAGCAATATCTTCTGTCATTTGGTGCGTGGGGCCATCTTGCCCGGTTGCCAAACCAGCGTGCGAAGAAACAAAAACCACATGGTTTTCAGGATACGCAATGGTTGTACGGATCGGCTCCCAAGGCCTGCCGAGTAAAAACGCGGCATATGTTACTGCATAGGGCACTTTTCCTTCATACGCTAAGCCCGCGGCAACACCAATTAAATTCTGCTCTGCTACACCAACCTGAATCGTTCTTTCGGGAAACTTCTGCCCAAAGAAATGTGCGCGCGAAGACTCCATGGTATCTGCCACCAGTACGACCATATCTTTTTTCTCCTCTCCCAACTCTCCCATCCCCTGGCCCAATCCATCTCGTATCTTCTTCCATTCTACTTTTTTCTCATCCAAATAATTTTTCGCAAGAAAATAATTCACAGGTATTGTCTTATCTTACCAAAATGGCAAGAGTTTTGCAACCTCAATTCATTTGCGTATCGAAACGACGTTTTTTCATTATGCCAGATACATCGGCAACAGTTATCCATGGGGCCATGGTCCCAAATCCTGTTTTATCAATCTCGAATGGTTCTACGCTTGTTGGATTCTTCAGAAATACGAGAATACAGTAGCGTTTGTGTTTGAATCTTTCAAAGAAGTCGGGAATGCTCTCTTTTTCGATTCCATCTTCTGCTCCATATCGGTAGAGAATCGCTTTCACCTTTTCTGGCGTGAGATTTGCAAACTGCAGAACGCTTTCAACCTCTGTTCTCAGAGATATCGGCTCCCCCGAATTTTTAAAATACACCGTTTCGCCCGCTTGTATAGTATCCCAGGGGATTCGACGCAGTTTATACCATCTCGATTCAATTTTCTTTTCTCCGCTTAAGATTTTTCTCGTCAGCCCCCACGATTTTTTCATAATTGCAATGTGCTCCATGGTGGGGACGGTTCTCACTTCTCTTGCTTCTTTGCAAGAGTAAGACAGACGGAGTTAATGCAGTAGCGCTTGCCCCGTATAGTGCTTACTCTTGTACGGGGTTTGCCGCCAAGGTCTTTTGGCGCATCGTCAAAAACGTGCCCGAGGTGGGAACCACATCGCTTGCAGAGCACCTCCATGCGATGCATTCCTTGGCTATAGTCATCTCGTAGTTCAACGTTTTCTCGGTCTGCTGGCTCTGTAAAACTTGGCCAGCCAGTCCCAGAATCAAACTTTGCCCCTGAAGAAAACAGCTCTGCCCCACAGGCAGCGCATTGATACATCCCCTTTTCGTGGGCATTCCAGTATTTTCCGCTAAAAGGAGGCTCTGTCCCCTTCTCTCGCATGATACGATATTGCTCTGGCGTCAACTTCTTTTTCCATTGATCGTCTGTCATATGCCGATTCCTATTCTCCTCCTTCTATTTTCCCTGCGAGCGTACGGAGCTCTCGCAAAGCTTCTTTTGCCTGTTCTTTGTTTGGTGAAACCCCATGCCATTCAAATTTATTTTCCATAAAGCTCACCCCTTTACCAGGGATTGTGTTTGCAATAATGCACGTGGGCTTCTCTTGAATCGCTTTTGCCTCTTCTAACGTCGTAATGATTTGCTGCATATCGTGACCATTGATGTCTTCGACGTGCCAACCAAAGGATTCGTATTTTTCGCGCAGAGGCTCCAAAGGCATCACGTCTTCGGTATATCCATCTATCTGGATGTTATTACGATCGATAATTACCGTAAGATTACTCAAGCGATACTTGGCAGCCAACATTGCTGCTTCCCAGGTCATGCCTTCTTGATGCTCGCCGTCTGACATCAAACACCACACGTGGTATTTGTGCTCCATGCCATTCATTCTCGCTGCCAATGCAAATCCACATGCCTGCGAAAGCCCTTCTCCCAAAGGTCCCGACGAAGTCTCAAGAGCACGAATCTTTTTTACCGAGGGGTGCCCTTCAAGGTTGGAGTCGATCTTACGCAAAGTTTTGAGCCAACTCTTAGGAAAATATCCCGCATGAGCCATCGTTACATATCGTACGGGACAAATATGGCCATTTGACAAGATAAGTCGGTCACGCTCCTGCCATGTCGGATTTTTAGCATCATGTTTTAATACTCGAAAATAGAGCGCCGTAAAAATATCAGCCATATCCAAGGGTCCAGCCGAATGCCCCGACCCCGCAACGACCAGCATCTTAATAATATCCTGCCGAATCTCGTTTGCTTTTTTCTCCAGCTCTTTGATAGAGTAGTGTTTTTTCTGTTCCATAGTATGTTTGATTGATTATTTGTTCATTGTACCATCTCTCCTAATTTTTTGAGGGTTTCCAGCGGATTTCCCGTATTCCATATTCCGCTTCCAACTGCCGCATAATCTATTTTTGTCGAAAACACCTGCTTGATATTTGATTCGTTGATGCCCCCATCAATTCCTATAAGAATTTCTGGCGAGAGCTCTCGGATTTCTTTTACCTTCTGGAGCACCGAGGGAATAAATTCTTGTCCTTGAAATCCAGGATTCACGGCAAGCACTAGGACGGAATCGATTTCCTTGAGATAAGGAGTAACGCTTTTTACATCGGTAGTGGGGTTAAGGGCAAGGCCAATGTGAAATTGATGTTGCTTTGCTTTTGCAAGCGTTTCTTGGAGATTTGGAGCGGCTTCATAATGAAAAAATACTCTCTTTGCACCAGCCCCATCGCAATCTTGGAAATATTGTTCAGGGTTCTCAACCATCAAGTGCAATTCGAGGTTGAAGTATTCATAGGCTTCTCCCAACTCAAAAATGCTCACGGAGGCGTTTGGCACGAACTTGCCATCCATGATATCAATCTGAACCCAATTCGTGTGGCCTTTCAAAAACTCCAATTTCTTCCTTAGATCGATGGGATCAGAGGTAAGAATCGCAGGAATAATTCGTTGCATGCTTTTTCAAAACCGTTTAACAATTTGTCAACTTTGCAATTTTTTCTATTCTCCTTTCGTGTCTTCCGCTTTCAAAGGGAGTCTCCAGCCAAACTTTTACTGCCTCTTTCGCTTGTTCTGCAGTAAGAAATCGTGCTCCAAAAGAAAGAACATTGGCGTTGTTGTGGCTGCGCGAGCGTTTCACCAGTTCTAATGACCCTCCGTAGTACACTGCTGCTCGAATACCCTCTACTTTATTTGCGGCAATCGCCTCTCCCTGCCCTGAAGCGCCAAAGACAATTCCTCGGTTCTCTTTGGGATTCTCTGCTACCTTTTTTGCTGCTGGAATAATAAAATCCGGGTAATCGTCGTCTGGATCAAACGAATACGCGCCCATGTCCTCCACTTTCATACCAAAGTCTTGGAGGAATTTCTTTATCTCCTCTTTGAGTTCGAATCCCGCGTGATCTGCCCCGAGATAGATCATATACTTTTATTCTACACAAAATTTTTGATGTTGGCGACATGCTTGCAAGCAAACAATCTTTTTGGCACACTCTGCTTAGTGCCCCAAAAATCTTGGGAGGAAAGCAAAGATGGAAACTCTCATAGCGTTGATATTCATTGGTCTTCTCATTGGGTTATTCCTCTCTCCTCGGCGATTCATTGGGTGTCTGGGACGATGTTTCTTGGCTTTTTTCTCGCTCCTGTTTCTTTTCTCCGGCATCGGACATCTGTTCCTCCTGGGAAACCCTGTTGTTGGCATACTATTTCTTGGCGTTGGAGCTCTTATCATGTTCTTTATGATAAGAAGAAAATCTCCATAAAAAGGCTCGCATTTCTGC
>ERZ1292623.498-Hain-H51-01um-R1-498-length-42717-cov-7_pt1 | contig 42717 bp, 70 predicted proteins | sample MGYA00564398_ERZ1292623 | MGnify/ENA primary metagenome ERZ1292623 (study PRJEB36523, sample SAMEA6512633) | groundwater metagenome | collected 2019-01-07 | study: AquaDiva: Metagenomics assemblies of 32 groundwater samples
GCCCCGGCGGCCCCGGCGGCGGCCCCGGCGGCGTCCCCGGCGGCGTCCCCGGCGGCGTCCCCGGCGGCCCCGGCAGCGGCCCCGGCGGCCCCGGCGTCCTTCTGGGTCTGCGGGGTATCGTCCTTCAGGCACGCTTTGGCGGCATCAATGGCCTGGCGTGGTCGTTGGTCATCCGGGTACTGTTTCTCATAGAGTTCAATGACTCGCTCCGCCGCATAGATCGCGTAGCGCAGATATTGCGGTCGGGTCATGACGCGCACGATGAGCCAGTTCGCCCAGTTCAAATACGACCCCGCCAGGAGCGCCCGCAGCACTGGGAGGAGGGCGCGATGCCGCTGCGCCTGGAACCAGGCCACGCCATCCGCACAGGCTCCCTGATTGCGGAGCCACGCCAGGGTGAGCGGGGGCAGCGGCTGGCGGGGCATTAGACTAGTCCTCCCACGCTACGATGCCTCGTCCTTGCGTCACAATGCCCCAGGATGGGCGATCTCATGGATTCCCGCCCCCCCATAAGCCAATCGCTTGCAAGGCCACTACAAGCTCGCCTACGTCAAAAATGACCAGGGCCAACCCGCCATGCATCCGCACCGATTCCAAGAAGCTCTGTTGCGCGACCGTCGGGCTGTTCGGGTGCCGCTTGCACTCCACCGCGAGGAAGCGACCGGGGCGCCAAAACCTGCGGTCTGTGTCGGAGTGCTCAGGCAATAGTCCCAGAATATCGCTCGTCCCAGGCTGGTTGAACCGGACGAACCTCGAGCGCCGGCCGGGGGCGCGGATCGTCATGGCCCCGGTGTTGACACGCCAGGCGAAGCAGCCGACGAGGCGGAGGTAGCGCAAACAGGCGTCCACGAGGGCGGTTTCGCTCATGAAACCACGCGGGGCTCTGTTCTGATGAGACGCCAACACCCCTTCCACCAAATCCGCGTGCCTGGGAACATGCTGGCCACCAGTCGAATCCACGCCACAGACGCCTCAGAAAGGCTCGGGGTCATCGACCGTCACATCCCGGTGCTGGGCGATCTGCGCCTCGATGGCCTGCAAGCGCGATGCCGGCAGCCCCTGACCCTTGGCCCAACCCAGCAACTCCTGAAGCGTGAGAAGATGGCTGTGGTTCTTCGTAAGGATCTGCTGCTCCTGGGCAAAGAACGCCGCATAACGGCGTTGGTAGTCCTCGGTGTCTTTGCCGCTCATCCGCACCTCAGGATTCGCTCGCCGATACCGCACGGCCTCAGGAGGCGTGGGCAACGGCAGCCACCGGTATTCCTGGAGCAGATCCAGTTGCGCGTGATAGCTGGCGTCAATCAGCTCGGCGTTGCCGGCCGTGCCCTGTTTCCATCGCTCCAACACCGCCCGGAGTGCCTTCGGACAGGTATCGGTCGGAATGGAGGCCAGAGCGTCCACGACACGGTTCATCGGTTCTCCTGCTGCATAAGTTGCTTCAGCTTCGCCACTTTCGGATCCTCCCCACATCCCTCCAGGTCATCTTCCCAGCGCTGCCCATGCAGCCACGTCGCCGGATGCGGAATAAACTCCCCGCCGTCCTTGAGCCACATCCGCCAGGTCATTTGATTCGTCACAGCTTGGAGGATCGTTGCGCGCAACGCCGAAGCGGGCGCCAGCTTCTGCCATGCTTTGCGCGCATCTTGCTTTCCCACCTTTTTAGGATAGATGAGCCAGAAAGCGTCAAACCCGTTGGTTTCCCCCACACCCCCTTCTTTCGTAGTCGGAGACGTAGTCGTAGTCGTAGACGGGGGAAATGAGGGTGGGTCAATCTTTGTTTGCAGACGACTATCATCATGCTGTGTGTCTGCTACGCATTTGCTAGGCATTTTCTCTAACGACGGGTATTTACTGGACTTAGCGCGTATTTGTTGCCGAAAGTCGATGACTTCGAGGTAGGGAGTGCCGTTGACGCGGTAAGTTTCGACCAGTCCCGCCTCAATCGTCTCCTTCAACCACTGTGAAATATGGTGTTCTTTCACATGATCCACGCGCAACGGATAGCACGCCGAACGCAGAAGGGCGGGGTGAGCAAAGTAGCGTCCGTAGTCATCAGCGACCGACAAGAGACGGCGATAGAATAATTCGGCGTGGACAGATAAACGGTTGACGCGCTCGCTGCTTAAAATCCCCTCTCGGAGAATGCGATTAGGCATGGAAGAAGCGGGGCCGTCCACCCCCTTGCGAGGTGCGCTGCGGAACCCGGTCGGGAACTTCGCGCCAAAGGACGACCCCAAAATAGCAACGCCCGATGATGAGTCGGGCGTCAGTCGTTTCGATGGATTGTCGCATTGACCGGGTTCTCGCTGTTCATCCATTTCATTCTACCCGTTCACCGTGCATCGTGTCAATCGCTCATTTCACTAATTCCAATCCGTTCGCTCATCCGGCCATCGTCACTTTGCGCTGTGGCACGACGCCGGGAATCTTCAGGAGTTCCCGCGCCCCGAGCGGCTTGAGCGCAGTCGGGGTCATGTCGGCTCCGCACTGAAGCGTAGCAAGGTTCCGCTGACTTTCGCCAGTTTCGCCCACGCCTCGAACTGGCTCTCGTCAATGTCCAGCGTGACGCGATACCCCCCGCCGTCCTCGCTCGTTTTCAACCGGCGCGGAGACTGGGGAATCGCCGTAAACTCGATGGTCATCGTGCTCATGCGACCCTCCTTAAAAGGGGACTTCAGATGAATCATCCTCGGCCGGCGGCGGTTCCTCTGGAGCTACGGTCAGACCCGGCGCGATCTCCTGGCCGCTGGCGATCACGTTGAGCGTCGGATCCAATCCGCGGATTTGGGAGACGCGCTGATACTCCCCGTCATCTTCCCACATGGTTTTGACCCGCACCCCGACGAGCTGATCCAGGTCAATCACCTTGTCCTGGCAATCGTACTGCGGGCAGAGGAACTTGAGATACTTGCTGTAAAAATTGCTTTTTTCATGCGTCGAACACTTCATCCACCGGCTGTAATGCGGCCACTGGTAGCCGTCGAGCTTGAACTTGAACCGGACGTGCGGCGCTTCACGTTCTTCCCACTCCTGGGTGTCGTTATTTTTGGCCCGGTACGCCCGGTGTTCGTCGTACTGGACTTCCTGGACGCTGCCCAACACCCACTCGTCCACCTGCACTTTTTCGTAATCCGTCCGTTTCTGTCCTCCCACGAACCGGCCCATTGGCCCCTCCTGCGGTTGGCTCCGTGGCGGTCCCTGCGCCGTTGGCCGGGACAGCGGGAGCGTGCGGTATGCTGAGTTGGAGTTGCAGCGGGTAGTCGCGCTGCTTCGGGGATTGCCCGGCGGTTTCCTTGGCCCAGATTTGCTTCGCCGCCAGGAACAACGGGAACTGGTCCTCAACCTCCGTCAACTTGTAGCCGTCCCTGTTACGCCGATAGCCGATCTGGAGGATACCGAGTTTCGCCGCCGACCACTCGGGCCGAGCGTGCTTGTAGGCCGACACCTGCAGCTCGTGGCTCGGCCAGACCCCCTGCGAGGTCTTGAAGTCCAGGAGCCAAAGCGCCGAGCCCATCCGGCACAGAAAGTCAATCGTGCCGGCGTAGCCGTGGGCGTCGTTCCAGACCACGATGTCCTTCTCGACCAGGATCGGTTGGGCGGCCGTATGCCAAGCCGCGAACGCCCGGAGCGCGTCGTATTCCTCCAGTGTCAGGGGTTCTGCTTGGCCGGTCGTCGGGTTCGTGACCATCCCGTCCATCGGGACGGTATTTCCGTCAAGCAGGTGACTAATGGCCTGGTGGACCTTGCTGCCCTTGTCGCCGGCCGCTTCCTTCAAGGCCTCGGCCTCGTCCCAGCCGGTGTTCGCCAGCCACTTGTAGAATCCGATCCCCTTCGGGTAGTGTTCGGCGATCCAGGTCACCGACGGGACGTACTGATAGACTGGTAAGCCTGTGACTTGGTCGGTGGTGCTACGGGCGTACCACCGCTCGTCGCAACTCGTAATCCGCACGATGCCTTTCGCTTGGTCTACAACACGAATTTCTTTTTTCATCGTTATCCCTCCACCTGTTCGGCCATCCTCGCCGCGTCCAAGAGCTTCGCGGCCTCGTCATTCGCGCACAGCACCTGCTCCGCTTCCCGGTCATGTTCGTAGCAGAGGTAGAACGCCGTCGGCCCCTCGCCATGCTTCACCAGGTAGTGATGCCGGGCCAGGCGGCCGCAGATGGCACAGCGGGGCTCGGGGCCGTTGGCGCTCATGGCTGGCCTCCGGTGGCATGGGCGAGGGCGCTCATCCGTACAAATCCTCCGTCGGCAGTTGCAACGCCTTCGCCAGCGTTGGCACCTTGTTCGCATCGGGCGAGGTGAGGCCGTGTTCCCATTGGTGAATCGAGGAGGGCGTGACCTTCTGACCGAGTTGGTGCATGAGAAACGAGAGGTCGAGCTGCGTGAGCTTCAGGTGTTCCCGGCGTTGCTTGATGACGTGCCATTTGAAGGTGTCCATAGGTCAAGTGTAGGGTGGCATCCTTTCTTTGTCAAGTGGAAATCTGCATTTTTTTCTTGCATTAAGCTGTGGGGGGGGCGTATCCTAGTCGTATGATGCCTGACCCCTGGACGGGCTGCTATGACCTGTCGTGGAAGGGGGTGATTGTCCGAGGAGAGCTACGTCCTCCTGTCCAGAACTTTGGCTTTCCGTGGGTAGCGCATTTTCTTGAGCAGAACTTCCTCTGAGCAGAGCTATAGGAAAGAAAATCTTGATGACACCATTGACAGGGTTTCAATGTTTTAAGAACTCGTCTCGTTTGATAATTCGATGGGCCAAACTTATAGCGAAGTGAATTTGGAACAAACTCTAGGCAAAGTTGTTTTACTCGATCTACAGAAATTGCTGTAATTCGGATGTGAGCATATTGACCATTTAATTGAGGGGTAACAGACAACTTGAATGTGTTGGCAAGATGCGTAGCAAGAGCGATATTTTCCTGCTTGGTAAATGCTTTTGAGGCGATAGCAATTCCTGCTCCATCCCAACTCCCATCATCGCAAATAAGACAAGCGAGGGATACGGGATGTGTCAACAGGGTCAAGAGGGATGGACGAATAATTTTTGTATGTCCTTGATAGAAAAGATGAGCCAACATCGTCAAGTCTGGAATGGAAGCGGTATGGAATCGCCCTCCTGCTCGTGTTTTTCCATCGCGCTTATCAAGATACGCGCACCAGTGAATGGGTTTTGAGACGGGTGCTAACCATTGGTGTTTTTGAATCAGCCAAGCTTTTTGACGAATTGCATGATAACAAGACAGGTGGAAGTTCCGTCCTCCATGCGGTCGACTCAGTGAGGAATCGCCGAGAAGCGTTCCCACAACAACTGCTTTTTGGAATGGGGTTAAAGAGAACTTTGGTGTTGCGGGCATAAAGGCATTCTAAATGAAATCCCTGCAAAAATCAACATTAATTCCTGTGTGGGAAAATTGCTATGACGGAAATTGGCGTGGAGTTCTGTGTAAAGCTGCCTACCAACATCCGGCAAAGTTTTCTAGATTTTTAATCGAGCGTATCGTCGCACACGCCTTCGAGCAAGGTTGGGTAACGAAGCAAAGTATAATTGTAGACCCGTTCGGTGGCGTCGCGTGTGGTGGCATCGTCTGTGCCTATCGGGGGCTACAGTGGATCGGAGTCGAGTTAGAAAGTCGCTTTATCTCGCTTGCCAACGAGTCGTTCGCCCTCCATGCTCGGCATTGGCGCACCCTCGGCTGTCCGCAGCCGGTCATTCTGCAAGGGGATAGTCGGAGGCTGTGCGAGCTGGTGCGGGGGGCGGGGGTGAAGGATGAATCGCATCACGGGCGCGATATGGCCACCCCTTGCCCCGCATCAGTCGTGGTGGGGAGTCCTCCTTATGCAGAGAGTATCGACCACGCTCCAGGAAACAAGAAATGGATTGGGAAAAAGGCTGGGAATCTTGCCCAGCAGGCCTACGGCTCCACCCCCGGCCAACTGGGAGCCATGAAGCCCGGCCAGGTGCAGGCGGTGGTGGGGTCGCCGCCCTATACCTCTAAGGCATTAGGTCATCAAGGTGGTGGGGGACCAAACGCGACTTCAAAGCATCGAAAAGATTACCACGAAGCCATGAAACGGGTCGATGCCAAATCGAGCTATGCCGACAGTTCGCCAGGCCAACTCGCCGCCCTGCCCCCTGGCTCGGTGGCGAGTGTGATTAGCTCGCCTCCATACGCTGAAAGTTTATCCAACCTTAGCGAGAAAATTGAACAGACCGGAAAGGGAGGACCTATTCACCCAAGAAATTATGGACAATCATCAGGTCAGCTCAGTCAGCTCCCCCCCGGCTCCGTCTCGACGGTGCTGGGGAGTCCGCCGTATGAGGGGAGCGAAGGCAGCCCGTCATTGGGGAGCGTGAACAAGGATGCCTGGGGAACGGACGGACGAGACATTACGGCTCGGCGGGGATTGACGGCCAAGTACGGACAGGAAGCGGGACAACTCGGCCACACCGAAGGGGCAACATTTTGGGAAGCCTCAAAAGTCATCCTAGAGCAATGCCACCAGTTCCTCCCTCCTGGCGGTCATGCCTGCTTTGTCACTAAACAGTTCGTAAGGAATAAACGTCTGGTAGATTTTCCTGGTGAGTGGCGTCAAGTCTGCGAGAGTGTCGGATTTACTACTGTCTGCGAGCATCACGCGCTACTGACGCGCCAATGGGAGGAACCGGATTTGTTCGAGGGAACGCGCAAGAAGGAACGGGCTCGGAAATCGTTTTTCAGAAGACTTTGTGAGGCAAGGGGTTCTCCAAAAATAGATTGGGAGACCGTTCTTTGCTTTTCAAGAGATTGACTTGCTGAATATAAAGGATATAATGGTAGGGGCGTCCCCCTCCCGATGGGCCGGGCGATAGCGAAGGCGGTCAAGCGGGCGTTGGCGACGATCCCAGCATGACGACGTGCCACCGGCTCGTACACCGCTCGCAGAGCCGCAGCCACGCCCCATGCGGGGTGAGGGGTTTTCGGCGGTTACAGAGGCTGCACCGAGCCGGACGTATCCCAGGACGTTTTCCAGCCTGATCGGGCATCCTAGGGCCTCCTGGCGGCCTTCCTGACCCCTTGCCGCAAGGGAGGCCCTCCCTCATGCCGCCCCCAGCGCACCACCCGCAGCAGGTGAAAGAAGGCCGTCCAGCGATCCCGTGTCACCAGGCCACAGGCGCAGCGATAGCTGGTCATCTTCCCAGCTCCTCCGGCACGTAGCCACTACACCCGCACCCTGGAGCGTGGCAGAAGCCGTGATCCGCGTCATGGTCCAGGGCGGAGTGGGCGCAAGAGTAGCAGGTCATGACTTCCGCTCCTTCAAGACTTTCTGGATGACTGCCGATAAGAGGACTGCAATCGCCCCAGCCAATTCCAGAGTGAGTTTGTCCTGGATCTGTTGCTGGGATGTCCACTTGTCTTTACGTCGGCTCATGGCTAGCCTCCGGTGGCGTTGGCAAGCGCTTCCTTCGCTCTCTTCACGTCATCTGCTCCAAGCTGATCATACCAGTGGATCAGGTGTTTCAACGCCTCTACTACCTGCCGATAGGCGGCAGGATTCAGGGGTTCCCTTCGGTGCGCCCCACTTGAGCGTCCCGCACCTCGGGCAGCGCAGCGGCGGCGTGTCCATCCGAGGCCGCCAAGTGTGCCGGCAGCGGGCGCAGGTCAGGGTGTCAGGCATCATTCCTCCTTCTATTCTGCACTCATCTCGACATTCTCCTCTGACTCATCTGGTTCCAGGTACACCCTGGCCGGTTCCTTGTCCTCGCCATCGAGGAAGACCTGTACGTTTTGGGGCAACGCTTCGACAAAGGCTTCCCACGCTCGCTCACGGGCTTTTGGCGTGACATTCCCTTCGCCATCGTCCACCGTGTCTTCTGGCAACCACACCGACACGGCGAGTGGCACCTGGATGAGGATGCGCAGCTCGTTCATAGTGGCCACCGGGGGTTGGCGTCAAAGGCATCCATGTGCTGGTGCCATCGGGCATACTTGGGATTGCGCCGGTAGATGCTCCACCACGCTTCCAACCCTTTCACCAGCGCCCATTGCTTGAGCTCATAGAAGCTGTGTCCGGTCATCTCAGCCAGAAAGTAGAGACGTTGATTGTTGATCTGACGGGAGGCACACAGTCGCCGTGCTTCGGTGAGGATAGAATGCTCGGCGTCTCTCGCCTTAGCTTCATCCCGTTCGGTATCCTCGGCAGAGTAGTGGCGGGTCATGGCATCTCTCCTAGCTTATGTCAATAATCCTCGCTTCTTGGGCGGCTGCGATACTTCGTGATCGCTTTCCCTGGCCGTCTGTCATCCCGTCCTCACCTCCTTCCCGCTGTTGGCTGCTCTCGTTTTACGTAGACCATTCGCATGACTAAACACCCTGCTATAAACCCGCTTACCTGAAACATCAGCGCTAACCAGAAGTCCATCTGTTCTACTCCTGCTTCCAGTAGCCGTAGACACACCGCGTCCCGCTTCGATCTTCCCGATAGGTGTCATGCGCCACGCCGTCAATTACCGCCGCCAAGTGGCCTGAGAGCCGCACAATCAACCGCCCGCTTGGCAACTCCTCCGTTCGGAGATGCACCTTGCAGCCTATGCCAATGCTCATAGTCGGTACCCATCGCCAGCCTTTCGCTTCCAGATATGGGCGATAGGCGGCTTTGAACACTCCTTGACGCGGCGATGGACGGCGGCGCGTGATGAGCCGTTCCTGTTGGCAGCGCACCGCGAGTGCGTCATAGACTTCTTGATACGGCGTCTGTGTGGCAATCGCAATCGCTCGAGTAACACAGTCGCCGGTCTTCCCGCGATACCCTGCGGCGGCTCGTCCGCCATCGTCGTACACCCAGTCCATTCTCGTTGCCTCCTGTCTTAACCTACCTCTAGTATAGTGATGATTATGATGATGTCAAGTGGAGTATGCAAATATAGTTGTTGAGCACGATTCTCGACATGGTCGGGTAGCGGCCCCCTGCCTGATCGTTGATCTTGGTGCATCCTGACGCAAGTTTTGATGATGAACATGATCGGTATTCCATTGACACCAGGCCGGCGCGGCGCGTAGGCTAGGGGTGGAATCACTCGTCTCATCCGTCCGAGGGACGCACCCAGGCGGCTGTCTCTGCCCACGCAGAGGTGGTCGCCGGTTTTGTTGATGGCAAATAAATCGTCCGCTCTTCCCACTGTAGGCAAGCTTGCTGTTGGTCGCCCTTCGAAGTTTACTCCAGAGCTCGCCGAGGCAATTTGCCGTCGCTTGGCTGAGGGGCAGTCGCTCCGTGAGATTGGACGTGATCCGGTGATGCCGCAGCCCATTACGGTACGGATGTGGGTGATTGATGGCAAACATCCTCAATTTTCTGTGCAATACGCACAAGCTCGTGAGGCGCAGGCGGATCACTATTTCGACGAGATGTTTGAGATTGCCGATGATGGTTCGAACGATTGGCGGGAGCGGAATCGGCGCGGAGAGACGGTCCTGGAGGAGAACCATGAAGTCGTCAATCGCTCCCGCCTCCGCGTGGATACGCGCAAATGGGCGCTGGCTCGCATGAGCCCGAAAAAGTATGGCGAGCGCACAGAGATTGACCACTCCGGGACGATTCACGTCGTCTACCCCCCCGACTGGGTCTCCTTCCGCGATGATCAGCGTCTTCGGCACGACACCAAGGGGCACGCCCTCCCCGCCCCACCCGATGCAATCCAAGATGCGGGACTGGGTGCTGGGGAAGTGGCGCGACCCGTCGCTTGATCGCGTCCCCGTCCTCTACACGCAGCATGGGGTGCGGGCCGGGGGGACGCGAGGCCAGCTCAACCCGGTGCTCGCTCGGCTCTACCATGAGCCGGGATTGCGGGTGCTGATTGCCCGGTTGGAATATGCCAGCCTCCGCAAGTCGGTGATGGAGACCTTCTTCGAGATTGTGCCGCCGGCGGATATTGTGGAGCGCAATGAGCAGGAACATCGGTACGTCATCCGGGGCCGCGATGGGCTGAGCACCGTGTTCTTCGCAGGCGTCAAGGAGATTGCGACTCTCGGCAGCCAGGAGTTTGGCGTGATCTCGCTCCATGAAGTCCACGAGCTCACCTACCACATCTACCGCCAGATCAAGCCTCGCGCCTCGCAGCGAGGCTGTCATCCGATGATCCTCATGGAAGGCAACCCGCCCGTGTCGGGCGATTGGCTCGATCAGCTCACCAAGCCCACGAGTCGCTGCTACGACGCGGATGTGGAGCGGCTCATCATGCCCACCTACGAGAACTGGGCCAATCTCGATGAGGGGTTCAAGCAGTCGATGGAGCGGATGGACTCCTCGTGGCGCCGGCGCTTCCTCATGGGCGAATCAGGATTTGTGCCGACTGGCACTCCGGTCTATCCGAGTTTCGTTGAGTCCGTGCATGTGCGTCCCACCAGTCTGATCCCTGATCGGCCCGTCGTGCGGATGTGGGACTTTGGATTCCGGCGCCCCGCGTGTCTCTGGGGACAGGTGGATGATGCGGGGCGGTTGTTCGTGCATCGGGAATGGATGCCGTTTGAAATCGCCGAGGAGCAGTTCATTGCGACGGTGATCCTCCGCACGAAGGAGTGGTATGGCGAGCGGGTCTGCCGCGATTTCGGCGATCCGGCCGCTCGGCAACGCGACCCCCAGGGGATCAGTACCCTGCGGCGCTTGAGTGAGTATGGCATTCGGCTCTCTTGGCGGACGACCACCTACGCTGATCGGATTCCCCTCGTCAATCGTAAACTCTCGGAGCTCGTCGAGGGGCAGCCTGCCATGACGATCGACCCGCTGTGCCGCGATCTGATCCAGGGGTTGGCGGGCGGCTATCACTACAAGGAACTGCGGCATGGAGAAGTGTTCTCTGCATCGAAGGACCTTCCGTTCAAAGATTCGCATTTCGAGCATGTGGTAAACGCTTTTGAATACGGAATTATCGGATTATTTATGGGGTCTTCTCCGGCAGGTGTAGAAAAGAGACGGGAAGTCGCAAGAATCCGAAGTCATCGACTAGGGCGTCATCATGGAATTGTAAGCTTCTGATTTGGAAGAGAACGGGGGCTTCGAAAATGCCGTACCGCCTCTCAAAAACTGACGGCAAGTACCGCGTGTCGTCTCCTCACAGTGTCAAGAGCAAAGGCACGTCGCTCAAGAAGGCCATCAAGCAACGGCGGCTCCTGAACGCCCTCAAGCATGGGGGTAAGCTGAGGTAATGGCCTTCCGTCGCCGCATCCGGGACCGCTACCGCCTCTGCGGCATCTATGGGTGCGAACAGCGAGCGACGGAAACCTGCACGCAGTGTGAGCGGACCATGTGCAAAGAGTGTTACGAGGGGCACGTCGCATGGCATCGCAAGCGGGAGTTGGAGACGAGCTATGCCGTATGACCGTGGTCGTCATGACCGCCACACGGCGGCGAATCAGAAGGCTCGCTACCACTTGCGGGGGGGCATCGCTCGCATGGCGCTTGAGGCGAAGCGAAGTGGGAAGCCGGTGGAGGACAGTGTAGGGAGGCCGCTCCAATATGCGAACGAAATGGCGGAGCGGCATGGGACGAAGACGCTCGACAAGTGGGTGCGGGCGAGTGATCGACCCGCGATGGTGGGGCTGTCGATGACGGTGGATGCGTCGAATCCGAAGGCGGCGCGATGGCCGAGGTGATGGATGGCTAACCCAATCGTTCCATCCGAGACGTTGAACAAGCGCGTCCTCGATTACGTCCTCACCGTGACCGAGCGGGCCAAGTCGTGGTGGACGCAGCCGGTGGACGGTACCACGCTCTCCCGCCGCGATGAGTTTTTGGAGTACCGGCTGCGCATGGAAGGCCGGCGCTCCGTGGCCTCGCTCTATGCGGATGCCAAGACCGATCCGTTTGACGGGGCCTCCAATGTCGGGGTGGGGATTGAGGCGATCTTCTCCGAACTCTTGGTGCCGCTTCTGCTTGCCAACACGCACGACTTGGACCCGATGCTCCAAGCGACCCTCCAAGGCACGAAACAGGTGCAGGACGACCTCACCGCGTTCCACGATGGCTACCACCGCTTCGAGGTGCCGGGAAAGCGCGCCCTCCTGGAGCACTCCACCCGCGAGCTCTTGACCGTCGGCTCCTGCTTCCACAAGTGGACCTACGGCCGATTCTGGCGGCAGAGCGTGGTGGATTTCCCCATCTGGCGCAATCCGGCGACCGGGGAGCCCATCATGACCATGGATCAGGGCACCGGCCGGATGCTCCCTCAGCCCGCCGATCCCAAGACGCCGAAGGAAGCTTGGCCGACCGATCCGCTGACGATGCAGCCATTCACGCTGGATCGGCTTCGAGCCGTCCAGCCGACGCTTGAGCGCGAAGGCCCGGAGTTGTCCATCCGTCCGGTGGAAGCGATCGGCTTTCCCCAAGGGGAAACGCGCCCTGACCCGAACCTGTGGGATTGGATCAGTGATGATTTTGACGTGAGCCCCTACTGGCTCTTGGGTCGGGAGGAAGATCCCTTTGGCACCGTGGACCTCAAGGCCCTCTGGCGATGGCTCTCCATCGACCCCGATGATCTCCATAAGGACCCAGTGCGGCTCGCCCATCTCCTCAAGCCTATCCGGCTCCGCGCCTTCCACGGGAAGTACCCGGCCGCCAGCGATGGGACGCCCGTGGAGATCGTGTCCCTGATCGCGGTGGATGCCAAGCTGAATCTCGGCTGGCAACCCTCGCCGTTCCCGCGACGGCCCTATTTCAACCGGCAGGTCTGGCATAGTGGCACCAGTCCGATTGGCAAGGGCATCCCAGAAAGCGTCTTCTCCACGCGCTCCGCGATGGATGCCCTGCTGAACCAGGACATTGATGCGGGCAACCTCTACAACCATCCGCCCCTCTTGTTGTCGGACTTCGCCATGCTGGAAGATGAGGACTACGAAACGACCGGGCCGGGAGCGACCTGGATCATGCGGGACATCAACGGGGCGAAGTTCCTCCCGACGCCGGTGGGCAAACGCGATCCGGTGAACCTGTTGAATTGGCTCATTGCGAACACCATGCGCTTGTGGGGCGTGACCGACCTCACGTTGAACTCTCCGAGCAACCAACTCTCGCCGCAACCCGACACGGCTCGTGGCACGATTGCGATTCTCAACCAAGGCTCCATCAAGTTCGGGCATCTCACGAAGCGCCTCTCCGAGGTGGATACGACCGAGTTCCAGTACGGGCATGACACGTTCCGGCTGATGCTGGCGAATCCGAAGCGGGTCTCGGTTGATGGGAAGCCTGTCCTGCTCGATCCTTCCAAACGTCAGGAGTATTTTGCGGAGGGGATTCAACTGGCGGCGGTCGGCAACGGGATTTCGACCAATCCAATCCTCCGCCAGCAGGCCTATACGCAGTTCCTGGCCACCGCCGTGCAGACGCAGAATCCGTTTCTGGTGGGCGATTTGGAGGTCTACAAGCAACTCACCGACACCTGGGCGGCCAGTTTCGGGATTCAGGTGAAGACGAAAGACCCCCAGGCGTTGCAGCAGAGCCGGATTTTCTTGGAGTTGATGGGGACCCCTGAAGGGCAACGGGCCATCCCAGCCATCTTGCAACAGGTCCTGCAGGCGGTGCAGATGCGCGAACAGGCGTCCACGAATGGAGCGTCCCATGCTGGCCTCGCCCCCGTTCGCTAATCGCCTCCGAGCCTTCACGCGGTTCGCTCGGCGCTGGACGCTGGGATCGAATGCGAAGGAGCAGATCGCCCGCTGGCAGGCGCTGGCCGAGCATGGCGATCAGCTCGCGGCGTTGCAGGCCTCGTCTGGCTGGACGGCGCTCCAAGAGCGCAAAGCGGTCTTTCAACGCTTGCGCGATCTCGTCATGCACTCCGCCTCCGCCACGGCTGAGGCGAAGCAGTTGGCCTGCGCCGAGTGGAATGCGATTGACGCGTTCTTTCGGGAAATCACGCAGGCTATTCGGGAAAGCCAGAAGGCGCGGGAAGCGCTGAGCAAGGTGGCGGAGTGTGCTGAAAACATGAGGGGCGTTGATGGCTCGACGCGCTAGACGCACAAGACGCATCAAGGGATTGGTGCGTACCTCGTATGATCAAACGAAAACGACCATTACTATCCCTTGGCATCCTCCACGAACACCCCCAAAGAATATTCTCCGTCTTGGGGAATGGGGTTTGCAGAAGCAGGAGTGATTCTCTCAATTAGCAAAAAGTAAGTTGCTAACCGACTGATCCTCGGTTAGCCCAAGCAGGTTTCGAGACGGCCGGTAGGGGCCTACCCCTCTACCGGCCGTTTTTGCTTGGCTTCAACGATCACCCGCCCCGGCGCGGATTCGCCGGAGAGGAACGTGAAGGAGGCCCAGCCATGGCTGGAGAGACCGTGACCCTGCCCCCCGAGGTGCAGGAGGCATTGACCCGGCTGAAGAAGCTGGAGCAGGACTACGAGACCGCCCAGCGCGGCAATGCAGGACTCGCCGCAAAACTCCGGGCGTGGGAACGGCTGAAGGACGAGCTGGGGGATGTGCTGGAGATGGACGCCAACGGGATGCCGGTGCGGCTGAAGGTGGACAACACGCCCGTTCCGGTTCCGACCTTCACCGGTGGCCATCCACTGGCGCCGTTTTCTACCTATGCGGGCGAGGGGTGGAAGCCGGAGACGGTGGACGCCTATTATCAGCAACTCTGGGCGCAAAAAGGGTATCTCACGAAGCAGGAAGCCCAGCAGTATGCCGATAGTAAGGCGACCCAGGCGTTTCAGATGGCGGTGGGGACGGCCAAAGTCTGGCGGACGGTGGACAAGCTCATCGCCCAGAAGGACTATGCCGACCTCGCCAACCAGGACAGCGAGCTGTCGAAGCGGACGGCACGCATTCTCCAAGAGCGACGCATGGCGGCTCCGTTTGAAGGCGCCCGCGGGTTCGATGAGTGGCAGTACGGCGACCTCGGCCATCTCCAGTTCGGGGCCGACATGGCCCGGATCGAGTTAGCGAAGGAGGCGGCGGTGCAGGCCGCCTCGACTGCCGCAGCGGTGCAAGCGCAAGGGGCGGGGAACCTCTCCCCGGCTCCCGCCAGCACGGGAGGCGGGATGGCGCCAGGCACGAAGCCCGATCTTGCCTCCAACGTCAGTGGGAACGGGGAAGTCTCGGACGCACTTGCCGAAGCACTGGTGAGCGTGCCGAGGGCTTAAGCGTACGGATCGACTAACCAGGAGTAGTGATGGCGACGTTGAATGTCTCAACGACCGCCTCAGAGTGGACGGGCATTGTCCCGACGCTGTGGGACGAGACCCTGTGGGAAGTCTCCACGCGGCTCTCGATCTCCGATCAGCTCGCGGGCGATGAACGCTCTGGGGCCGCCATCATCGAGAAGTTCGACCTGACCAAGCGCCCCGGGCAGACGATCACCTTCACGGTGATCGATCCGCTCATCGGGGAGCCGGTGTCTGGTCGGACGGCGTTGGAAGGCTCCGAAGAGGACACCAATGCGACGACCTTCTCGGTGACGGTGACGCACTATCGGCACGGCACGGCGACGGACGAACTGTCCCAGATTATCTCGACCTTCGGCCGCAAGTGGGAATCGAAGGCCGCGGAGCTGCTCGGGGACTGGTTTGCCCGTCGGAAAGACGATGACTGGATGGACCAGCTTCTGAACCAGGACACCATCCAGACGCTCTACGCTGGCGGGGCGCCGGCGCGGAATAGCATCGCCCCAGGGTCGTACCTGCTCCCCCACGAGTTGCGTCGGTTGACGCAGCAAGCAGAGCGGCGGGGGGCGAAGCCCATCAAGACGATTCGTGGGCTGAAGAGCATCTTCCCGGTTTACTGCGTCCTGATGAGCGAGGTGGACTACTACAATCTCGTGAACGATGCGAACTTCCGACAGGATGTGCGGTTGGCGGAACTGCGGGGAGCAGAGAACTCCGCGCTGTCGGCTCGGCTGAACATGTACCAGGGCAGCGTCATCATGCGCCTGTCCAGCGCGCCGGCCTCCACGGGCCTCCACGGGACGTTCCTGCGGCCGGAGTTTCGACTGCGGACAGCGCTGACGGCGGCGGCTACGACCATCGACATCGGGCCGAGCACGCAGAAGACCGGGGTGGACTACGGCAAGTATTTCCCGGCCTCAGGGTCCAACAACTTCCTGTTGGTGGATTCGGAGAACATGAGCTACACCGGCGGAGCCTCCGACCCGGGCAACACGGGGTGGGCCACGGTCACGCGGGCGGCCAACGGCAGTGCGGCAGCCACGCACTCAGCGGCGGCGCTCGGGACCCTGAACAACCTGGGCAAGGTGCTGTGCTTCGGCCAAGCGACGGCGATGCGGGCCTGGGCGTTGAAGCCGCGCCGCAAGCACCAGGAGCGGGACTACGGGTTCGAGCGCGGGATGGCGATTCAGTGGATTTACGGGCTGGAGAGCGTCCAGTGGTCGGATTCGACCGTGGCGAACGCCGTTGTTCTGGAGACATATTCTCCTAACGCCAATACTGTCTAGGACTTACGATGGCACAGGTAAGACCAGATTTGCGACATCAGATGACGCCAAGTTTGTTGACCTTGCTGTATCAGGAACAACGAAAGGGTGCTCCTGAGATTGCACGGTATTTGGGCTGTGCGAATGGCACGGTGCGTTACTATCTTCGCAAATATGGGATTGCCTGTCGTCCTCGTGGGTGGCATGCTCCGCGGACTGGCACGCTTCAGTCTCCAGAGACGAAGCAAAAAATCAGTCAGGCGTTATGCGGGAGGCCATCTCATCGGAAAGGCAAGCGAGGCATTTATGCTCAAGCAACGCTTGAGAAGATGCGCGTCGCTTCCATTTCGAGAGGATGCATTCCCCCGCATCGGAGAGGGCATGAGCATTGGAATTGGCAAGGAGGCATTCACAGGCCAAATGAACGCCAGCAACAGCAGGTTGAGTGTAAACGCTGGCGATTATCGGTCTATCAGCGTGATGCCTATACCTGCCAAGGGTGCGGACAAGTGGGAAGGACGCTCAATGCTCATCACATCAAACCGTGGAGCACGTTTCCTGAATGTCGATTTGTCCTAGACAATGGCGTGACGCTCTGTGTGGAGTGTCATCGCTTGGTGCACCAACGACAAACCAAGAGATAAACGGAGGTCTCCATGAAGCGGTTGAAAGCCTTGAGTGTATTAACCCTGCTCCTCATCGGGCAGGGTGTGGTGTGGGCGGATGACAATACTCCGTGTCCGCCGGGAAGTTTTACCCGGGTCATCGGGGCGGTCTCGACCGGCAATGACACGACGGGAGCCGATGCGGGCGTCCACAACATCCGGGAGCAAGGAGCTGATGTGCGCCGCATCACCGTGGGGTGCGCGGGGACCGCGTGTGTCGCCACCCTGTACGACAGCGATGGGACGGCGGTGGGCGACACGGATGCCGCTGACGTGAAGGCGGAGCCGGGCTGTCCAGCCAATCAAGCCTGCAACTTGGACTTCGACCCGCCGCTCCAATTCACAGAGGGCATCACGTTTCATGATGACGGCAACGTGAACTCCGTCATCCTGTACGAGTGCCGGTAAGCAAGGAGGGGAACGTATGGCCCTCCGACGATGGTGGGGCTGGTGTCTGGTCAGCGTCCTGCTCTGGCCCACGTGGGCCTTCGCTGGCACCCGGTGTACGCAGAATACGGTCGTGACCTCCTCGACGAATACCGGGGGGACGCGGAGCGATCTGTCGGATCGTCCATCCCGCGTCTGTTCGGTGGAGTTCATCGCCAACGGCGCCAACGGCTTCGCGCAGGTCTTCGACTCGCCCGATGACTTGGAAAGCCACGGGCAATCGGAGAACGTCTCGGAGCCTGGGGCGGCGACTGCCGGCAACTACGCCAGTGCGTGGTATGGCGAGGAAGGGAAGCCAACGACCCACGGACTCGATGTCCTGGTCTACAACGGCACGGCGATCATCCAGTGGTCCTCCGGGCCGTAGGGTGGCGGGTCGTCTGTTGGGCGTGGGTGGCGTCCGCCATCATCGGGGTGCCTCCTTGGTGGTGGTGGACCGTGGCGTCCCTGGTGGTGCTGGCGGGAACTGGCAGCCGGCCGGTGGTCCAACGGGCTCCAGTGTTTGGCTGGGTGGCGTGGGGCTGTCTGGTGGTGTATCTGATCCACGCGAGGCAGCCCCACGGCACCGCGGCTCAGTGGGTGCTCCATGCGAGCCTCCTGCTGGCAGCCTCTCACGCCCTGGCTGAACGGGATGGCTGGATCGGCGTCCGAGAGGCCGTCATGTGGTGCGCATGGGCGCAACTGCCGCTGATGGCATGGCAAGCGTTGTGGGGAGACATCTGGTGGCAGCCGCTCGGCGGCGGGTTGACTGGTTCCGTCAACCGCCGATCAACTCTCGCGGTGTTGCTGGCGGTCGCTTCGTTGTTCAGTGTAGGCAGACGAGCCACATGGCTGGGACTGAGCAGCTTGCTGACAGGGAGCTTGATGGGGGCACCGGTAGCCCTCCGGTGGGTACCCTCCCGATGGCGTCTGGTGAGTGCGCTGGCTGGCGGGGTGCTGCTGGCTCCGTGGTGGATGGAGCGGGCATGGCTTAGGGTGTCGTCCTGGGGCGATGTGCCGGGCATCACCCGCGGCTGGCTGACCGGCTGGGGGTTTCTCCCCTTACCTGGGGGCTTCCGATATGACGGGGGACCGGATGGGATCATGGCCCAGACGGTGTTGAACGATTACCACAGCGCGATCCTGGATTGGTGGGCCAGGACGGGTCTCGTCGGGATGGCAATGCTCATCGTGGTGCTGGGGTGGGCGTGGCGTCGCAGTCGGACTCCAGAGGCCCGCTGGCTGTTCGTGTTCGCGGTGTGGGTCGGGAGCCTCCAGAGCGTTGAGCATGCCCCAGCGTTGGTGATGCTGTTGTTGGCGTGGTGGATCAAGGTGACACAACACACAGGAGGAGTTCGTGATGCCGTGGCTCCGGTATAAACGCTGGCGGTATGCCACCCCCCTCGTCCCCCATGTGGCGGTGTGCGCGTCGGGTCGTCGCTATCTCTGGAAGGGTGATGCCAAGGGGGTGACGGACGTGCCGTACCAGGGGGATGTCGAAGAACTGCTGAATCCGCTGGGGGATCAACAAAGCGTCTACGAAGTCGCTTGGGACCGCTACGGCGTGGCCTTCGACGCCCAGGGCAAAGAATGTCCTCCGGCTCCCCCCATTTCCTGCGAACCTACGCAGGCGACGGGAGCCGTCTCAGAGACGGTGGTGGTTGGTCCGGTGAAACCCCGTGGACGCCCGCGCAAACGGTAATGTTCGCGTTCTAACGCCCGCCCAAGCGGAGCAGCGATGGGAGGGGTTGTGTCATCCAGAATCCGGGTGTCGCACCCAATGTTGTTACCACAACGGGAGTCCGTGCGAGCACCTGCGGATCATCGACCACCAGCGCAATCAGGGCGTCTGCCGCATCTATCCGACGCGGTTTGGGAAGCACAAGACCGTGGCAGGCGAGGAGTTTATCTGTGCGCCCATGTCGCATTTTTTGAAGCACAAGCCGGCACCAGCCCAGTGCGGCTATGCGGTGGTGCAGTCGATTGAGGGTGTGCCGGTCGTGCGAGGGCAAGCCTAATGGCGGTGCATACGCAACCCCTGGACTTCGTGTCCTTATTTGGCACAGACGGCCTTGGGTGGTTGGTCGGCATTCGGGATAACACCACCGATGTCAACGCGAGGAAGAACGCGGTCAATCAGGCGTATGTCGAACTCGCCGGCCTCATCAAGGGCTACTGGCGCCGTCGGAGTTTCGATTACACCGGCAGCTCCTCACCGGCCTTGACCAGTGGGACCAGGGCCTACAGCGTGCCGACAACCTCTGGCGCGGTCTTCGATACGGCCGGGAGGCTCTACTACCGGGAGAGTGGCGTGGTCGTGGATGTGCGGCTCCTAGGGGATGCAGAGTGGCTGGAACGCTCGGCCACCCGGAGCGTCGATACGGGGTATCCGCAGTACGCCCGCATCGTCCAGACGTCCAGCGCGACGCAGATTGAACTGAACCGCGGGGTCAACCAAGCGTTCATCGACACGGTGACGACGCTGACGCTGGAGTATTTCATCGCCATCGCGCACCTGTCCGGAGACACCGATACCACCGTGCTCCCTCGGAACCGCGTCCACCTGATCTTGCCCCTTGCGGCGTGGTGGTATGCGATCACGCAAGGCGACCACCAGCTCGCCAATCAGCTCAAGCCGGAGGCGGAGCGGGCCAGAGCGGAAATGCTCAAGCATGATCTGACGCGGACCGGGCGGCCGCGACAACTTCGACCCGCCTACAGTTACACCGGATCAGGCACCGGACGCGGGCGACACGATTATGGGATGGGGGACTAACGAGGAGGGCAGGATGCCATCGGCAGAGTTGAGCATTACCCCTAGTGAGGCGACGCAGCTCTTTGAGGAGAAGGTGACACGTCTTCGTGGGGAGATGGGGCAGGCCCAACGGTCGGCCCAAGATGCGGTGAGCCAGCGAGACCGCGCTTTGAGCGAGGTGACGACGCTTCAATCCGAGAAGTCTCGGCTCATCAACGAGTTGGAGCAGGCCAAGCAGGACAAGCAGCGGATTCTCGACAGTCTGGCGGAACATCGGAAGAACGTCGAAGCGTCGCTGACGAAGCAAGAGCAGGCGGCGAACGTCGTCATGGAAGCCTCCAAGGCCGCGGAGGCGAAGGTCAAGGAGAGTGCTCGGCAAGCCCTCCAACTCCGGTTGCAGGTGGACGGGATCAAGCACACCCTGGGAGATGAGGCGCAAAAGCTCCTTCACGACGCGACCGCGCTGGTCTCGAAGGTCCACGAGGCGCTCCGAGTCATTCCTGACGCTCCGAAACCGTAAGGGGTGCGCCGATGCCCACGGTAGCGGGGCAGACGCTCCAGACCTTTACGACGGAGCGGATTACGGTCGATGACACCAGCGGTGGCGTCCGCCTGACGTTGGCGACCTGGATGGTGACGCCGACCGCCCAGGCGGCGACCCTGACCGTCGAGACGGCGCAGATCCGCTGGCTCAAGGACGGCACCGCCCCCACCTCGACGACTGGCCATGTCGCCAATGTTGGCACCATCATCTTCCTCGATAGTCCGCAGGAACTCTGGGATTTTCGAGCCATCAGAACGGGGAGCGTGAGTGGTGTCATTCAAGCGAGCTATCATCGGTAATTTGTGTCTGCTGGCCTGCCTGCCCTTCGGGGTGGTGCGAGCCGACGACACCGCCGGGATCTCGGCCGGCTCGGGCATCGAACCGGGCCAACCCTGGGTGGATGATGGCACGAACACCTTTACGGTGGGGACGGGCGATGTGGACATTCGAGACGCCTCCCCATCGGCGTGCTTGAATCCTGACACCGGCAACTCCTGGTGCTGGCATCTGGACCCAGGCGGCTCCCCCTTCTGGCTGGCGAATGGCAGCGACCGTCCGATGCTGTTCGACCAGAACAACAACCTCTACCTCTCCTCCCTGCTCTCCTGTGACACCATCGACACGAACAGCCAGGGACGGCTCATCTGCGGGACGGATGCGGGGTCGGAGTCGTTAGTCTCAGACACGACGCTGGGAAATGGCACTGCATCGTCGTTTGTCTTTTCCTCCAACCTCTCAGGGACGAACGACCCCACCTTGACCTTTCAGAATGCGCGTCTTGTCACGGATCGCGCCTTGACGGTGTCTGGGACGGGGATTACTGGTTCGACCTCCGTGCTGACGGCGGGGATTTTGACGGTGAATGGCAATGGACTTGGCGTGAACGACGCCACGCCAGATGTCGATCTTGAAGTCGTGGATAGTTTCTTTGTGTCTGCCACGTCAGGCGGAGATGGTAATTTGTTTGAAGTCACGTCCGCGGGCGCGGTGGGGATTCTGACGAACACCCAATCGTTTAGCCTGTCGTTTGGCGGGAACGCGGCCCGCAACATCGGCCTGGAACGCCACACGACGGCGAACACCGCCGGCAACACCCTCACGATGTCCGGAGGAGGGGCCACCAGCGGCGCGACGGACAAGAACGGCGGCAACCTCCTCCTCAATCCCGGCGTCTCGACGGGCAGCGGGACCGCCAACGTCGTCATCGGGGCCTATCCGGGCGTGGCGGCGTCCACCACCGATAACAGTCTTTCCACTATCGTCACCGTGTCCTCCACCGGCGTCGCCGTGACGGGGGCGCTCTCCGTGACGACGGACCTCACCTCCTCCGACTCTGACGACATCGGCTGGTCGATTGTGGACGGCACTGACAATACCGCGGGCACCGCGCAGTGTACGAGCGCGTGCGTCTTTGGCATTCAGAATGCGACGGGGACGGCGGTGACGAATCTGGTGTCCTGTGCGGACACCACGGCGGATTTGGCCGTCTGTGCGGGCGCGAGCTGAGAGGAACATGTTCTACGTGAAAGACTGAGGAGGAAACATGTTGCGTCGAGTGTTGCTGGGCGTGTGCTGTGTCTTCATCATGGGTGAGTCATCTGTGTCGGCGGCGGATCGGTTCGTCAGCCCGAATGGTAAAGGGGTTCAAGATGGGCAGAACGAAGCCAATGCCTTCAGCGCATCGGCTGGTGGCTTACAGGTCTGTTGGGATCAACTTACACCTGGCAGCACCTGCTGGGTCCTCCCAGGGCGGTATGTCTATCCGACCGGGACGCCGTTACGGATCACCATCGCCAACGATGGAGAACCAGGACAGCCGAAGCGGCTCATGGCGTGGCAGGGCACTCGGAGCGTGACCTTCCAGGGGAATAGGCCCGTTCCCTACACCCCAGCCACCAAAGCCTCTGGGAACATCTGGATCGATGTCGATGCGGGGGCCTCTGATCTCGTCATCGATGGATTCGAGGTGGAGCGATTTCAATATGGGTTCTATGCGACGGATGGAGGGAACTCCCGCCTGATCCTCAGGAACCTGTGGTTTGCCGATACCCGGACTAACGTGCAGATCCACGGCCACCCGACGGCCACGGATGATGCGTTGCGCTCTCATGAGATTCTCATTGAAAACGTTCATGGAGTGCGGCACAGCAAGCGCCATGTCCGCCTCGATCGACAGGCACATCATGTCCTGGTGCGCCATTGCGCGGCCGATAGCCAGTTTCTTGACGCCGATTGGGCGGTGGGGTTTGAGGTGATTGCCGGACATGACATTGAATTTCACGATTGCACGGCGCAACGCTGTCGTTACACCTCCAGCAAGTATTGGAATGGAGACGGGTTTGCCTTTGAAACCGCGACGGCGAACATCCGCTGCGTGGAGTGCCGGGCCTTCGACAATGGGGATGGAGGCTTTGATGTAAAAACGCCAGGGGCTGTCCTCATTCGCTGTCTGGCTGAGCGGAATAAACAGAACTATCGGTTCTGGGCCACGACCGGCATGGCGTGGCTCATTGACTCCATCGCCCGCGATGCGGTGATTCAGGGCGTGGGGGCTCAGGTGGGACTTTGGACGAAGGGCGTCGTGCGAGCGCAAGGGTGCGCCTTTACGAATCATTTCTATGGATTCCTGACAGATCCCGGCGGGAACATTCAGGTCATCGACAGCAGCGTGATGACGGACACGACCACCGATACGTTACGCAGCGGCACCGTGCGCTTCACCAATGTCTCGGCGTTCCATCCGACCAGCGGATGGCAAGTGATTACTGATCCCTAAACTCAACGCTGATGGACGCTCCCCTGGCCGTGGACACGCTGCCTGCCTCCGCCTTTGCGCAGCGGCGCTACCGGATGGATGGCGGCTGGTGGAATCTGTGGCGATGGATCTGGCGGCGGAGGCTGGGGCGATGATCTGCGCCAAGTGTGGCACGGCATTTAACCCCACGGAATCGCCTGGGGCGAATCTCTATGGGCCTCCGCTCGACCCGACGGACGTGCCGCTGGTCAACAAAGCCCACATCTATCCGGCCTGCGTGCCGAGCCTGGAAGTGTGGTTGGGGCAGTCGCTCAGGACGCCATGGGCATGAGACATCCATCTCCGGCGAGCGCCAGATTGAACAGCGGTGTCCTTCGGCCAAGCAGTGCGCGATGACCCGGAGGGCTGGAGGACACCTGTTTGGTCTTCTCCTGGCTACGATCATCATCCCGATGCACTGCGTCGAGCCGATGCTGCGGGTGTGGGAGCAGACGACGCCCTGGATGCTCCAAGCCCCCTATGAGCAGCTCCTCGCGACTGGCCGACTCGACATCGGTGGGGGCTGCGCGGTGGGCTTCGACCCACAGGCTGACGTGATGCTGCCTCTGGATGCGGTGCCGCGCTTCGCCGTGGAGTATCGGAAGGATCAGACGCGAGGGACGCTGGCAGACTGGCTTTCGATTTTCCTTCGAGAGGGCCGGGTGAGCCTGCCGGGAGAGATCGAGGTCGTGTTGGAGGACGGGGTATGATCCGCTGGGCACTGCTGGCGCTGCTCTTGGGAGCCGCGGGCTGTGCCTGCAACAGCCTGCATGAGTCGCTGCATGGAATTTTTCCCTTCTGTACCGGGGGGGATGTGGAGCCTTTAGAGCCATGACCTGGGACACCAAGCGAGTCATTGCCCTCGGTGCCACGGTTGCCGCGCTCACCCAGATCGGACGCTTCGGAGACGGAGCGGTGTGGCTCTGGCGAAGCCCCTCCACGGCGTATGCTGCCCTGACGAAAGCCGACGACTCAAAGACGTGGATTGACGCCTACATTGCCGACCAGCAGAAACAGCGGGAGTTTGACCAGAAGCTGGCGGAGCGGGAAGCGGTCTATCAGCAACAGATGCTGGAGTTGCAGCAGCAGCAGGTGCAGCAGCAGGTTCCGAACCAAGCTGCCCCCTGGACGCAGCCCACCAGCATCCGGGAGTGGGACGGGACGGAGCAGACCTTTTGGTGCTGTCCCCATGCGCCGGAAGAGCGGGAGCGGTGCTGGGAACAGGATGCCCAGGGGCGCAGTGCCTGGTGGCGGTGTCCATGACGACCCGCGACACCCTGAATGGCTGGGGCGCGATCTTTCGACTCATTACCCCAGCGCTCCTGAGTGTCTTGCTGTGGATCGTTCAAGACATGCGGCAGGACCTGAAGGTGTTGCAGAACGACTACTTCCATGAACTCTCGGCTATCAAGGAGCGCCTGGGCCGGATCGAGCAGCGGAACGTCATCATGAATGGGGTGAGAGCGCCATGAGCTTCCGCATTGGCCTGGTGCTGCTCAGCTTGTTGGTGAGCGGGTGTGCTTATGACCCGCTCTTTCGGTGCCCGACTTGCTGATGACCGAGCCGTTGATGGTCGCCATGATCCTCAGCAGCGTCTTTTGTTGGCTCGCGGGAGGGCGGGGGTGGCCGCCATTCGGGAAGAACTGGCGGCGGATTATTTTTCCTCTCATCGCAGGGATCATTCTCCTGATCGCGCACGTGGTGTGGTGGCAAGCGGTTCTGGTGGGCTTAAGCCTCTGGGGGGTTAACAGCCTGGGCTACGGAGAGGGTTCCCCCTGGCTCATCACGAAGATGACGGTCTTCGCCAGCTACGCGCTCCCCTCGGCGTGGCTCAGTACGAAGTACCTGCTACCGCTGCTCCTAGTGAGCCTTATCTTCCTGACCGTCTGGTGGGGGCTATCGCATCGCTATAACGCCTGGACGCACGTCACCTGGGAAGCCCTCGCCGCGCTGCTTCAAGCCAGCAGCCTCATCATTGGGAGCCTGGCATGACCCTCTGTCCGTATGGGGATGCCGCCTGCCCCTGCAATGACGGGGACGCCTGCAACTACCAAGCGATCCCCTGTGACTGCGGCCAGGAGGACTGCCCGGAGTCCAAGCCGATGGCTCCACCGCCGCAGGCGGTGAACTAGATGAGCGAGCAGGACTGGGAACCGGAGCCTGGGCCGAAGTTGGCGCCATCATCCACCTGTCCAAAATGCAGTCAGGGAACGCTCCTGAAGGTCAGGCGCGTGGGGGTGCCGGCTATTCAGATTCTCACCCGCTGTTCCCACTGCGCCTATGAACCGCCAACCAATGACCCAAAAGTCTGGACGGGAACCGGACATTAAGCGGCTGAGCGCTAACTGCCGGCAGGGGCGGCATCGGGATTGCGTGATGTTGGCCTGCAGGTGCGCGTGCCATCCGCAGGGGTATCGGGACGAAGTGACTTGGTAACGAAGGAGGGGGCGATGAAGAAGCTGGTCTGGCTGTTCGGGGCGTGGTGTTTGCTGTTGGGCGGAACGGTGTGGGCGGAGGAAGCGGCGGTGCTCAACGCCCCCTCAGAAACAGCGGAGAAGGTGAAGGCGGTGGTGAACGCCCTCAACCCCAGCTATGAAACCTTTTGGAATTGGGATAGCGGGGAGTTCAGCCAAGGAGTCTCTGCCAGCCTCTACACCGTGAAGTCAGCGCAGATTCCGGTGGGGAGTGTGCGCCTCGGCTTCGGCACCAACGAGATTCTCTACGGTGGGGCGGCGCTCGATTTGCCCGGCATCTGCAAGCGGTGGCTTCCCGCCAACGTCAAAGGGATTGCCACCACGGCCCCGCTGGACATCCTGTGGTCAGTGGCAGGGAAGTATGGCCGGGTGGCCCTGGTGGGCGGGTATTCCTTCGCGGAGGAAGAGCCCGCGTACGGGCTGACATTCGGAGCCGCTCTAACGTTTTAATGGGGAAGACCGCCATTCGCTGGTGGCTGTGGCGCCCCGTAGGAGGGATGATGCTGAAAGACCTGTTGCAATTCAAGTGGTTGGAAGGCCACCGAACCCAAGTGGCGGCCATCATCATTGCGGCCCTGACGCTGGCGCTCAACCTGGGGTGGATTGACCAGAAGACCTACGCGTCCATCGTCGGATTCCTGACCGGGATCGGGCTGCTGACTGCGGCAGCGCATCGGCCTCCCAGCAACTAGCGTTGTGGCGTAAGCAGGTGGTGAAGGAGTTGCAGACGTGATCTGATGGGATGGCCTCCGGTCGCTCTCTGGTTTCCAACATTTGGAGGGTATTCGGAACAACAGATAGAATCTCTGAGACAGGATTCTAAATTAGTAGAACTTTCTCAAGCGAATGATATCCTGAGCGATCCATTGGGGTCAATTACGACGAGGTACGGTTTTTCCAAAGTCCGCGCCTTGGCGATCTCTGGCACCCCGACGATCACGGGGATGTTTTGGATGGGCGATCTGGTGGATGAGTTTGTGCTGGGGGCAGCGGGCACCTTATATCGTGACAACGCGAATCCGCCTGGGGAAATTACGGGCGGCACCGCTTTTACGAACAGTGCGACCAATCTCCTTCGAGGTGACATCTTCAACGACTTCCTCATTCTTACCTCGCAGAGCCGTAATTTGCCACAGACCATCAACGGCTCAATGACACGGGCCGATCTCGGTGGGACGCCAGCCCGAGGCCTGGATGTCAAAGCGTTTGCAAGGCGTGTGTGCATGTTCTCACCCATCTACAGTGGCACCACCTATCGTAGTCTCATGAGTTTTACCAGTGCTAATGACAATCAAGCGGCGTGGACGGCCCCCGTCACGGTCAACTCTCTCAACTTTGGGAGGACGGGAACCGATGTCCGCCTGTTAGGTGGGGAACGGATCGCCAGCCAGCTCTTTGCGTTCACCGAGAATGAAGTCTATGAGATTTACGCGACCCCGAACGCGCTCTTGCCGCTGGCCTTCCGCGGTCCGCTCTTTGCCTCGAAAGGCGGCGGCCCCCCGGTGATCCATGCGGCGGTGTCGGCCAACAACGACCTGTATTGGATTTCCCGCGACCGGGACGTGAAACAGCTCTCGCGGGTCGGACTGCCATCCAAAGGCTCCATTGGCTATCCCGTGCAGCCCTTCCTGCGCGGGCTCACGGATGCCCAACTCACCAACATCGTTGGGGGTTGGGAGCCGAAATACCGGATGGTCGTCTGGGCGATGGCCGATGCGGCGAGTGCCACCCACAACGTCGTCCTCGCCCTCCATGTAGACACCGGGCAGTTCTTCCTGCATACCCTCTCGCGCACCGCCTTCGCCAACCGGGACGTGGGCGGCCAACCGCGCTTGATCGGTGGAGGCTTGGCAGGGTTCTTCTACAACGAGTACGATACCTCGACGACCGGCAATGCGGATGATTCCACGGCGGCGATTGACGCCGACATCATGACGCCACGGTTGCATCTGGGGCTGCCGGATACGTTGAAGAAGGTGCCGTATGTGGCATTTCAGATGGACCCGGTGGGTTCCGAAGTTGTGACGTTTCAATATCAGTTGGATGATTCGACGACATGGAGCAGTTTTTCAGAATCGGCATTTACGATGAGCGGCACCGATAAGCGCATTGTCTACATGACAATCCCTGCACCGTTTGAAGACATCAGATTACGCATTCGAGATGCCAATAGCGGTGAGAGGTACAGAGTATCCCGATTCGGGTTTCCCAGGCCAATCGCTCTTTCTGTAGGCAGGAACTAATGATTGGTCCGACATGATCTTGGAATCAACGAGAACAAACTAATGCTCGGTCGCTTCGGCGGCTCAGCCACTCCGGCGCTCCGCATCGCTGCGGGTGGCGGAGAGGCGGGAGGAGGGTTCTTGGACGAACGCAGTCAGGCCGCTCTCGATGCGCAACTCTCGTCTCCGTGGGGCATGCCGGCCTCCTCCTTCCAGCTCGCCTTCCTCCTCGCGGCCTTCGGCAACCTGCTGCGCAACTCCAGCGTTGAGTCGTGGTCGTCTGGCGTGACCAGCGCCCCGGATGGCTGGACGCTCACCGGGGCGGGGGCGACGATTGCCCGCAACACCACGAATGTCGAAGACCGTCTCGCCTCGGTAGATGTCACCGCGGCCCTCAACACGGCGACCGACCTGGCACAATCCTTGACCATCTCCGGCACCCAGAACACCCGGCTTCGCGGGCGCGAAGTGACCTTCTCATGCCGCGTGAAGGTGAGTACGGCGGATCGCGTTTTCCTGCGCGTGGATGATGGGGTGCTGACGAAGGATTCTCGCTATCACGTCGGGGATGGGAACTTCGAAGGGCTCTCCGTCACGCTCACGGTGGATGCCGCTGCCACGAAGATCGAGTGCTCGCTGGAGATCAGCAGCGGGGCCTCGATCACGGCGACCTTCGATGCCGCGAAGCTAGAAGAAGGCGGCCAGGCCACAGCCTATTTCGCGAATCCCATCGATCTGCTGTTGCTGCCCCGTTACACGAGCTTGACCAATCAGGTAAGTCTTGCCGCATCGTCTCCTTTGGCGTATTCCGACATGACCAGCACCTCGTTGGCGAACATCATTGTGGATGGGACGCAGTCGGTCTTGCTCCTGTTCATGGGCGAGATTGGCTTTACAGCCGGGACGGGGACGCAAAACACCTACTTTGGCCTGAAGCGGGGCAGTACGGTGATCCGGGATGATTTCTCGGTGTCCATCCCGAAGAATGTCGCGGCGAACGACCACGGGTGGACGCTCCCCTTTATGCACCTAGACCGCAAGCCCGCCGCCGGGGTCTACACCTATCAGATGACGTGGGCGACGGATGTGGACTCTGCCTTAGTGACAGATCGGGATCTCATGGCCCTGGTGTTCCCGGACCTCTAATGCGCCTTCCAGTCGTGGCCCCGGAGGTGGGACCCCTCACGGACGCGCTGGCGGCGGCGCTGCCAGGACGCATTGACGGGTTAGATTCGCTGACCGATGCCGTCGAAGTCCGAGTCCGCGGCGCGGACCTTACGCCCGCAGAAGGAGCGATACTTCAGAACCTGGTGGCGGTGCACAATGGCGCCGCCATTCGTCAAGCCCGCGTCGCAAAGGTGCAGCGGAAGCAACTTGAGCACGCCAAAGACCCGACGAAGCTCACAGACAAGGAACGCCTGACACGGATTGAAATCTTACTTGGAGCGGATTGAAGTTATAAATGATTCCAGGTCGTGCGGGAATGAATGTTGCTAATAGTCGAATGAGAGACGCCAAATCGCTTAGCAAGTTGCCCGACACACACTTTGCCACGAAGCCTCCGAATGGTGAGAACTTGTGCGTTGGTCAGCTTGTGCGTCACCTGGTTTTCTCCAAAACAGTTGATTTGTCCGGCTGCAATGGCGTGCCGAGTATTCTCTAGCGGGGAGACCCACTCAAGATTATCAGCTCGATTGTTAGTCTGATCGAAGTCCTTATGGTTCACTTGGATTTTGTGTAGTGGGGGCGGCCCAAGAAAAGCAAGAGCAACAAGGCGGTGGACTTTTCTTGTAAATGATTTTTTCTGACGAGCGCAAAGCGTGATATTCAATCTTCCATCAACGAGATGTAATTTACGGACATAATTTACTCGACGCCCATGACCTTTTTTGATGTTGCGAACTCTGCCGAAATTGCTGACTTGATAAAACTCCTCAAAACCAACAACCGGACGCCATATTTCAAGTAATGAGTTCATAGAAAATATACTACCCCAGGCTACCAACAATGTCAAGCAATGAGGAGGTGATATAGATATGCCATCACCGTTTAATTTCAATCAATTATTGCAGACGATAAATTCAGGACTCCAATTTGGCAGTCAACTGCTCCCGAGGCAGACTGGGACTGCCACCCAAATTGGTGGCCTTCAGCTTCCTAACCAACTCCTTGGCGCGGGATTACTCGGAGCGGGAGCTGCGCTGGATAAAGAACCGGGTGAGGTTACACAAGCTCGGCAATTTTTGCGAAATCGGTTTACGAGTCCCACGGCATTGACAGATCAATTCAGCGGACAGATCAATTCGCTCGCACAGCAATATCAACCACTTCTTGCGCAACAACGCCAACGAGGAATTGAGGATATTTCCCAACGGTTTGCGGCGGCGTTCCCTTCGACAGTGGGTGCGCAAGGCGGGGAATTTGGGACGCTGGCTCGGTATATTACAGATGAAGCATTGCCACGCGAGCAAGCAGTCTTAGGTGACATCGGCAGGCAACTTCTGACGGAGCAAGGCAACGCTGCTAAGACGCTCTTGGAGACGGGCAAGCCTGATCCGCTCTCGCAGCTCGCCTACCTGATGGGAGCGGATTTCCTCACACGGGGGCAGGGAGGCGCATTGGCTCCAGCCAATCAACTTAGACTTGGAGGCGTTGGCTCTGCTGCCCAAGGGCCATGGGGAGCGATGACGTCCATTCCAGATCTGATTCAACGCCTAACCTCTAGCGGGGCAACACCCCAGATGATCCAGCAAGCTGTCCAAGCGTTCCAAGCGGGTGTGCCCTTCGCTCGTCCAGGGGGAGTGGAGGGCCCGCTCCTGCCTGGGGGGGGATTCTTTTCCGGCACCGCCGCCCTGGCGCGACCGCCTGGGGTGGAAGGCCCGTTGATGCAGAGCGGGCAGTTCTTTAGTGGGGGAGGGGGGACGGCTGGCGCGTCTGGAGGTCTCAACCTTTCTTCAGCATTAGGCTCTGCGGCGGCTGGCTATGCGGCCGCAGACCTCGCCAGTCCGTGGCTGACCAAGCAAGCGGAGAGCGATAGTCCGTGGCGCTGGTTAAACCCTGCCGCCGCTGGATTGGAGAGCCTTGGGGCTGGTGAGCAGGGAGTAGCAGCCCTTACTGGTGCGCAGTCTGGGGCAGTCGCTGGGTTTCTCGCATCAGGAGGCAATCCTGTTGGGGCAGTCATCGGCGGACTGACTGGTGCGTTTAAGGGATGGAGTAAGCAACGAGTTGCAGAGCACGCCATGAAAGCCCAGCGCCTCTCAGCCGATCTCCAATCCGCCGGCGACAATCAGAAGACCATCGGAGCCTTCTGGGTGCAGGCGCTCGCCTCGGCGGGCTATGACCAGCTCGATGCATTCAAGGGGGATGTGGATCGGATCACCGCGAGCATCAATGACGCCGGATCGGATGTGTTGCTCGGAATCAACCGGGCCTCGACCGGCCATAGTGAGGGTGGCCTGATTACGCAGGAAGCGAGCCGCCTCCTGAAGCAACTGACCGGAGTGGATGACCTCGATCAGATTCCAGGGTTCCGAGACAGTTACGTGAACTATCTCATGCAACGCTATACCGTCGAGTCCGGCGGGTCGGTCGCTCCGGCATCAAACATCGGGCAATTCGGATCGCTCTTGGACATTGCCGGCGTGAACCGCTAGGAGGCCCCATGCCGACCCCGCAGGATCGGGAAAAGCTCTTCCAAATCGACCGCCAGCTTCAAGAGGCGGGCATGGCCCCGCTCACTCCGCAGGAACTTCAAAAGCTGTATCAGCAGATGCAGAGCCAGGGGGTGACGAATCCGATGGCCCTTCTGTCAGAGGGAGGGCTGATTAACGATGCCTCGGGCGAGGGCACTCAGCGCATCCGCAGCCAGTTGGGGATTCGCTGATGGCCGACCGTCGCTCAGGCGCTGCCGCCGTCCTCCCGGCCTTCTACGCCTCCCGGATTGACCAGCGGGCGAAGGAGGAGCAGGAGCGGCGGGACTTTGATCGGAGACTGCAAGAAGTGGGGATTAAGGGTGAACAGGATGCGGGCCGGTTGGGCTACGATGTCCAGACGCGACAGTTTCAGGCGAGGACGCCGCAGACGATGGATACTGTCCTCTCGCAACTGACGGGGCGTCCTGGGAGCCAAGCAGGGTCAGCGCCTCAAGGTCAAGGTGCGCAGGCGGGCGAATTGCCTGAAGGGATGAAAATTACCCAGACGATCAAGACGCCCCAAGGGACCATTACCGTGACACGCGGTGCAGAGAAACCTCCAAAGCTAGCGGTGAACGTCCCGCAACTGCTGTCGAAGTTCCCCCTGCAACCTGGCCCAGTGGATGAGCAGGGCAACCCAAAGCAGGCCCTTGATCTGGCCCCAAATATCGGCGTGCAACGCGCAGGAATCTTCGGCCAAAAAGAAGTGCCGGTCGGTGCGGATTACACCGGCCGTCAACTACTTGGGCGGTTGACCAATGCCGTGATGAACGACCCCTCTGCGGTGAACCGTGGCTCATTCCGTCGTGTGATGCAACGGGGACAACTTGAGTCGTTTCAGCCGCAACTCCGATTGTTAGCTGGCGGTGTCCAAGAACACCGAAACCGCGGTACCCCGTTGGCGTCAGTCCCCGTTGGCGGAGGAGCGGGGGAGGCGGGAGGAGAACTGCCCGATCCCTCCGACCCCTCGCTCTCCGAAGATGGCGTCTCGACCGAAGGGGCGCAGTACCAGACCTCGGACGGCACAATCTTTGAAGTCCAGAACGGTGAATGGGTGCGTCTCAAGTAAATGCCGATTCTGCGACTGGGCGGGTCTCGTCCAGTCAGTCCCCAAGTGTCTGAGGTGCCTACGACGGGCGGCCTGATCCGCAAAGGCCATGCGCCCACAGAGGCGCGTGGAGCCTTCGGGCTTGGCACCGCCCAGACCATCGGCGCACGCCCTCCGCTGGGCCTCCGTGAGTTCGTGCCGCAGACGCTTGCTACAGCACGACAATTTGGCCGGAGCCTCGTCACAGGCGATGTGTCCTCAGCGCTCCGCGCCAGATCGCAACTCGGCCCGTCGATCGGCCTGGATGTCGCCAACGCCGCCTTCCTGCCGGTATCGGTTGGCGTCGAGCAGGCGACTCGGTTGATGGCAGGACAGCCGCTCCGCCCTGCCAGCGTCGTGACCCGTCAAGCCCTGCAAGGTTTCCCGGAAGATGACCGGCTGACCTCGGCGGTGCGCCTCGGGCTTGAGACGGGAGCGATCAACGCCGCGCCCGCTGCGCTCCGAGGAGTGGGAGCTGGGTTGATTCGCTTGGGACGAGCCGCTGGCCGAGTGACAGAGCCCGTCCGCATCCTTCGCGCTCCAGTGGAGCAGTTAGTCACCCGTGCTCGAGCGAGCGGTCAGGAAGCCGCAACGATCCTCCGGACGCTCCGGGAGGCGAAGTCGCCGAAGTACCAGCCCGTGTTCGCGGCAGTGCAGGCTCAACGCCAAGCTCCGCGTCGGATCACAGGATTTCTTCCCGCGCCCTCGCAGCGTGGAGCCGCCGCCTTGCCCCCGGTGCCGATTGAGCCTGGGGATCTGGTGCGATTTGGGAAGCAGATCCGGCGGGCGACGCCTGTTGACCCTACGACACAAAAGGTAGTACTTTTAGCAAAAGCTTCTCAAGCAATTTCACAGGGACAGTTTCTTACTGGGGACTTTATTCCAACAGAATCCCAAGTGTCTGAGGCAGTTTTTAAGTCTCTTATTCCCGCTAAAGTTGGAGACGAAACTCGGTTTTTGCTTGGAGGGACTGCGGCAGGGAAAAGTTCGGTTGCACGAGGTATCTCGGCGGAAGGTGGTTTTGCGGTAATCGATCCAGATATTTTTAAGACGCAATTCCCTGGATTCTCAGTTGAGCGAGCTGCTCAATTCCATGAAGCCTCTTCGGTGGCAAACCGAGTGGCTGTTGATGCGGCAATCGATCAAGGCGTCTCGTTTTTGAACGTCGTGACTGGCAGGAATATCGAAAAGTTTTCCCAGTTGGTTGACCGAATGCAGGTACAGGGAAAGACGGTGGTCGCAGATTACATCTACGTGCCACTTCAGGAATCCATACGGCGGAACGAGTTGCGACGGGTTTCAAAACGGGGCCTTCATATTCCGCAGGACGCGGTCATTGCGAATCATCAGGGCGGACTTCGGTCGCTGTTTGAAGTCTTTGTCCCTCGCGCCCAGCGGGTCAGCCTCGTAGCGAATCCATTAAATCTAACTGGAGAAGCCCGCGCAATTCCAGTGGCAGAGTTTCGGAATGGTCAAATGGTGGAGGTCAGCGATCAGAACTTCTTGACGCAGATGATCCGGGACTGGTATACTATCGTTGGGAAGGATACGAGTGATGCCGCCATTAAAGCGACGCTTAACAACTTTAGAGCGTATCGAGCAACTCCCGCCCAAGCAGAGCCTCCAAGCCAAGGCGGCGTACTTCAACCGCCTCCTCCGACAGGACAAGCTCCGCCAACCGTCCCGCCAACCTCTCCAGTAGGTCGTCCTCCGTTTCCAGAACGTTTCGCCATCTCCCAGCGCGTCGCGTTACGCCGATTGCTCCAGCGGCAGGCCGTAGCCGCCAAACAGGGATTTACTGTCGGACAGCGTACTGCCGAAAAACTCCTGATTACTCCAAGACAATCGCTTGTCAGGCAGGGCCGAGCGTTTGAGGCCGGATTCAAGCGCGGCACCGATGAGCAGAAGGCCCAACTGATCGCCGCCTTCCGGCAACAATCCTCTGATATTCAAGCCATCCAGTCAGGTTTGATCCAGCGCATCCGCGAGCGCGTCCCCGCTCCCCAACGCGGCAAGTTCCTGAATATGGTCACGCAAGCCCAGACCAAGCGCCAGGTGGTGAAGGCGTTTACCCGAATCGAGCAGGCCGCGACCCAGGCTCAGAAACGGCAGCTCATGACCCAGGTCTTTGTAAAGACCCGCCAACTGGCCGACAACCCCGCGGTCGCCCTGGAATACCGACAGCAGATCAAGGCGCTCGCCGCGCAACTCCGGTTCACCAAGCATCGTCCGACGACGCTGAGACACTTGGAGCAGACGCGGGCGTTCATTGAACGCCAGCGCCAAGCGGGGAAGGCCGTGGACTTGCCTGTAGCGATCTTGGAGAAGCTGAAGGTCTTGAACCAGGCCGATGCCACCACGGTCTCTGTGGAAGATTTGGAACGGTTTCAAGACGACATCGCCATGCTGGAGCAGGCGGGACGCACGAAACAAACCGCCCGAGTCGCGCTCTACCAGGCTGAGAAAGACCGACACCTCGCCTCGCTGACCGCTGGGACGACGCCGATTGAGGCGCGACCACTGGCCGAGCGGACGCCTGGCGGCCCACCGTTGACCAGCGAACAGCAACTCCAGAATATCGGAGCCAAGATTGCCAACGAACTCCAGCGGGTTGACTTGGCGATCACGCCGCAGGATGTCGTCTTTGACCTCTTAGATGGTGGGAAGGGAACCTATGATGGGACGAATACCCGCGTCTTCAAGCGGACGATTGACGCGGATTATTCGCAGTATCTCGATCTCAAGGACGCCTGGATTCAGCCCTTGCAGCGTCTCGGCGTTGAACTTAAGCTCACTGAACCGAACTTCGAGCGCATCGCCATCCACGCCTACCGGGTGCAACCGAAGGGCATGGATTACCTGCGCAATAGCGGCTTAACCGACGCGCAGATTGGTGCTGTGCAACTGACTCCAGCCGAGCAACGGTGGTACGATGCGGCCAGGACGATGATTGAGGAACCCTACCCGCAGACCGTGGAGTTCCTCCGGGTCAACGAGAACCGTGCCCTCCAGAAGGTACCGAATTATTGGCCCGTGCAGACGGACTTCGCCAAGCTGTCTGAGGCAGAAATTGCCGCACGACTGGCAGATGCCTATGAAGGATTCCGTCGACAGAAGAATGTCGAGGAAGGGTTCACGCTCCGGCGCGTCGGGGGCCGACAACCGATACGCCTGAATGCCCTCAAGACCTTCGAGCAGCACATGGACGATGTGGCCTACTTGCTCTCGGCGGGGCGCGACATTAAACTGCTGACGGAAATCGCCCGCAACCCGCGCTACCTGGAGGCAGCGGGGGAACCTGGCCAGAAACTCGTTCTGGATTGGCTTGATGTCGTGGCCCGGAAGGGCGGGGTCGCCCAAGCCAAGCGGATTCCGGTCCTTGATACCCTCCGCAAGAACTTCGGGGCCTCCAGGCTCGGATACAAACTTTCCTCGATCCTCATCCAGCCGACGGCGCTCTTTGACGGGGCGGCAAGACTAGGGCCTGGGGTGTTTCCGAGCTTCGATGAGGTCATTGCGTCGCGCCCTGTCAGGGTGTTTCTCCGAGACCATTTTCCTGAACTGCGTCACCGAGGGGCCGACGATCCGGCCTATCTGGAACTGTCGGATCGTCCGATGCTCGCCAAGTACCAGCAAGCGGGCTATTGGGCACTCCAGCAAGCCGACCTCTACACGGCTTCCGCGATTACCTGGGAAGCCTACAAGCAGGCGGCACGAAAGGTGGGGGTCGAAGTCTCTGCACGCAATCTGACTGTGCTTGAGCAGACTGTCCAGGCCGCACAACTCGAACTCAGACGCACCCAAGCGTCGGCCTTCTTTAAAGACCTCCCGCTGGCGCTTTCGCGCGGCGCGCTGACCGGCAACGTCTCGCTGGACAAAGCGATCCTCCAGTTCAAATCCTTCATGCTAAACCGTTGGAGTCTAATCCGGCATGACGCAATCCGAGCGGGTTTCCAAGGCGGCAATCCGCGCCAGGGAGCCAATGTGCTGTTCTGGCTCACGATGGCGACTCTCGCCGAGACGGGCGTGCGTTATGGCAGCAAAGTCGCGCTGACACTCTTGGCTGGCGGGACGGTGGCAGCTCTGGCGAAGGCTGAGGACGAGATGGATGGTTGGACCGACACGATGATCCAAGAGTTTTTGAACAACATCCCATTCGTCGGGGATGCCGTGTCACTTGCGGTCTATCGCGGGACGCCGATTCCGTCGCTGGGCGCGTTCCAGGACTTCGCAGGCGGTGTAGGCAGCATGATTGCGGGCAAGAAGCCAACGACCAAGCTCAAGGGGGCGGTGCGAATCGCGGAAGGCGTTGGGGGCTTCTTCGGGGTCTCAGGGGTTTCCCAAGCCGGGCAACTGCTCCGGCAACGCTTGAATCAGAAGCCGACGATCACTCCGAGATCGAGGGTTCGACCCTCAGGTGCTCGTCCTGTGAGGCCAAGCGGTGGCAGGGTGTTGCGACGTGGCGGAGTGGCTATCAGAAATATTGGACGCCCAGTCCAATGAGTATCGCTATCAGCGTACAGACAATGACCAAGAAGGTAATGGTATTGACGCCTTCAGGTCTTCTTGCGGGGTTTGGCGTCGCCGAAGAATGCTCGTGCATTCGGGCAAGATAGGTCTGATGATGCCAGCTTTCCTGTAATCCTTGCCACCATCCCCTCCCCCTCCGCCGCCCCAGCCACCACCGAATCATCGAGCGTCGCAGCGTCTCATAACACACTCACCCGCCCCGCCCGCGCATCCTCCAGCGTCCACGCTTTCACCAGGTCGCCGATCTTCAGGCTGATCCTAAGAATCTGCCCGTCCTTGACCTCACAGACCGGCTGAAGACTCCCGTAGTCCACCCACTTCGCCAGCTTCTCCAGCGGCTCGAAGATCACGGAGGGCATCAGCGCCGTCCCCGACGCACCAGCCACGCCAGGTAGACCCCCTGCCAGAAAAGACAGTCCACCCCGAGCAACCCCAGCCCGATCACGCTGTCATAGGGCGTCTCCCACACCCGCCAGGCTTTGAGGCAAAGGAACAGGAAGGCCGTCATCGCCTCAGCGGGCGGCTTCCAGCCGCTCCACTCGTTGCAGCACCTCGAGCCGCTTCTCCGGGGTATCCGTCTGCGCCCAGAGGATCTGCCGGATCAACTCCGCCGTCCGCCCGTCCTGCGCCGCCAATCGTTCTTCAATCGTCTGCCAGCGTTGCTCGATGGTGATGAGTTGCTGGGTCGCGGTCGTCAGCTTCCCCGTGGCCTCCTCCGCCTGAATCACCTGTCGAGTCAACTTCCCCACGGCATCGGCATAGCTCTCCAGGAACAGCAGATGCCAGAAGCTGAACCCAAACGCCCCTGCAACAATCCCCACTGCTGACATGAGCACCGCGCTCTCGACTGGGTTGAGGGGAGTGGAGAGTTTCATCGTGGAGTCCCCAGCGAACGCTGCGCTCGCAGACGATCCTCCTGGTCCATGTGATGCTGTTCTGCGTGCCAGGTGATGATCCACCAGGCCCAGACGAAGATACCGACGATAACCCACATCCCCATGTTGCACAAGACCGTCACCATGTGCATCCTCAGCCCTCCCAGAGCGCTCTACGCACGATCACCAGACCGCGCCGTCTGTGGATCAGTCGTCGTGTGCGGATGACACAGCGGGCACGCGGCAATGCGCTCCTGCATGGCGCGTTGACGCTGCTTCCGATACTCCCACGCCCCCAGCACCAGCCAGGCCAGGAGGCCACCTAGCGTCGTCAAGAGCCCACCCCAGTCGATCATCGGCAGTCGCTCTCCTGTCCTGATTGGGGACACCAGGGCCAGGTCTCAGGGGGCATGGGCAATTCGCGTCTCCACCTGTCCATCTTCTCTCTCACATTCCCACGTTCTGGCAAGATGGATTTCTTCCATGTGAATCCCGACGAACTGCCAACCGTCTCTCAGCAGTTGAGCAATCGCCATGCTGATAGCCGTTTGGTCTTTGCCTATTGGGAAGATGAGTGTTGAGCGAACTCCTTGCTTCATCGGTGTTCTCCCTTAGTGCTCATGCGGACACTCCTTCATGTCCGTCGCTCCGGCGGCGCCTGCTCCAAGCAGATCAGCGCCGACTTGATTTGCCACAGCGCATTCTCGATATGCTGGGGATGCGTCGGCCACAGCGTCCGTTCCACAATGGATTGATTCCGGGCGTAGGCGCGGATGGTCAGATACGGTTTCACCACCGGTGGGCGGACATCATGGGCGGTCGCATAGCCCTGACAGACGGACGTTTCCCGGTAATACTGACGACCCACGACCACATCGAAGCGCTGCATGACCATGCGCCGCAGGGCGCGTGCCGCGACTTCAAACGCCTCAGTGGCCTCGCGTCTCGCTCGCTCCGCGTGATATTCCTGCGTGAGGGCCTCTTGATAGCGCTGCGTAGCGCCGTTGGTGTTGCAATCGCTGATTGCTTGGAGCACGACCTTTAAGCGAGCTGCGAAGACGGGTGTCATGACTGCTCAATGCTCATGCGGACACTCCTCCTCATCGCACACCCCCGTCCGGTCCGGCTCCTGGGGGCGGCACAGGGCGCACCCGCAGCGCCAGCTAGAGCCGCAGCGACACCGTAGCAGCGTCCGCACCACGATGAGGAGCGGGATGATGAGGAACCACCGCCAGTCCATCAAGGGCAACCCGCCATGATCACGCGGGAGGCTAGACATCCTGCCACGGTCTCAGGCGGCGCTCCCGCTCGTAGACCTTCCACCGCCAGCACCCAATCCCATACCCCAGCAGAACCACCAGGAAACTTCCTCCTAAGACCTTCAGGGCGAGCCACCCGAAGCTCTCCTCGTCATGGGTCGCATCGCGCTGGGCGGCGGGGGAGGGGACCACGCACCAGGCCCGCCACATCCCAGCGAGCGCCAGTTCGTCCGCATGGCTGATTTGGACGAACCCGCCACGGCCTTCGCACTCGTCAACGAGCGAGAGGAGCGGAGGCTGCACGCTTACCGCGGTCAGTTCAACCGGCTCCTGGGGCGTCGTGGTGCAGCCGCCCACCAAGAGGAGAAGTCCGAGCCACCACCTCATCGGCAATCAGTTCCAGGTAGAAGAATGCTTAGAACAGTCCATCCCAACCAGCGCATCAGCAGGATTCCCCCACCGTCTCCCGCACCGTCTGGGCGTAGGCGGTGAGGGCGTCCTGGAGCTGCTCGAACTCTTGAATAGCGCATTCAATAAAGTAAATCTTACTCCCGTCGAGTCGCGTGCGTGGCTCTTTGGAGGATACCAGAAGGACATTTTTGATTGCTTCCACCATCTGTTGCATGGCGTCCAGGAGGGCAAGGGCGCGGGTGAGGTCGGGATAGAGGGCTGCTGCACACATGGGACAGAGTTTGGCACAGAGCTTATGCGTCTCACAGAATCCATCGGGAGGAGTCGCCTTCGCCACTTGCTCCCGTATCCCCTGGAGCCATGTGGAGAGGTCAGGCATCTTTAGCCTCTGGCAGACTGGCAATCGTCATCCGACACGCACGAGCCAGTTCTGTGATCGGTGAATACTGAACTTCCGTCGTATGAATAGCCGCGTTCATCTTGTCTCGGTATTCAAAGAACTCGACAATCTGGTCCATGTCTCTCAGCCAATCGAGGATTCGCTGACTAGAAATCATACGAAGTGTATCTCTCCACTCAGGCATCCCGGCCTCCCTGCTTTCTGTGTTCGTTCATCAGCCCTCTTCATCCTCCGTCGGTGAGCGTAAGGGCGGCCTTCGCTCTATTGATCAACGCTCCGCGCTGTTCTATGAGAAACGCTCCCTCGGCACACGCCTGAAGCGCCTCCCGTTGCTGCCGGAGGACGGCGAGGAAGCGGGCGATAAGGACAGGGTCAAAGGTGGAAATATACAGTGCGTCGGGACAAGTAGTTTTCTCAAAAGTGATACAGACTTTTGTTGGTGGAAAATCCATTGACGCAATCACTCCTGGAGCTTTAGCAATTTTCCACGGCCCCTTCGTCGCCTGTTCACAGACCTGCTCCAACGCGGCGAGGGGGAGGGGCTTTTGTGCAGATTGGCTCATGCCGGGGGCTCCGCGAGGGCGGTCTTGATACGCTCGCAGACGCTACAGATCACATCAGGAGGGATGGTATCGCAGACATGCCGGTGATCGACAAATACCAACGCCACCCGCAACCGCTCCACCCACGCCTCCAACTGAATGCACTCACAATAGGGACACTTTCTCCGCTGATGCCCATGTTCGCATGCGGTATTGGGATTGAGATCAGCCATTCACCGCCTCCGTCTGTGTGGCATGGGCTGTCCCCCAAGGTCGACGAATCCGCGTCGGAGTGTCGCTTCGACCCGCTGGCCATATTTTCCATAGAGGATGCCGGCTCGGTGCCGCAAGGCCATCCAGGCGCTGTCTACGACGGCGTGAATGTCGTGATCGCGGCCTCGGAACATCCCCACGCACAGGGCAAAGTCGCAGAACTCATCGATGGCGCGTTCCAGTGTTCGCCGACTGGCTCTCATCGGCAGCGGGGCCTGTTAGCCATTGGGTCTTCTCCATCTCGCCAGGTACGCACGGTGTGAGCGAATCGCGTCCCAGCATCGGAGACACGCATGGAGTTTTTCGACATAGCGTCCTGTGGGTTCTCCTAACAGAATCGCTCCAGGTTTCCGAAGCGGCTTTGCACAGAAATAACACACTGGGGCAGGAAATGCGCTCATCCCGCTGGCCTCCTCAGCAACTCCTTCCGCAACTTCCACAGGGGCTTCCGAGTCCGTCCCAGCCCCAACTTCGCCATCAGCCGCCCACCCCGCGACCCCTTCCAATGCCGATTGGCTTGCGCGTGCTGGCCTTTGCTCATCGTGCCGAGACCGGATGCCGCAGCGCCAGATGGACTTCCAGACACTGGAGGCTGCACACATACGCGCCACAGATACACTCGGTTGCCGATCGGACTGACCCCTCTTGCTGACACGTCGGACAGACATACCGCACCACGTCACGCACCCCCAGTAGCAGCATCATGGCCTCCTTCGGATTTCCCCTGCCCCCCTGCCATCCCCGACTTCCTCACGCTGCGTCCCTGGAACGGGGGAAGTCATCCTATCTTAGCTAACCACCCTCGTACTCGTTGAAGCTCCGCTTCCATCCGTGAGGTAATGGGTGAGTAGCGCGTGTCAGAGGCACTATGCACTTGAGCGTTCATCTCGTCTCTGGACTTGAAGAATCGCCACGCTAACGCGAGCGCATCCTTCACTTTCTTGACCTCGGAGCGTTCGAGCCACACCATACCAGTACCCTGTGAATCAATCATGATCCTCTCCTTGGTTGCGTCCTGGCATAGTCCCTCGCCAACTGGCGGAAGAGGCTCTCGACCTCCGTCGGCGTCAACGGATGACAGCACCCCGTTGCACAGGACACCCCCAGGGTGCCGTTGCGACTTCGAGTCACTGTCCCATGCCGCATCATTAACGTCCACTCCCGCCACACCCGTCGGGGCATTAGACTGTCTCCTCGTGCTTCGACGCCAATAGACGCAAGCCGTAGGTGAGAATCTTGCGCTGCATGGCGTCCCCGGCGGCGGCCCAGGCGGCGTCCCCGGCGGCCCCGGCGGCCCCGGCGGCCCAGGCGGCGTCCCCGGCGGCCCCGGCGGCCCTGGCGGCCCCGGCGGCCCCGGCGGCCCCGG